>JGI12316J15310_10000164_pt5 | contig 12664 bp, 11 predicted proteins | sample MarCyaLeptolynsp_FD_15310 | JGI IMG/M metagenome (IMG submission 15310)
CACGCCCTCCCGCCTCGGTCACGCGGTGCGTCGGACGATGCGGTAGACGAGACCGCCGTGAATGTCTACGAACACGTGCAGGACGATCGGCAGCAGCAGCGTGCCGCCCAGCAGGAACAGCCCGCCGGCGATCAGCCCCGCGATGCCGGTCTTCAGGGCACCGCCCCGGCCCTGGTACAGGTGACCGAGCCCGAAGATCAGCGACGTGACGAGCACCGCCCACAGCGGACCGAGCCACACGCCGACGTAGGCGAGGCAAAAGCCGCGGAACAAAATCTCTTCGCACACGCCGGCGGTCACGGCCACGCCGGAAAACCACGACTGCTCCGGCCCGTTGCGCGGCATGAACGGCGCCGCCCCGTCGAGCTGCTCTCTGACCGCCGCGTGCACGTCCGGATGCTTGGGCAGCGACGCGAGCTGAAAGGACATGAAGCCGATGATCAGCACGACGAGGCCACCGGCGACCCAGGCGCCCCAGCCCTGCGGCCACGAAAAGCCGAGCTCGGGCAGCGGGCGCCCGGCAAAGAACCACGCGCCCACGACCAACGCGGTGAGCGACCACTGCCAGATCATCGTGCGCCGGTAGAGCCGAAGGCGAACCCCGGGCTTGTCCTCGGCGAGCTTGCGCTTGACCGCCGGGAACGTCAGGTACCCGTACGTCGGGATGACGACGAGGATCACGAACGCCAGGACGTGGTCGATGACGGTGGGGCTCACGGCGCACCGGGAGCGTATCAGCGGCCAACCGGGAATCGAGCGCTATGATTCGACGATGGACGCGGTCGCCGATCGCATGCACGCCGAGGAGCTCGCCGGCGCGGCGCGCTGGCTCGGCCTGGCGATCGCGCTCGGGCCGATCGTCGAGGTTGCCGACCGCGGCGCGCTCATCACCGCCCTCACCGCGCCGAGCTCCATGGGCTTCGGTCTCGTCGCGCCGCTACTGAAAGTCGCCCTGTTCGCCGTCCTCGGGATCGCCGCCGCTGTGATTCTTCCCAAGCACGAGCCCCGCAACCGCTGGTGGTTCTTCATGGCCTGCGCGATCCCCGTGGTCGGCTGGATCGGTCACATGGCCTGGAGCGGAGACCTTCGCGCAGTCGCCGTCGTACCGCTGCTGGCCCTCCCCTACGCCGGCGCGCGATTGCGCCATGCGGATCGCCGCAACTTCACCGGCTAGAATGGCGTTCCTACCGTGGTGCCACCGCCGCGATATGTCGCCGACGGCTCGGACGTTGCTCGAGCAGTGAATCCGTCGGCACCCGTCACTGCCGAGAGCCCCGCCGGGGAGGCTCGCGCGTCGGCGGCTTCGCGCACGCTGGTCGCGCTTCCCCTCGAGGGCAACGTCCCTGACCTCGAGGGGGACGCGTCGATCACCGCCGTGCCGTGGGACGACTTGATGCGTAAACACGGTCGGCGGGTCATCGTGTCGCTGGTGGGCCGCGGACTTTCGCTCGAGCGGGCCCAAGAGCTCGCGCAAGAGGCCTGGATGCGGATCATCGCGCAGCATCGTGCAGGCCGACTCGACCGGCTCGAGATGCCGGGGATCGTGGTCACCCAAGCCACGTTCCTCGCTCGAGATGAACACCGACGTCGGGGACGCCGGGCCAAGATCGGCCTGTCCCCCACCGATGGCACCACCGAAGTCACCGACCTCGCGGATGCCATCACCGGCCCCGACCTCGAACGTCGGGTCGAAGCCCGCCAGGCGCTTCGCCGCGTGCTCGGGGTCGTCGACCGAGCGTACCCCAACGCCCAGCGCGTCTTTCATTTGCTGTACGGCGCAGACCCCAAGACTCCGGCAGAAGTTGCCGAGACCACGGGCTTGTCCGTGCAGCGTGTCCGTCAGATCCTGTGCGAGCTTCGCAAAGCGATTCGCACCGAGCTCGCGTCGAAAGGGACGAAGGGAGGAAACCGATGAATCAGTTCGAGCACCCCACCCAAGAGGCACTCATTCGCTGGGTGAGCGGGGACCTCTCCGACGAGCAGGCGGGAGACTTCGAAGCCCACGTCATGTCGTGCGAGCTGTGCTCCACCCGACTCCAGGACGAAGCTGCGCTCGACGTGATCCTGCACGCGGCCAGCGACCTCGCGCTGGAGGACGCGCGCCAACCCGACGTCGACGTCGTGGAGCTGCCGCCCGCTCCGGTCACGGTGCCTGCGGCCGCCAACGGCGGCTGGCGTCAGGTCCTCGCAATGGCGGCAGGGTTCGCACTGCTGCTGGTCGCCGGACGAGGCGTGCTCGACGGTCCTTCTGTCGACCGCGTCGAGGGCGATGCTGCGGTCGCCGATGCTCCGGCATCGTGGGGCGACGACGACGAGGACTCCGACATCGATCCGGTGTGCGACGAAGCCCCGGTCGACGACGGAGACATGTGCTCCGAAGAAGAGCTCGTCGCGTTCGCGATGTCGACGGACCCGGCGCCGTGGTCGGTGATGGGCGATTCGCTCGGCTCGCTCGACGAAGATCCATGCACGCCGGTCGACACGGGCGAGTCGCTCACCTGCGACGACTGGCTGTCCGCTGACGATCTCGCGGGCTGAGCCACGCTCGCGTCGCGGCGGCAGCGACGCCCTGCGCCAACTCACCGCGAGCGACGTTCGCGGGCGCCGCGTTGCGTTGACGCCGGCACACGAACCCCGTAATTCGTACTTACGTTTTGCCGGGTTTGTGACGATTTGAAGCGTTCTGCCGCCGCCCTCACCTTCGCCTCCTTGCTGCTGATCCCCACGTCGGGGGAGGCGGCAGGCCCCGCTGCCCACCTGGCGGGGGTCGACCACGGCAAGCTGGTGCTCGTCGACGGCCGCGCGGCACCTCGTCACGGTGCCCTCCGCATGGGGGCCTCGCCCACGCGATCGCGTCGCGCAGCAACCATGGCCGCCCGCGCACTGGCCCCGCTGCGGACCGCGCTCGGCCCGACGTGGATCGGCTGGGACGAGGCGACCGGCGTGCCCCGGCGGCTGCTCACCGCAGGGACCCCCGCGGCCGATACCGTGGCCGATCCGTGGGTCGCGTCCGACCTCGCCAAGGCGTGGCTCGCCGATCACATCGCCGTGCTCGCGCCGGGCAGCCGCGCGGACGACTTCGTGCTCGTGTCCAACCACGTCTCGGCGCAGGCGGGCGGCGACATGCGAAGCATCGGCTTCGTCCAGTACGACCACGGGCGCGAAGTCCTCGGCGGGCAGGTCAGCTTTCGCTTCAAGCACGACCGCCTGGTCGGCATCGGCTCCGAAGCGCTGCCGTTCGTCGACGCCCCGATCCCGACGCACCGTATCGACCCCAAACAGGCGGAGCGCAGTGCCGAGGACCTCATCGCCGTATCCGTCGAGGGCGAAGCCATCACCGTGGGCGCCGCGGCGGGACCATTCGTGCTGCCGATCCTCGACGACAGCGCCGAGCCTCGCTACGTCGAGGTGCTGGCGGTGGACGTCCGCGTCTCGCAGCCGGCGAGCGCGTGGCGGGTCTACATCGACTCCGAGACTGGCGATCCCGTCGCGCGCGAGCAAACGCTGAGCTTTGCGTCGGGCAACGTGCTCTACAACGCGCCGCAGCGCAGCCCGAGCTTCGGGGCGCGGGCGGACTACTACGCCGACGCGACCGAGATGCTCGTCGACGGCACCCCGCAGGTTACCGACGCGCTGGGCACCGTCGCCTTTCCCAACCCGACCGCGGCCGTGCTCGCGCAGCTCGTCGGCCCGGACCGGCAGGTGTTCAACGCCGCGGGCGAGCCGGCAAGCGCCGAGTTGTTCGTCGCGGACGGTGGCGCCACGGTGTGGAATGCCGTCGACGACGAGGTCATCGACGCTCAGGTCGCCGCCTACATCCACGGTGGCATCGTCAAGAGCCATATCCGTGGCATCGACCCGACGTTCTCGTTCCTCGACGAGCAGCTCGAGATCACGGTCAACCTCGATGACGAGTGCAACGCCTTCTCGGACGGCACCACGATCAACTTCTTTTTGAGCAGCGGCGCGTGCGAGAACACGGCCCGCATCGCCGACGTCGTCTATCACGAGTTCGGCCACGCGGTGCATCACCAGTCGATCATCCCGGGCGTGGGTTCGTTCGACGGGGCGCTCTCCGAAGGCATCTCCGACTACCTGTCGGCCACGATCACCAACGACTCCGGCCTCGCGCGCGGCTTTTTCTACAGCGACATGCCGCTGCGCGAGCTCGATCCGGACGGCTTCGAGTACCGCTGGCCCGAAGACGACGGAGAGGTCCATGCCGCGGGTCGCATCATCGGAGGTGCGCTGTGGGACCTTCGCACGCTGCTGATCGCCAAGTACGGCGAAGCCGAGGGCATTCGCCAGGCCGATCGCATCTACTACGAGGCCACCCGGCGCGCGGTGGACATGCCGAGCATGCATCCCGAAGCGCTGCTGGTGGACGACGACGACGGCAACCTCGCCAACGGCACCCCCAACGGCTGTGAGATCAACGCCGCATTCGGCTCACACGGGCTGTTCGCGCCCGGCGCTGGGGCGGAGGCGGTCTTGCTGTCCGAGCGCCCGGAGGGCTTTCGCGTCGATCTGCAGCTCGCCTTGCCCGACTTTCCCGGCTGCCCCGTCGGTGCCGAAGCGACGCTCGAGTACCGGCGCCGCGGCGACGAGGAATCGACCACGGTCGAGATGACCGGTGACGTCGGAGGCTTCTCCGCGCCGATGCCCGCCAACGCGATCGGCCAGGTGATGCAGTACCGCGTGCACGTCACCTACTCGGTCGGCGCCGAGCGAACCTTGCCCGACAACCGGGCCGATCCTTGGTACGAGGTCTTCGTCGGGCCGGTCGACGAGCTGTTGTGCACCAACTTCGGCGACGACGCGGTCGAGTGGAACACCGAGGGCGGGTTCGAGATCGGTTCACCCTCGGGCGAGGGGCGGATCGACCCGGGCGCGGACTGGGACGGCGACGGCGTGGTGCTCGGTCACTCGCTGGGCGGCGACGGCTACTACGCACCGTTTTCGGACGACGAAGCCACGAGCGGTCCGATCAGCTTCGATCCTTCGGGCTACGCGTCGATCCGACTGCAGTACCGCCGGTGGCTCACGGTCGAGGATGGCTTTTACGACCAAGCCGCGCTCGAGGTCGACGGCTCCGAGGTCTGGGCGAACTACGCGGGGCCCAACGAGGACGACGCGACCACCCACCACACCGATCGCGAGTGGCGTTTTCACGACGTCGACATCACCGACGAAGCCCTCGACGGCGAGGTCGAGCTCGGCTTCCGACTCGTGACCGACGCCGGACTGCACATGGGCGGCTGGGCGGTCGACTCGCTGTGTGTCGTCGGGGTCAACGCGCCGGACGCGATCTGCGGCGATGGGGTCCTCGCCGAGAGTGAGCAATGCGACGACGCCAACACAGCGGATGGCGACGGCTGCAGCAGCACCTGCCAGACCGAGGCCCCGGGCACCGGCGGTGGTGGTGACGACGACGATGATGACGATCGCGACGACGATGGCGGCCCCGGTGGGTCGCAAGCCGGTGAGGACGGTCTGATCGATCGTGGCTGCGCCTGCGTGGCCGGATCGGACAACGACGGGCCGGTCGGGGCGGTGGGCCTGTTCGTGCTCCTGTTGGTCGGGCGGCGACGTCGCGGCTCGTCGCGGCTCGGCTGGGCAAAGCAGAGCGCCTGAAGTACTCTTCCGGCGCGCGCTGGTCACGCACCTGCTCTGCTTCGCTTCGCTCCCGAGATGGCTCCGCGCTTCACTCCACTCGCCTCGTCCGCCCACGTTCGTCGCGCCGTCGCGCTGACTGCTTTCGCGGTCGTCGCCACGACGGCTGGGGCGGCCCACGCGAGGAGCCCGTACGCGGTCGCTCCTCCGCCGGAAACCCGACCTGCGGGCACGGCCACGCAGGACGACGCGACGAGCGGCTCTACCGAGATCGTCAGCGGCGGACAAGTTGCGTCCGCCGCCGAGCGCCCCGAAGACATGGGCGACACGACGGAGTTCAACCTGTCGTTCGGCAGCCTGATCAGCACCGGCAACGCGCGACAGATCGCCGTCACCGGCGCGACCACCTTCCTGCTCCGACGCAGCCGCCATCAGTTCTCGGCCGAGGCCGCCGGCAACTACGGCCAGGCCGCTTCGACGATCGATGCCGACCTCGAGCCGACCGTCAGCAACATTCAGGGTCGGCTGCGCTACGACATCTTCCTGTCGCGACGCTGGGCGCTGTTCACGATGGCGACCGCCCGGCACGACCCGTTCCAGGGCCTCGACCTGCGGCTCAACGTCGATCCGGGCGCCGCGTTCTACATCCTGCCCGGCGCCAAGGAGCGGCTGTGGACCGAGGCGGGCTACGACCTCCAGTTCGACCTGCGCACCCCGTCGGCGACGCTCGCCCGGGATGAAAACGGCAACCTGCTCTACGACGCCTCGGGCAACACGATTCAGGTCGCCGACGACACCCGCATCACCCACGCGGTTCGACTGTTCGCGGGGTACTTCAACAAGATCAACGATGCCGTCACGTTCGCGACCGGCCTGGAGTACCTCCAGAGCGTGCAGGTCGCCCGACGCTGGCGACTCAACTGGAACGTGGCCCTGTCGACGCTGCTCGCCAAGAAGCTGGCACTCGCGGTCACCTTCACCACGCGCATCGACAACGATCCGCTACCGCGGGTTCGCAAGGTCGACACCATCACCGCTTTGAACCTGGTGTACCGGTTCTTCTAAGAAGATGGCCGATTTGTTCCGACGACTCGCGGTTCCTCTGCTCGTGCTGCCGCTGACGACCGCCGCCGCCACGGCAAAGGCGGATGGTCCGGCGAAGGCGGGAGCATCCGCCAGCCTCGGTGGAGACGCCGACGCGGACGCCGATCTCGAAGAAGACGAAGACAGCGACGACGGCGAGGCGGCCAAGCCGAGCGGGCCCTGGCTCAAGCGCTACGCCCCGCGCCGCGGGATGTTCGAAGTCGGCATGTTCGGCGGTCTGTTCCTGCCCGCCGACGACCTCGAGCTGCACTTCCGCAACCTGCCGTTCAAGACGTTCGAGCCGGTCTCGGGCGAGCTCGGTGTGCGCGTGGGCTACTACCCGCTGCGGCACTTCGGGCTCGAAGCCGACCTGGCGATGATGCCCACCCGCACCCAGACCGAGCAGCGCGCGTTCATCTTCTCGTCGCGAGCGATGGGCGTGATCCAGCTGGGCCTGTACCGCATCGTTCCGTTTGCGGTGCTCGGCGGCGGAGTGATCGCCGTGCGCTCGGAGGACAACGCGGTCGGTGACGACGCCGACCAGCTGCTCATCGTCGGCGGTGGCCTCAAGTACCTGCTCAACGACCACATCCAGCTGCGCCTGGACGTTCGCGACATCATGAGCCCCAAGCGCGGGCGCACGGTCAACGACCCGGCCGACTCGCTCGAGGTGCTCGCCGGCATCTCGATCATGCTCGGGCCGCGCAAGAAGCCGGAGCCCGAGTACATCGCCCCCGACACCGACGGCGACGGCATCCTGGACGACAAGGACAAGTGCGTCGACGAGATCGGGATTGCGCCGGACGGCTGCCCGATTCGCGACACCGACCAGGACGGCTTTGCCGACGACGTCGACCAGTGCCCGACCGAGCCCGGCGCGGAGCCGGACGGCTGCCCGATCCCCGACACGGACGGCGACGGCTTCCTCGATCCCGACGACAAGTGCCCGGAGGAGGCCGGCATGGAGCCCGACGGCTGCATGCACGACGTCGACGGCGACGGCCTGTACCCGCCCGAGGACAAGTGCCCCGAGGAGCCCGAGACGCGCAACGGCTTCGAAGACTCCGATGGCTGCCCCGACGAGCTGCCCGAAGAGATCAAGAAGTTCACCGGCGTCATCGAGGGCATCTACTTCGACACCGGCAAAGCGTCGATCAAGGACGAGTCCAAGCCCACGCTCGACGCAGCGGTGAAGGTGCTGACCGACTACGAGGACCTTCGGGTCGAGATCAGCGGGCACACCGACGATCGCGGCAAGGACGACAAGAACCTCAAGCTGTCGGCGGACCGGGCGGCTTCGGTCAAGCAGTACATGGTCGAAGCCGGTGTGGCCGAGGGCCGGATCGAGACGCGCGGCGCGGGTGAGGCCGAGCCGATCGAGGACAACAAGACCCGAGCCGGTCGCGCCAAGAACCGACGCATCGAGTTCAAGGTGCTCTTGCCCGAGGCGCCCGCCGTCGAGCCGGAGGGCGAGCCCGCCGCGGATGGTGCGGCCGAGCCCGCAGCCGACGCGGCCAAGCCCGAAGCCGACGCGGCCAAGCCCGAAGCCGACGCGGCCAAGCCCGAAGCCGACGCGGCCAAGCCCGCTGCGGAAACCGGGCAGTAGCCGGTCGTTACCGAGTACGCCGCCGGTCAGCACCGACGGCGTCCACGCCGCCCACCGTCACGCGCGACGGGTGCGGCGCTCGTGGGTCCCGACGTAGCGGTCCCGGATCTTCGCGAGCGCATCGATGCGCCGCTCCGCGAGCGCGTCCGCGGCCTGGAGGGTGGTGATGCCCTCCTCGCGCGAGATCTGGAAGATCCGCGTGGTGATGTCGTAGATGCCGCGAACCTGCTGCGTCGCCCGATCGGTGTTGTAGCCCTCGAGCTCGTTGGCCACGTTGATCAGCCCACCGGCATTCACCACGTAGTCCGGCGCGTAGACGATGTCCCGCTCGACCAGGGCCTGCGCATGACGATCCTCGGCCAGGATGTTGTTGGCCGACCCCGCCACGATCGAGCACTTGAGCTGAGGCAGCGTCTCGTCGTTGATCACCGCGCCGAGGGCACAAGGGGCGAACACGTCGCACGGAGCGGCGTAGATGTCGGCGGGATCGACCACCTCGATACCGGCGTGGGCGTTGGTGACCCGGGCCAGGTTGTCCGCGTCGATGTCAGCCACGACGACCTTCGCCCCGCCCTCCACGAGATGACGGATGAGGTGTCGACCCACCGCGCCGGCGCCCTGCACCGCCACCGTCTTGCCCGAGAGCGACTCGTTGCCGGTGCGCCACTGCAGCGAAGCCTTGATTCCCTCGTAGACCCCCAGCGCGGTGAACGGGCTCGGGTCGCCCGAGCCGCCGAGTGCGCGACTGATCCCGACGACGTGGTCGGTCTCCATGCGCACCCACTCCATGTCCTGCACCGTCGTGCCGACGTCCTCGGCGGTGATGTAGCGCCCCGCGAGGCCCTGCACGAAGCGGCCGTAGCTGCGAAACAGCATCTCGTTCTTGTCGGTCTTGGCGTTGCCGAGGATCACCGCCTTGCCGCCGCCGAGATTGAGCCCGGCGGCCGCGGACTTGTAGGTCATGCCTCGCGCCAGTCGCAGCGCATCGGTCAGCGCGTCACCGTCGTTGGCGTACGTCCACATCCGCGTCCCCCCGAGGGCGGGGCCCAGCGTCGTATCGTGAATCGCCACGATTGCTTTGAGACCGGTGATCTCGTCATGACAAAACACCACCTGCTCGTGGCTACGCTGCTCCAACTGCTCGAACACGTTCATCCGGAAGTCCTTTCGGGAGGCCGGACGATAGACCAGGTCGGGGGGTCGCGGACAAGCCCGGCAGCTCCGACCTCGGCCAAAAAATGGCGTCGAACCGGGAACGTTTCTCGCCCGGCATCGCACTGAGCTGGCCATGCGCTCCTGCTCCGCCCTGATGTGCGCTGCCGCCGTGCTCGCCGCTCCCGCTCCCGCCCAGGCCGCCACGGAATACGCCTTCGCTTGGGCCGACCAGGCGTTCGCGACCGGCTGGTACACCCCGAACCTGAGCTATCAGTCGACGTCCAACGGCACCGAGATCCAGATTCTTCGGGTCAGCGAGGGCGTCTACGACGTCTGGGTGCCTCCGCACATGGAAGGGCCTGGCCACGTGCAGGTCAGCGCGTACGGGTCGGCGCCGGTGTTCTGCAAGCCAGGCTGGTGGTTTCGCAACGACTGGGCGATCCACAGCCGGGTGCGCTGTTTCGACCTCGACGGCGACCCCGCAGACAGTCGCTTTTCGTTCCTCTACGTCGACTACGACGAGGAGTGGCCGGACGAGGATCCGTACTCGCCGTACTGGCCGTACTCGACCCCGTATGACCCGGGCGTCGATCTGGCGCCCCGCGCGATGTACCTGTTTGCCGATCAGCCGACGAGCTGGATCTACGATCCGCACGGGAGCTATCGGTTCGACTCCGAAGGTACGGCGCCCTGGATCGAGCGACTGAGCGTCGGGCGCTACGTGGTGCACATCGACGATCCGTCGCAGTTCGTCGGTCGGGGCGCGGTCCTCGTGCAGAGCTACGGCGACTCCCCAACGGTTTGCGGGGCGGTGATGAACAGTCCGTACTATGAGTACCTGGGGTACCCGAGCTACGGGGTCCTCGCCGACCCGTTCGTCGACTTGCGCATCAACTGCCGAAACACCGACAACGAGTTCGTCGACGACCACTTCGTCTTGCTCGCCGTCCGCGACGCTCCGGTCATCCCTGGCAATCACGGGGCGTCCTTTGGATTCGGCCACTACACGGGGTGGATCAACTTCAACACCATCGAGCCCGATCACGCGCGGACCCAGCATATCGAGTACCTACCCAGTGGCCTGCTCTCGGGCATCCACCTGTGGGGTCAGCCGAGTACCGAGGCCGTCGCGCTCACGTCCGTGACCGACTACACGGGCATCATGCGGATCTGCAACCCGCTGTACTGGGCATGGCACTCGGGCGTCGGGCTGCCGCTCACGCGAAATCCCCCCACGCCAAACAACATCTATCTGCCGACGGTCTGCCATCGCCTCGACGGCCAGACCTTTCAGTCCCAGCAGTTCGCCCACCACGGGGTCTACGTGTCCGACGTACCCCTGTGACGACGGGGCCGGCACGTCACCACGAGCAGCGCGCCCGCGGCCAGCGTTGCCCACGGACCGAAGACCGCCGACGCATCGCCGTGCACGAACACCTGCAGCAGCAGCCAGCCCAGCAGGCCAACGAGGAGCAGCGCGCCCCAGCGTCCGGTCCAGGCGACGCTCGGCACCCGCGCCCGTTTGGCGTCGTTGGCAAAGCGGGCGACCCCGCCGAGCGTTGCCGCAGCGACGAAGCCGATCAGACTCCACGGTGCGGCCGCATCCCCCGGATCCTTGATCAACATGAGCGCCAGGAAGACCAACTCGCCGTAGAGCACCGTGACCGGCACGCGGAGCAGGGCGTGGGTCAACCCGGAGCGCACCAGCACCGCCAGCGCGACGCAGGCGCCCAGCAGGTAGGGAGACCCGAACAGCAACGCCGCGACGAAACCATCGACCCAGCTTTCGGCGAAGACTCGAAGCAACGCCTGGAGCGGACTGACTTCACCGAGGCTGAGCGGCAGCGCGCTCGTCGCGGCGAGACCGATCCCCACGAGGGCTGCCCCGAGTCCGGGCGAAGGCTGAGCGGTGCGCGGCATCGAACAACCGTAGCACCCCGCCCGCCCCCGCCAAGGGGCGAGCGTTTCGAGACGCGCGGCTCAGCCGCGACGACGGCGACGACTGGCGAACCCGAGGGCTAGCCCGAGCGCGGTCAGCATCCAGCCCGCGCCACCGCTGCCCGGCGCGCGGCAGCCACAGCCCCCCGTCGCCCCGCTGCCATCCTGCTCCGGGTCCCAGTCGTCACAGCGGAACCGCGGCCGCGGCGTCGGCTTGACCTGATCGACGAGCAGGTTGTGCGCGTCGAGCAGCTCGTCGATGAGCTCGGTGTTGTCCACCAACGTGATCGGCGGCATGTCGGGGCCCGGGCGCTCTTCGATGACCTGGACCCAGGGCATCTCGTCCGGCGCGATGTCGGGCCACGTGCCTTCGGGCAGCTCGACGTAGCGACCGTCGGGCAGCGTCGTGTTCTGCCGGCCCGAGCACGGCACGTTCCGCGTGACGATGTCGCCGGTGAGATCGACCAGGCCGTCGCTCTCGAGATCCCCCGACAGGTGAAAGAACGGATCCACCGTCATCTCGTGCGGCGAGATCTTGGTGTACATCCGAGTGACGAAGCCGTTGTTGTCGAGCAGCGTCATCGCCTGGATGGCCGGCTTGCGGATGCGCTCGCCGATCGCCGTGGCGAGGTACTCGGTGTCGAACAGCTCGAGGTCGATCTGGCCCTCGAAGCACTCCGGGCACGCGTAGAAGTCGAACGGCTCCACCCCTTCGGGCACCGGCAGCACCGACGCAACGATGCCCTCGACGAGCGGATGTCTGAAGTCGCAGCCGTTGAGGTCGTCGCAGCCGTTGGACAGCCCCTGCTGCTCGAGCAGCGGCAGCAAGTCCTTGGGCTCGATGAAGCGGAATGCCTCTTCGTCGACGAGCGGGTACTCGAGCCCGTCGCGAGCAACGACCGTCGTGTTGCCGAAGTACTCGGTCAAAAAGCCGTGGCCGTCGGAGCCCTCGGCGTCGAGCGCCATCGCCACGACCTCTTCGTAGTTCACCCCGAGCCCGATCCAGTCGAGCTTGAGCGGATTGAGCTCGATGTGCCGGTAGTTGCTCGGGTAGGCGCGGCTGTCTCCGAGGAAGAAGATGCGCATGTCCATCTCTTCCGCGGATGCGATCCGCGTGAGGCGAATGGGTACGCACGGCTCGGCGCCCTCGTAGCGGATGGTGATCGGATGGATCTCGCCCACCCCGGCCTGGTTGGACAGGCGGAACGCGGCGAACATCGCCCCTTCCTCGAGGTACTCGTCGAGGATCTCGACCGCCGCCGGGTCGGC
>JGI12316J15310_10001327_pt1 | contig 12639 bp, 8 predicted proteins | sample MarCyaLeptolynsp_FD_15310 | JGI IMG/M metagenome (IMG submission 15310)
AACTTTAGGAATACTCTTCCTGCTGTACCGGCTCTTTTAGCTCGTTTGGGGTATTTGAAATTCTTTTTCAAATATTTCATCCATGCTTGGTTACCACCTGGAAATGAGGCCTGCTCTTCAACGACAAGGAACTCTGATACTGCCTCTTCGGGCGGCATGGGAGGCTCATCAGCTACAGTGGGTATTGCATCTTGCATGGGTTCAGGCATTGGCTCAAGGATCTTACGAGTATCAATCTTAGGCATGTCTGATAAGACAACGGCCTTAGGAAGTTTGGGCTTAATTGGTTCAGGCTTCTTAGGCTGATCGAATTCGGTGATCGGAATAGTGGGGGTATACGTCTCAAATGGGGACTGTGGTTCTGGTAGCACCTGTGGCTCGTAGCTTGACCTAATGTTGAATGTCATTGATACCAGAAAGGTGCTTGTCAAGAGCCCTAAAGCAAGAATCAATGGCCTATGTAGATTATAATCGATATTTCGGTTCTTTTTGATTTCCATAACTATTTATTTAGTTAATACACATAAAAAAAATGCACTACCTCAGACTAAAGACCACACGTATGGTCATTCGAGATTTTACAGCCCTACCTCTTTGCAAACCTGGGTTCCACTTTGGAGATAAGCGGAGTACTCTAACTGCTTCCTCGTCACAGCCACCGCCAACTTCTCGAATGACTTCAATATCGGATATCACTCCCTGCTTGTTGACGACAAAGGAGAGCATAACCGCACCGCTTAAATTCATGCGTTGTGCTTGTTTTGGGTACTTTAGATTGTCTCTGAGAAACTTCCTCCAAGCTTTCTGACCTCCAGGAAATGAGGCTTGTTCTTCTGGAAAGAGCATGATCTTATCTGCAACTTCTTCTTCTTGTTCTGGTTCAAAGACGACATCATCGATTTCGGTATCTTCAGTAATGTCTACGTCAATGTCGATATCGATTTCTTCATCTATTTCTTCGTCATCAGGAATATCAATGATCTGAAAATGTTTCACTTTAGGAGGATCCTTTGGTGGTTGTTCGGTCTGCGGTATTTCCAATATATCAGGGAAATCATCATCTAGTGTCCCCAGGTCCATGAGATCACCCATGCCTGAGTCTTTCCATTCAAACGCGATTACAGTTATACTCAGACTAGTGACAAGGCCTATCATCATGAATAGGGCTGACTTTCGTGAAAGGTCGGCTTGTATTGTTTTCTTTCTTTCCATGGCTGTAGTTTTAGTTTAACAACTAATTCTTTAGTTATAAGAGTTAAAATAAAGACCCAACTTAGTGGGTCTTTAATGTTATTTAAGTCTAAATACGATTCTTAAAGTCATTCGCTGAATTACAGCTTTACCTCTTTGCTTACCTGGTGTCCATTTAGGAGATGCTTTTAGCACCCTCACGGCTTCTTCATCGCATCCGCCACCAACTTCTCTAATCACCTGAATGTCAGAGATTGTTCCGGTTCTGTCTACGATAAAGGATAGGTAAACATTACCCTCGATACCCATTCTCTTTGCTTGCTTAGGGTATTTTAGGTTTTTTCTAAGAAACTTATTCCAGGCACTTTGTCCACCTGGGAAAGCAGCGTCTTCTTCAACAACCAAGAATACCTTGTCAGCTTCTTCTTCTTCTGGTTCTTCTTCGAAAACAATTTCTTCTACTTCCGTCTCTTCAGTAATCTCAACGTCAAGATCGATTTCAATCTCTTCCTCGATTTCTTCTTCGTCAGGAATCTCAATAATTTGAGGTTGCTTCACTGGTGGTGGAGGTGGTGGTGGTTGCTCCGTAGGAGGGATTTCTGTTAGTTCTTCAAAATCGTCATCTGCCATTCCCAAATCCATCAACTCACCTTCATCGTATTGTTTATACTCGAAGGCCATCAATGTGATTCCGAGGCTGACAATCAGACCTACCATGATAAACATGGTTGACTTCTTGTTTACGTCCGCTTGCGGAGTCTTTTTGGCTTCCATAATTCTCGGGTTAGATTTTAAAACTATAACATTAGTTTATAAATCGCAAACTTATTTTTGTTAAATATATAAAAAACTAATACACCAAAAATAGCCCCTACGACATTTGCGATTAAATCGTACAAATCTGTTGATCGGCCAGGTGAAAAATTCTGAAGAAATTCCAGTCCAGCACTATAAACTATGCTTATAGTTAACGATCGAATCAGCATAGATGTTTTGGTTTTACCCAGGAACTTAGTTTTGAGTCCTCCAAATAGTAAAAGCCCACTGAATAGGGCGAATACACCTATGTGGGCTAATTTATCGTAAGAAAGCAATTTTGATTCTGGAAAAGACTCTTGTGGTAAGAGCATGAGAAAAGCCAGTATTAATGCCCAAATTATAGCAGGCATTAAGAAAAGCCATTGCTTTGGCTGAACCTGGAGATTACCCTCCAATATGGGCTTGATAAGATTCAGCTGCCATTAGGTTCTCCACCTCACTCGAATCACTGATTTTTATCTTGATCATCCAACCATCTTCATAAGGACTCTCATTAACAGTTTCTGGACTGTCTTCCAGGTTCTCGTTGAACTCAATGATTTCTCCAGAGAGGGGCATAAAAAGATCTGATACTGTCTTTACTGCCTCCACCGTGCCAAACACTTCGCCTGCATCAATGGTTTCTCCTTCAGTTTCAATTTCAACATAGACAATGTCTCCTAATTCGCCTTGGGCGAAATCGGTGATGCCAACTGTGGCAATGTCACCTTCTACTTTGATCCATTCGTGATCTTCGGTGTATTTGAGTTCTGCTGGTATATTCATAATCGGATTTTCTAGCGCCTCAAAAATACACGCTTTCATGAGAATTGCAGAATTATTGAGACAAATTGAATTGAATTCTCCCACCAAAGGAAGTTCTGGCATTTAAGAAGCTGGTTGATACTCTTGGGTCGTTCACATTTCTATCAAAATAGAGTGTCAATTGAAGGGCCTGACTGATATTATAGTCAAGTGTTGGACTTAGTCTGAAAATCCGAATACCATCCGTGACAATCGTTGATTCCCCAATTCTTCTTTGAACGGTTTTACTATCACTTACCGTGAAGAGCATATTGAACCGTAGTTCGTTTGGCAGGCTCTCTTTTCGGCCGTTAATTCGGAAAGGTATCTTCACACCGGTTTTGGCAAAGCCTACATTGAGCTGAAGGGCATTTGATGTTAGCTCTGTTACCTGGATATTCGATAGGTTCAGTGCTATGTTACGTTCTCTGGAATAGTCGAAACTTAGGTCCCAGTTACCTTTAGTCTTGACCTGAACTCCTAAAAATGGCGCCATGGTTTCTGATAATACCACTTGTTGTGCCAGGTAAACTGGTACGAGAGCACCATTTTCGTTGAACTGATTGGCGAGACCTGCGTCCGTTACACTATTGTCAAGGGTAAGTCCGAGCGTATAAAGTGGAGAGTTGACATAGTTGCTGACATCATATCTACTAGCATAGGAGTGGGATAAGTTAATGCTAGTAAATACCTCACTCAACGCTTTTATTTTTGAAAGCCCTCTGTAGTTCAAACTCCAGTTTGGAATAGGAAACCTTGGAAATGGACTAGTGTTGACTGTTTCTGGATCTTTACCACTGTAAGCAGCAACAAATGCCGGTATGACCACTTCTTGTGAATTTAAGTCGTAAGTGCCAGCTTCATTTAGTGCGTCAAGTCTGCCTTTTACGACAGATCTGTAGTTCTCAAAATTGGCAAATAGAGGGGATTCATTATCATCATTGTCTCTTTGGAATGCCGTTTTCAACATAATATAGGAGACGTTATAAGTTCCTGACCTATTAGGGTTGATACTGATGAATGCATCAGCATCAGTGTCATTCCTGAAAATTTCCTGATAGTTTTCGGTGAATGTTTTTCGGCCAGTAAGATTTATTCTAAAATCTTGAAACGGCTCTACTGCAGCATTATATGAAAAAACTGTAGCCCTGTTCTGGCCAAAGGGGCTCGTAAGAAACTCGCTCGGTGCGTATTGACCATTTCGTACTAATCTGTCTCTAATACCCGGATCTTGTCCTCCCAAAACAAAGCCAAACCCAGGGTTGGAGAAATCCCTGTCGAGCCCAAATAGGAACACATCAGGCATATAACCTGGCAGAACGGTGCCTTCAGATTTATTATAATTGAAATCGATACTTCTGATAGACATGAGTGTCCGCAAGAAGCCCTTTACAAATGGGATTTCGGTTAAGGGTTTTCTTGTTTTTACTGAATCAGGGGTTGTGTTGACCGACCGAGCCCTTGATCTACTCCGTTGTGGGGAGTTTATTTTCTTCAGCGCGCCAATGTTATTATACAGACTCACCAGGTCAAGTTTACCGCTGAGTGTAACCTCACGTGTATTATTGGCAACATTGCCCAGAGTGTCTCTTTGTCCGATTGCTCCCGCTTGCCAATTGAACGTTGCGTTGTAACCCAAATCTGCACTAATCCATTCTGTGAGCGGGATTTTATCAAAGGGTAGGGTGTAGGTGGCGGTGATGTTATGATTAAAGTCTTTGATTCTTCCGAAGTTCTTGAGGTTATTCCAAACTGAATCGCGTTCGGCTTCCGTATCCAGATCACCTTCGGGTTCATCAATTATCGCTCTGGCATTTGCTGTATAATCAAGTGTTATGCGTTCTGCTAGGTTCCAGTTCAGGGCATAGGCCCTATCCATAGTAAATGACTTTTCGAAGTATGGATCAATTCCCTCTATCCCTAAATCAGCATTTCTGAGCTGAGTTCTGAGGAAACTCCTATTCAAATTTGCGCTAACGATAATTGAGTTTGGTATGGGGTTGAAATTGAAGTCCTTAATAAGCTTTAACCACTTGGAGTTTAAGAAATCAACATTTTTGAAGGGCTGGATATTTACTTCCTTGGGCTGGTAAGCGTAGTTAATTGCACCGCGATAATTTCTATAGTCATAAGAGGCGGTGTTAATATTACTTCTGGTTACTTCATTATAAGCATAGGTGAAACTAAAGTTTTCAATGTCATATGGCATTGCGGGCTTTTCGGTAGTACGTTTCTTTCGAACATTGGAGAAGTTCAGGCTCCTCCGGTTAGAGATGTCAACCACTTTGTCGAAATAGTCGTCTCTTTCCTCTTCGGTATCAAAAGAGTTGAGCACATCGTCCAAAGGTAGGTCCGGGTCTAATGGATCGAATTGTGGCACGGATCGTGATCTTTCAAAACTGAAAAAGGCTGGTATTTCTAAACCCCAATCCTCTGGGAAGAACTTGTGAAGGTTCAGCCTTGTGGATACGTCATATTGGGTAGTGCGCTCTCTACTTCTATCAGAAATCTTGTCTGATATGGTTCCAAAACCAATAGATGAGTGTCGTAATGAAGCAGAGACATTTCCCAAGTCAGCCAATTGTGCATCTAATCTGGCGTTGGCAGCAAAGCCAGACTTACTGTCGAAATCAGTGACTCTGAGTTCATTTGCCCATAAGAAGAAGGTTTTAGGCTCCGAGTCTACTGAACTTGGGTTTCTCATACCTATCATCAATGTTTGAACGGTGCTAAGATCAGGCCTACCAACTACCGTAATATTATAACGACCGACTTGTTCTGTAAATGGAAGGCTTAGGTTGGCATTAGATCGATTCCGATTTGCTTTAACTTCATATAGGCTGCTAAATGCCACATCTATTTCGTTCTCCTCAGGCCAAATTTCGGTGGGTGATATTTGACCATCCAGGGTCATCGTTAATGGAACTTCAATCTCATAGTAGTTCTCAGTAAAGTCGGTACCCAGCCTTAAGAAAGCAGTCACTTCTCCTGGTGCGATTTCATCAGGGCTATCAGCATGCAGGAACATTTTAACTCGACCGTAATTCACCATGTCCTGGCTCACGTTTTTGAATACTGCTCTGGCATCTCGATCTCGAAGATTCTCAACACTCAATTGCAGCGACTGCTCATTTCTTCTTCTTGGTACTGCTGAAGTATTGTCTCTATCTCGGATAATACCAGGAGGCAATACATAAGGTGGTCTACCTTGTCCACCCAGACTGTTCTCTTCAAAACCCACTACAGAAACAGTAAAGTTGGGATCTGAAGGTTCTGGGATTTCAAACAACCCCTTTTCAAAAAGGCTTTCATTGAAAATTCTCCATTGACTACCGACAAGCCTGAAATTTACCATCCTCATGACGATCGGCTCCGAAAAATCTGTGAGGTAGGTTCTCAGATATCTTACCGACTTAAATCCATTAATATTTCCTTGAACACGGTCGGGTTTTCTCACGGGGATCCTAAAGAGAAACCAATCGACATCATCACCATTCACCGGTCTCGTGATCTTATCGACAATGTTATTTCTCCCCACCTGAAGAGCTCCAGGTCTTAGGTCAATCTCATACTCATAATACTCTTCCAAGTCTGCAAGTGTATTATCTCTATTGAGGTCTTCGTTATCTGGTAGGTTTGAATTTGATGGAGTGAATAACTGATTTCCAGCGGAAATAGGGCTGTTGCCTTCCATTCCATTGAAGCGTTTATAGCGTTCAAGAATTTTCGCGTCAGCTGCATCAAATTCATCCCCAAGGTAGTATCTGAAATTGTCGTTTGAAGGATCGTCAAGAATGGCTTGTCTAGCTTGGGGACTCAGGTTGAGTGCGTTGAGATAATTTTGAAAGAATGTTTGTTCCTCAGCAGTCTGAATACCGTCCAGACCAACATCCTGGTTCACTCTCGCTTCAGCTGTATTGTCAAAAGCTGGATTGAGATAGGGTTGTCTGGTTACGCGCCCCCATTCGTTAGTCACCACTTCATCAGGGTCTGTGGAGCCATCGGTTGGTAGACCTTGTTCGAAGGCATGACGTTCATCACGCATGATATCTTCAGAGATACTTCCCAAGTTGAACCTGAGTTTTCCCCCAGTGGTGTTAGCTCTCGGTGTGTTAATACCATCATCAATAAGACCTCGAGGGTTATTGAGATCACCATTTGTGACATTGATGAAGGGATCCATCATCCAAAACTCGATGTATTCAATATTGGTCTTGTCAAAATCTACCTCATTAGTAATTGCCCGGGTAATTGCTCCGTAGTTTTGTTCTGGGTTCGGTAATGATCCATCGCTATTGAGGTTTGGATTATAATTGTACATGCCTCTTTCAGAGGGGTAATAGGCAATGTCCAGGGTGGGTTCATTGACAATGATTTGTTGTGCATCTCGGTTGATCACTTCATTTTGACCGACAGATCGTACATAGTGATTCTCTAAATCTTCAGGTGTAATGTTTTCGGGTCTAGCCCGACCGGTTGATCGGTAAAACACATTGTCTACGGTATACCAAGCAATTTTGGCTCGTCTGTAATTTGCTCCGAGTCTATCTGTTGTTTGATTGGAAAGGTCAAAACGATTGTCATCAGTTTTTGGTGTCGCACCTAGGCGCCATGCTTGAACACTGCTAAGGCTAAACGGGGTAACAGTAGCTTCAAAATCATCAATATATGAAGTGCCTTCCCCGTCCACTTGATTGGAAGTGCCTGGAATGAGTTGAGCAAATTCACCACTAAAAGACAGTTTCGAAGGGGCCTTAGTATCAATAAATGGTAATGCATCTACTAATTTGGTTAGGAGCCTGGAGTCATCACTGTAGTTCACATCAAGCCCCCACATGGTGTTGCTTACCGGTTCATTACCAATTCCGATGCGCGTAATTTGAGGCCGTTCATTCAAGTGCATGAGAGTTAGGCCTACGTTGGTTCTCTCATTATAGACATAGTCAAAACGTGCACCTAGTAGGTTTCTGGCTTGAAAATTAAAAAGATCAGCCTTTTCATAGGTCACCCTAATTTTCTTTCCAGAATTGGCTATTGATGGATTGATAATAGTGACTTTGCCTTGTGCATAATCTACCTGATAGTCTTGTCCATCAACCAGTGGTGTACCTCCTGCGGTAACTACAACACTCCCTTCGGCCACTTGAAAGGCGTCTAGTTTAATTTCGCTGGCGGAACCTGATTGCAAGCTTCCTTTAATGAAAAACTTATCTAGACGTGAAACGAGTTGAGCATCAGCCTTTGTGGTACGATAGAGGGTGTCGAATACAAACTTCTCTTTAAGAAATTGCTCACTGGGTAGAAATTGTTCATCAAGTGTACGGCCAAAGGGTTCCAGTTTAGGGAATATCATATACCCACCATCTGGATTAATAGTAATGCCTTCTACATAATCGAAATTGCCGTCCTTTTGCGGATCTCCGTTTTGATTAAGCCTATCTAAACCCATAATCTCAATGAGTGGTATATCCTTGGTGTTTTGTCCCTCGTGTAAACTGGGGTTGTCAATTCCTGTGTCATCATCCCTATAAATCACTCTGAGTTGAAAGGATTGTCTATCAATTTGGGCAGCGTTGAGATTATAAATGTTCTTCATCATCAGGTCCCAGGTGGGTACTTGAGTATTGATTTTATTGGGTCTTAGAAGTTTGAGAAATATTACCTCATCTTCTGACCTATTCTGGTAGTCTTCGGTGAGTTCACCCACCTTGAAGTTTTGACCTCGGAAGTTGTATTCATATGAAACAGCAAGGACTTCGTCATTTTGAAGCTGTCTGTTTAATGAAATGAAGCCCAATTCTCTATTGAAGGTGTATTCGGCAGGGTCTAATTTTCTAGCTCCTGTCACTCGTTCAAAGTCCTGGCCTTTTTCTAAGCCCTGGCTTTCAAGTAGACTGCTTACCTGATCCGCTTGCCTGAAATTGGGGTTGTTTTGCAAATTTTGGAAGAGGCTATTGGCACTATTGCTTGTGGGGGCATTGTTGACACCATTTCCAACAAATGGATTTCCATCTTGAAAAACTTCCCCTTCGCCCAAATCCATAAAGCCAACAAAGTTTCTCAAGGTTTGTGTATTATTCGATCGGTTGAGAATGTAAATCTCCACCCTGCTAATTTGAATGCCTGAGATAATGGAAGGGATACTTTGATTCCAGCTTTCGTAGTTGTTGCGAAAGAACTGACCGAGGAAGAAGTGCCTGTTCTCATCGTAGTCAGATGCCCTGATTTCGAATTCGCTTCGCTGAACCCCACCATCTATTTCAATGGATTCGGAACTTCCCCGTTGAGAGGCGGCTAGAATAGTGGCATAAAGCCTACCAAATTGTAGTTGTGTTTTGAAGCCGAAAAGATTTTGTCCCCCCTGAATCAGACTGTTGGCAATCGGCATACTGACATTACCGATTTCCAAGGATTTAATAATGTCAGATTCAAGTCCGCTGAATTCTACCTTGAGTTCGTTCTCAAAGTCAAAGGAGTTATTATTATCAAAGTTGGCGTTGAGTCTTAGCTTAGAGCCAATGGTACCCTGTAGACTCATTTGGATGTTCTGATCAAACTCAAAAGTTCCATTCCGTTGTTGGCGGATAGGAATGGCCGGATTGTCAACCCTTTGAAATCGTCCTCCAAGGTCTAGTTGAACAAAACCATTGGTATTAATAAGTATTTGATCACCTCCAAAAAGCCTGTCGAAGAATGGATTTAGTGCAATAGGGGGGATAAGTTGGCCTCTATTGCTGACAGCACTTTCACCATCGAGTGCCTTTGACTTTTCTCGGAAGAAGTCTCTATTACCAAGTTCGAGTGACTTCTTAACCGCCTCGTTGAAGGGGACAAGTGTAGGAGGGCGGTAAAGCGAGCCTCCGATTTGCTCACTGAAGATCAGACTCTTGCCGGTATCTAGGGCAATATTTTTCTTGAGGTAGCTTCCCTTGTTAAACCACAGAGGAGATCTAAGCTGTGGTCTGAATAATGGGTCACCCAAAGGATAGATGGATCTGTACTTGGGATAGGGTGATTTTACATACTTGCTGGTATCAGATTTGGTCTTGGCCGTATCCTGCGTTTGTAAATAAAGTGCATAGCTTGGTGTGCAAATGCTGGTGAGCATCACTCCAAAAAATATGAGGACTAATATTTTCCTACGTTGTATCAAGTCTTAAGAAAATACCTCAAGCTGCTTTGAGTGCTAATTTTATCAATTCTTCGAGGCTTATATCGCTGGAGCTTTCCTTCAAAATCTTGTCAATACTCTTCTGCGCAGCGGCTTTATTAATGCCTAAGGTTACTAACGCTGTCAAGGCCTCATTTCGTGTAGTATTTTTATTAGAAATTGGTAGGTTCAGCAGATCGCCACCTGCATTGTCTTTACCCAGCTTGTCTTTAAGCTCTAGAATGATGCGTTGGGCGGTTTTTGCGCCAATACCTTTTACGGCCTGAATTGTTCTTACATCTTCACTTAAAATGGCATGTTCAACCTCTTGGGGGGTCAAAGAAGAGAGTACCATGAGTCCTGTGGAAGGGCCTACTCCTGAAATGGAAATCAGATGTAAAAAAGTCTGCTTTTCGTGTGTGTCGGCAAAACCAAACAGGATTTGAGCATCTTCTTTGACATGGAAGTGTGTGTACAACTGAATGTTTTCCTGATCCTTTATTTTGGAAAATGTATTAAGCGATATTTTCACCTCGTATCCGACACCGCTAATATCAATAATGACAAAAGTAGGGTCTTTATGGGCTAGTTTTCCCTTGAGATAAGCGTACATAGACTGGGTTAAAGTAGCTAAAAATAAAAATGGCAAGTTCAACTTGCCATAATGTTTAAAATTAAGAAGAATACCTTAATCTCAGTCAAATGAGACTGATTTTCACTAACTAACCCTGAAGGTTGTCAACAGAGATTCCATTTCCCGAATCAGCTCTCTATGATCTTCACTGGGATGGATCACAAATCCTTCGATATAGTACAATCGCTCTGTGCTCTCATCTACAAAAGTGTAGCTCACAAAAGTGCCACCAACTGAAAAGTTATTAGTCTTCCAGGCACCTTTCATTTCTACCGTATACTGATCATTGAAGTTGATATTTCTGAAAACCGGATCCATATATTCAGTTTCTGTGATCATATATGATTCCTTGTTCGCTGGGTCTCCATAGATATATTTTTTACCTGCCTCGTTCCGCAGCTTGACGATATTTTCATATTTGAACTCTTCTTGAGAGGTATAAGGCTTACTGTACACAAAGAGGTTTTTGCTTGGGCCAACTGCGGGTAGGGCTCTCACCCACATAAAGTCATCCTCAAGAATAGAAAGCTCATAACCTGCAGGGATTTTGATGTTAATTCCCAGTCGGTCATTGACTTTGCGAAGTATTCCTTTAGAAGCGGTTGACATCTTAATGGTCTTTGCAAGCCTTTGCTTTTCGGCAATGTTGAAGAAGTTTTGAACGATTCCGCTGTTGGCTTTCAGGTTTTGAATTAATGTGGCATCGTCTTTTCCAAAGAGTTGAAGAATCTTTTGGCCTTTTGAATATTGATCCTCTGAGGTTTGCATAAATAGATCGGAGTCATTGAATATTCGGTCTCTGGAAGTTTCGCTAAATGTACCTTGTAGCCATTTGTCAGCGGCTGAATTGCCCTCAAAGGAGGTTACATAGACTAAGTTTCTAGCCACTTTGAAAATCCTGTTGAACTCAAAAGGCTCAATCACTCGAATGGTGAACATAGGTTCTGGCCTTGTGAGCCCAGGAACAGTCTCTCTGAAAACCTCCTTAATGGCGTCTCCCAATGGCCCATCATACTTTCTTTTGTTGATAATGATCACTATTTCCCCGGATTCACCAGTGGCGTCAGGCAGAAAGGAGGTCGCCTTTGCGTTGCCTTCTTTTTTTTCACCTACTTCTTGTTGATCTTTTTCTCCGCTACAAGCTACAAGGCTCGTAATAAACAAAAGGGCTAAAAGCTTTTTCATGTTCAAAATTTTAGTCTGCGTTTAAACAAATGATTAATCAGAGGAATAACAAGAAAAATCTACTAAAAGTTTAGTTGATTAAATATCCTATCCAACCCTCAACTGCATACCGGGCCTAATAGAACTGCCTTTAAGGTTATTGAGTTGACGAATTTTATCAATGCTCAAGCCTTTGTACATACGTGATATATCCCATAAGGTGTCACCGGGCTGGACAACATGAAGCTTTGAATCTGGAATGGGTTGGTTGATCAGTCTCACAGTACTTTTCTCATAGAAATCAGGGCCAATGTAAATATTCAGTCTTTGACCGACTCGAATCAACGAACCTCGGATATTGTTCCATGCTTTTAGATCGGCAAGTCTAACACCATGCTTCCTGGCTATTGTACCTAGAACATCCCCATTTCTGACTCGGTAGACCACCTTTTCTTTACCAAAAGTGCTTCCTGGCATGTTCTGGGCTAGCTTTTCAAACTCAGCTTTAGCCGCTGCCGCTTTGGCTAGAATGAGTGTTTGATTCTTTAAGAAATCGGACTTGTTTGCTTTCGGAATACGTAGCTCAAAGTTTTTTGCTTTAGCTGGAATAGCTCCTTTTTTTATCGCGGGGTTGAGTTGGCTCAATGTTTCCAAAGGAATGCCACTTTCTTCGGCAAAGGCTTTTAAATAGATAAACTGATTTGTTTTAACGATGTCAAAATCGATTGGATATTGCGGGTCTTCAGTATAGATATTGTGTACATCTGCATATTCCATGGTATAGACAATGGCCGCAAATTGAGGAACGTAAGAGCGTGTCTCTCTTGGCAGGTAACGATAAACCTTCCAGAAATCATTCCGGTATCCGGCACGCCTAATGGCTCTTTTCACATTACCA
>JGI12316J15310_10000248_pt16 | contig 12626 bp, 13 predicted proteins | sample MarCyaLeptolynsp_FD_15310 | JGI IMG/M metagenome (IMG submission 15310)
GGCTGCAATATCGACATGAACATGCACAGGCGCATCATCTGCGGGGAAACCGTGGATCTGATGCACGAAGGGGAGGGCTGAGGATTGCCCGAGATCAGGATATTAACCGAGGCGGACCTCCGCGAAACCGTCAAGCTGGATATCGAGGCGGTCGCGTGTGTCGAGCGCGCCTTCTCGCTTCTGGCAGCTGGCGGTGTCGAGATGCCGCCGATCCTTTCCATGCTGATCCCGGCGTTCCACGGCGAGGTCGATGTCAAGACGGCCTATGTGCCGGGCATCGACAGCTATGCGATCAAGATGGCGTCGGGGTTCTTCGACAATCCGAAACAGGGCCTACCGAGCGCATCGGGACTGATGGTCCTGTTTTCTGCACGCACCGGTTTTGTCGAAGCGTTGCTGCTGGATAACGGTTATCTCACCGATATCCGCACCGCGGCGGCTGGAGCGGTGGCCGCAAAGCACCTTGCACCCGAAACCGCCAGCACGGCCTGCATTGTCGGGGCGGGTGCACAGGCAAAACTTCAGCTTCAGGCCCTTTGCCTTGTCCGTCCCATTGAGAAAGCTTCCTTTTGGGCAAGGGACATCTCGAAAGCGCAGGCAACGGCCCGGGAGATGGCCGACCTCCTTGGCATTCAAACAAGCGCCGCATCCCAACTCGAACAGGCGGTCCGGGAAGCGGATGTCATTGTCACCACGACACCGAGTGTGGAGCCGCTGATCAGGGCGGATTGGCTGCGCGCCGGACATCACGTCACGGCGATGGGCTCGGACCAGAAGCACAAGCTGGAACTGGAGCCGGCCTGTCTTGCTGTTGCCGATCTTTATGTTCCCGACCGGCAGTCGCAAACGGAAGTGTTGGGTGAACTGCATCATGCGATCGCGGCTGGCATCGTCCCGGCAGACCGGCAATTCGACGAACTCGGCGATTTCGTCGCCGGAAAGGCCGAAGGCCGCACGGGCGCGCATCAGATCACGATTTGCGATCTGACCGGAACCGGCATTCAGGATACCGCCATCGCGACATTTGCCCGTCAGCGCGCGGATGCCTCGGGTACTGGAACGAACGTCAACGCCTGACACCTGATCGGACAACTTGCATGATCGAACCGACGCTGCATTTCACCAGGGACGAATACAAGCTCAGGATCGCCAAAACGCGCAACGCGATGGAGGCAGCCGGTGTCGAATTCATCATCGTCTCCGATCCGTCCAACATGGCCTGGCTGACCGGGTATGACGGCTGGTCCTTCTACGTGCACCAGGCGATCCTGCTGGGCCTGGAGGGAGACCCTATCTGGTTCGGGCGCGGCCAGGATGCGCAAGGCGCGCTTCGAACCTGTTTCATGCATCCGGACAACATCATCGGCTATCCCGATCACTATGTGCAGTCGACCGAGCGTCATCCGATGGATTATCTCGCCGCGCGCATCGAGGAGCGCGGCGCAGGAGCGCTGCGTATCGGTGTTGAGATGGACAATTACTGGTTCAGCGCCGCAAGCTTTGCAGCGCTCCGGAAAGGTCTTCCGAACGCCCGTTTCCAGGATGTCACCACCCTGGTGAACTGGCAGCGCGCGGTCAAATCCGGCCAGGAACTTGCCTACATGCGGACGGCTGGCAAGCTGGTCGAGAAGATCCACGCCCGTATTTTTGAAAAGGCGGAGCCGGGCCTGCGCAAATGCGATCTCGTGGCCGACATCTACGACGCCGGATTGCGCTACGATTCAGAACTCGGCGCAGGCGGTGACTATCCGGCGATCGTGCCCCTTCTGCCGTCGGGAAGCGACGCTGCGGCGCCTCATCTCACCTGGGACGACAAACCGATGAAATCGGGCGAGGGCACGTTCTTCGAGGTAGCGGGTGCCTATCACCGCTACCATTGCCCGCTTTCCAGAACCCTGTTCCTCGGCAAGCCGACGCAGACCTTCCTCGATGCGGAAAAGGCCGTTCTGGAAGGCATGGAAGCCGGTCTTGAAGCGGCACGGGCCGGCAATCTCTGCGAGGACATCGCACGCGCCTTCTTCGCGGTTCTCAAGAAACACGGCTTCACCAAGGACAACCGGACCGGATATCCCATCGGCCTGTCCTATCCTCCCGATTGGGGCGAACGCACCATGTCCTTGCGCAGCGGTGACCGGAGCGTCCTTCAGGAAAACATGACCTTCCACTTCATGACCGGTCTTTGGATGGAGGATTGGGGTTTTGAGATCACCGAGAGCATTGTCATTCGAGACGGCGCGCCGGAGTGTCTGGCGAGCGTTCCGCGCAAACTCTTCGTGAAGGACTGAACCATGGTTCAAAATCCGATCGTCCCGACAATACCGCTCGACGAAGACGGCGTGCATCACGGGTTTCTCCGCCTGCCCTATAGCCGCGACGACTCCGCCTGGGGGTCGGTCATGATTCCCCTCACCGTGATCCGCAACGGGGCCGGTCCGACCGCGTTGCTCACCGGAGGCAACCACGGCGACGAATATGAAGGGCCGGTCGCACTGATGGACCTCGCGCAATCGCTCGCACAAGAGGACGTAAACGGCCGTGTCATCATCGTCCCCGCATTCAACTATCCAGCGTTTCAGGCAGGTACGCGGACTTCTCCGATCGACGAGGGCAACCTGAACAGGTCCTTTCCGGGACGGCCGGATGGCACGGTCACGGAGAAGATCGCGCATTACTTCGACAGCGTCCTGATACCGATGGCCGATATCGTTCTCGACTTCCATTCGGGTGGCAAGACGCTGGACTTCCTGCCATTTGCGTCCGCGCATGTCCTGGACGACAAGGAACAGCAGGCCGCATGTGTCGCGGCGGCCCGTGCCTTCAACGCGCCCTATACAGCGATCATGCTCGAGATCGACAGCACCGGCATGTATGACACGGCGGTCGAGGAAAAGGGAAAGGTCTTCGTCACCACTGAACTTGGTGGTGGCGGCACTGCAACGGCACGTTCCGTCGCGATCGCGAAAAAGGGTGTTCGCAACCTTCTGAAACACGCCGGCATCCTGCCGGGTGAAGTTCAGCAGGGTGAAAGCATTTCGCTGGATATGCCCGACGGCGACTGCTTCGTCTTCAGTGAAAGCGAAGGCATGATCGAGCCGCTGGTCGACCTGGGGGAGGCCGTCTTTAAAGGCGACGTGGTTGCACGGGTCTGGACGACCGGTAAAACGGGCGTTGCTCCGGCGGACTACCGGGCCGGGCGGTCCGGCATTCTCATGGCACGCCACTTCCCCGGCCTCATCAAGTCCGGCGATTGTCTCGCGGTCGTGGCGGTTGTCGTGTGACCGCGTTAGTTCCCGGTCATTTGGCCGTCTGACCGCCGCCTGAAGTATTAAGGCTGGCAAGATAGGTCAGGATAATGTCCTGTACCGTTCTGTCCGCGATGCCGACATGGCGCATCTTTGTGCCGGGCAGGAAGCCGGTATTGTCTTCCATCCACGCGCGCAGGGCAGCCGGTGTCCAGACGATTCCCGAGCCCGCAAGGGCTTCGGAATAGTCGTAGTCCGGAAAGGTGCCCGCGCCGCGCCCAATGATGTTTTCAAGCGGCGGACCGTAACTGGGGTCGCTGGAGTCCGGAGCGTGGCATCTCCGGCACTCGACCCGGTAGAGCATTTCGCCGGCCGTGATCTTGGCCTGCTCAAACACTTCGGCCGCTTCCACGGAAGGGGTGAATGCAATCGCCGCCACCGCGAGCAAAATGGTCCTGATCGACATGGGTTTTCTCCTCTCCTGAACGGGACCGAGTCAACGCCTGCAACGGCAGCGCAACGTTGATCTGCGTCAACGGATTTCTTGTCCTTTGGTACAGGCGGCACCGCCACTCTGCACTAAAGGACAGTTGCGTCATCAGAGCCGTGCGGAAAAACTGCGAACCATGGAGGAGAGACACCCAGGAACGCGAGGGACGGGTCGCGTGCTGGCGCAGCTGTTGATGTGCGCGGGCGCGATCCTCTTGTTCGCTGTCGCGACGGCAAACGCCCTGGAACTGGAGCGGGAGGAAGCCGCCAGGTACATTCAGCCGCCCTACCAGTTGGGCGACCTTATTGAGGGCGATGTCTACGAACTTATCAACCTGGATGGCCGGGTGGCAGGCTATGCCTTCGAGACGCAGCACCTGGCCCCGTTGCCGGGCTTTTCGGGTGCACCGATCAATCTCTTCGTCATACTGACGCTCGAAGGCCGTCTGATCGACGTTGACATTGTTTCCCACAATGAACCGATATTCGTCTCGGGTCTGGGAGAAGCGCCGTTTCAGGATTTCATCGCCCAATACAAGGGCTATTCCATCACCGACAGCCTCGTGATCGGCGTTCCCTATGGAGACGGGGGAAGCGGCTCGTCCCTGGTTTATCTGGACGGCGTCACCAAGGCGACCGCCAGCGTGCGGATCGCCCATGAAACGCTGCTTGCGGCGGCCCTCAAAGTTGCCCGAGAGAAGATGCAGGGCATTGGCGGGAGCGCAGCGGCCGAGCCGAACCCCGACTACACCGAAGACCTGACGTGGCAGCAGCTGGTCGACGAAGGGATTGCCGGGCGGCGCGTGGTCACCAACCGCGAAGTTGACGAGGCGTTTGCGGATACGATCTGGGCCGATGACGATCCTCTGGCAAAGGACGAGCCGGATGCAGTCTATCTCGACCTCTGGGTGATCGATCTTGGTCCGCCTGCGATCGCCGAGGCAATTCTAGAACCCGACAGTTTGCGTCAATTGAAGAACTTCCGGGAGCTGTCTCCGGAAGACGAGCCGCTTCTGGTGATCGACGCCGGGCGGCACGGTCTGGTGACAGAGGATTTTGTCCGCAACACCAGTCCCGACCTGATCACGGCAAGTCAGAACGGTTTGCCGATTTCCCTGCGCGATGCCGACCTCGATGTCGAGCTGCGCGATGGCGTGCCGGGCGAAGTTGCCATGATCCTGCGCACCGATCGCCGCCTCGGCTTCGACCCGACCAGCGAGTGGACGTTGTCGGTCCGCGCGGTTCGGGAACATGGGTCTTTCAGACCCGAGATCGGCACCGTCGACTTCAGCATTCCGCACAAGACCGACGACCGTTTTTTCATTCGGGACGAACCGCCGGCACCGGTGCCGGTCTGGCGTCAGGCCATGGACGCACGCGCGGGAGACCTGATCGTTCTGGCGGGCGGTCTCGCCATGCTGGTGCCGCTGCTTTTCCTGGGTCAGTCGAAGCTGGCGGGCCTGCGCTACTACACGGCCTTTCGCCTCACCGTTCTTGGCGGGGTGATCGGCTTCGTCGGCTGGTGGGGACAGGGCCAGCTTTCAATCGCGACGGTGCTCGGCGTCGTGCGGGGTGTTTTTGAGGGGCAAAGCCTTGCATTCCTCTTGTATGACCCGTTTTCGCTCCTGATCTGGGCTGTTGTGATCCTGACCTTCGTGCTGTGGGGGCGCGGTTTCTTTTGCGGTTGGATGTGTCCGTTCGGGGCGATGCAGGAATTCATGCACCATGCCGGGCGCCTGCTGCGTCTGCCGCAGATTCGGGTGCCGGACCGGATCGACCGCTGGCTGGTGAAACTGAAATATGGGATCCTGGCGGGCATGGTCGCACTGGTCTTCACGGCTCCGTCCTATCTTGACGCCGCCATTGAGGTCGAACCGTTCAAGACGGCGATCACGACATTCTTCGTCCGTGAATGGTACTACGTTCTCTACTGCGTCGGCCTGCTTGCGCTCAGCATGATGGTGTTCAAGGGTTTCTGCCGTTACATCTGTCCGCTTGGTGCAGTCATGGCAATCGGCGGTTTTCTGAGGTTGCGCAACTGGATCCCGCGCCGCGCCGCCTGCGGCAGCCCGTGTCAGCTTTGCCGGGTGAAGTGCAACTACAATGCGATCAAACCCTCGGGCGGCATCCGCTATGACGAGTGCTTCCAGTGCCTCGATTGCGTGACCATCCACGACGACGACAATCAGTGTGTCCCGCTGATACTGGCCAAGCGAGGGAGAGAGCTTTGACCACGACGCGGCGCCGCTTCCTGACAATCATGGCCGGTTGCCTGGCGTCGGCCACTCCCTTGGCGGCCGCCCGCGCCGAGCCTGTCGTCTGGCGCGGCCGCGCGCTTGGGGCCGAGGCGGAGATCAGGCTGTTCGGTGCAGACCGGGACCGGGTGAAACAGGCCCTTCTCGCTGCCCGTGACACGATCCTGCGAATGGAAAACCTGTTCTCGCTCTATCTGCCCAAGTCGGCACTCAATCAGCTGAACGCCAGTGGCAGTTTAACCATGCCGCCTGAATTCGCGCGCCTGATGCGCATTGTCGACAAGGTCCATGAGGCGAGCAGCGGTTTGTTCGACCCGACTGTGCAGCCGATGATGGTGGCCCTCGCCCGGACTGGGCAAAGCCTCTCGGCTGCGGACCTTCAATCGCTTGCTGAACGGATCGGATGGAACAAGGTTCGCAGGCACAGGTCGGAGCTGTCTTTCTCTGTCCCTGGCATGGCACTCACCCTCAATGGCATCGCTCAGGGCTTTGCGACGGACCGGGTCAGCGAAGTGCTGAACGCGCACGGGTTCGATCCGCATCTTGTCCATGTCGGCGAGTACCGTGCCGGTTCGAAATCCGCGCGCATCGGCATCTCGAGCGCAAGCGGGGCCCTACTGGACACTCTGGAACTGCACCGTTCCTCTGTCGCGACATCTTCACCCAACGGAACACGTTTTCAGAACGGCAGTGGCCACATTGTGCTTCCCGGCCTCGGCGACCGCGAGCCGCGATGGCGATCTGTTACTGTTCAGTCCGGAACAGCCGCCGCTGCCGACGGCGTGTCGACCGCGCTGGCGCTCACGACAACCACGGAGCTTGCGGAAAAGGCGATCTCAAGGGGTTTGGCGACAACGATCTGGTTTGAGGATCAGGATGGCCGCTTGATCCGGGTCTGACGGAACCGATGACAACGGCCCGTCGGGCGCTCTGACCGGTCACCAGTCCGGCTTGGTGTAACTCAGGCCGTAGTCTTCGAAAATCTTCGCCATCCGTCCGTCCTCGACGGCATAACGAATGGCGTCATCCACGGCGTAGGAGAGCGGCCTCCAGTTGTGTCTGACGGCGAGCCCCAGCGTCCAGGAGGATTTCGCCAGCCCGGGAAAGGGCGGCATGTGTACAGCGAGTTCATCGGTCAAGGCGTGCTCGATCTGGGACAGCGGTGCCATGACCGCCATGACATCACCGTCGGCAAGCGCGGTCATGGCAGCGTCCGTCGTCGGGAACCGCTTCATGTTGGCAATGAGCTGGCCGCGGGCGAAGCTGGAGAGATAGAAATCCGAAATCGTGTCGTTCTCGACGCCAACCGTGTCAAACCGGAAATAGGCCGGGACCGGCGGGTCTTCCGGATAGGCGTCCTTGCGGTAAGCGATCGCCAGCTGCTCGTTGTAGTATTGCCCGTTCAGCACGACCATTTCGTTGCGGCAGCCGAGTTCGCGGTCATAGGGAACGTGCAGCATCACATTCGAAATCTGCCCGCCGATCAGTTTCCCGCGCCAGACATTGTTGCGCAGGTCGCCATCGACATTTTCATCCGCGGCTGTTGCGATGAACTGGGCCTCGACACCCAGATCGGCCGCGATCAGCTTGCCGATCTCGATGTCAACGCCCTTCAGAACGCCGCCGTCCTTGTAGGAAAAGGGTGGGAAATCCTCATAGACCGCAATCTTGATAAACCCACGGTCCTGAATGTCGTCGAGGCTCTGGCCGACGATATCCCGGCCGACATTTTGCGGTTTGCGCTCTGCCTCGTCGCCAAAGCGCACGTTCTCGCAGTTCTGTGCAAAGGCATCTGTCCCGGCCATTGTGAGCATGGCCAGGAGCGCGAGTGCCGTTTGTTGCACGGGTTTGAGCATTACTGGGCGGCCGACAATCCGATCGTCAAAATCTCTGCGGTTTTCTTGAGACTTTCATCAGACCCGTCCAATTGCAACACCGCGCGTGAAGCAACCGAGTCAGCTTTCGGAGCACCGGACCCGGTTTCCAGCGAATCTGCGATCTCCGACATTTCCGCACGCAGCGGTGCAACCGTGTCTTCCGCATCAGCCGCCGAGGACGTGGCCGCGAGGTCCTTGATCTTGTCCCGTATCGCTTTCAGCCGGTCGGAATGCGGATCAAGCGCGCCTTCATCCGGTCTCGTCTCGACATATGTCCGGATGGCCCATGCCGCCTCCTGGCCGAGCAGGTCTCCGAAGGCGGGCATCTTGGTGATGCCGTTCTGTGTGTAGCCGTACTGATAGCGTTCCAGGTACCATTCGTCGCCGTAGTCGTCGGCCTCGAGATATCGCAGATCGGGCGCAAGCCCGCCCGAGATCACTTCAAGGCCGTGGCAACGTGCGCAGTTCTGGTTGTACCCGGATGCACCGACCTTGATCGCAAGCGCCCAGAATTCGCTGTCAGGGTCGCGCCAGGGATTTTCGGCAAGCCACTCTTCGCCAAGATCGGGAAGGCCCGCCGTATCGACCGCCTGAGGGGCAACATCGCCATGGGCTTCCACCCGGCCCACCGGATCGAGCGAGGTCAGTGAAAGGGCGGTTCCCGCCGCAAAGATGCCGAGCATGCATTTGCGCAAATTCATGAGTTCTCTCCTCCCGAGATCATCGCGGCTAGATACGCACAGCTCTTCCCGGGGCGCTATTGTACCAAGGGACAAGTCTCGTTTCCTTGCCCATTCACCGATCTTCAGACTAACCTTCAACTCATTGGGAGGCCGCGTGTATTAACGGCGCGGGAGATGGTTCGATGATTGTCAGGTCGATCGCAAAATACTTAGCGATATTATGGATTTGCTGCGGTGCAGCATATGCCGAGGTCGCGGTTACAATCGGATATCTTGAGAGGGTCGAACCGCAGCCCCCGGTTCTCTCAAATCTTGATCCGATCCCCGAAAACGAGGGACTGGCGGGTGCGGAAGTTGGCCTAAAGGACAATGCCACCACCGGCCGGTTCCTGAAGCAGACCTATGCTCTGGAACAAAGGATCGTGGAGGAGGATGGGGATTTCCTATCCGCCGCGCGCGACCTGCTGGCGATCACCCCTTTCATCATCGTCAAGGCACCGGCGGACGACTTGCTTGCCCTTGCCGATCTGCCGGAAGCGGAGTCAGCCGTCCTCTTTAATGCAGGCGCGCCAGACACAGTCCTGAGAGACGTTTCCTGCCGTGCCAACGTGCTTCATACGCTGCCTTCGCGAGCCATGCTGGCGGATGCACTGGCCCAGTTCGGCGTTCGCAGGAAGTGGACCGATTGGGTCTTGCTTTCCGGACCCAACCCCAAGGACCTGGCATTCGCCGATGCGCTGGATGCCTCGGCGCAGAAATTCGGGGTTCGCATCCTGGAGCGCAAGGTCTGGGACGTCGACGCCGACATGCGCCGCAACGCCTTTCAGGAGCTTCCGCTCTTTACACAGGACCTTCCCGAACACCACCTGCTGGTGGTCGCAGACGAGACCGATGACTTTGGCCGCTATGTACCATTCAACGCCTGGGAACCGCGCCCGGTTGCCGGAACCGAAGGCCTGGTTCCGGCCGCATGGGACCGCACGGTCGAGCAATGGGGTGCTGCCCAGCTGCAGAACCGGTTCGAGGAACTCGCAGGCAGGCCGATGCGGCCCGTCGACTATGCCGCCTGGGCCGCCATGCGCACCATCGGCGAAGCCGTGACACGGACCAATCAGGCCGAAGCCGGTTCCATCCGCGACTACATTATGTCGGAAGATTTCGAACTCGCCGGCTTCAAGGGACGGCCGCAGACCTTCCGGACGTGGAATGGGCAGATGCGCCAGCCGATCCCCCTGGTGCATCCGCGGGCAGTCGTCGCCCAGGCCCCGTTCGAAGGGTTCCTGCATCAAAGAACCGAGCTCGATACGCTCGGCATAGACGAGGCGGAAAGCGCCTGCACAGCATTCAGGGAGTGAAACATGCGAACGTTCTTGACGGTTGCCGGGCTTGCGCTCGGTCTGGGACTTTCCACTGCAGCTGCCGACGAGATCTGGGTGTCCAACGAAAAGGACGACACCATAAGCGTGATCGATATCGATACCCTCGAGGTGGTCCGCACGATTGAGGTTGGGGAACGGCCGCGTGGCATCACCTTCGCCATCGACCATTCCGTGCTTTACCTGTGCGCCTCCGACAGCGACACGGTTCAGGTGATCGATCCGGAAACAGGCAAGATCCTGCATGAGCTGCCTTCCGGCGAGGATCCGGAACAGTTTGTGCTGCACCCGGACAACCGGCATCTTTACATCGCCAACGAGGACGATGCGATCACGACCGTGGTCGACACCGAGACCCGCAAGGTGATTGCGCAAATCGACGTCGGCATCGAGCCTGAAGGCATGGCGGTTTCGCCGGACGGCAAGATTGCGATCACCACGTCCGAGACCACCAACATGGCACACTGGATAGATACCGATACCCAGGAGCTGTTTGCCAACACGATCGTCGACCAGCGGCCGCGCCATGCTGAATTCACTCATGATGGGTCCGAGCTCTGGGTCAGTTCGGAAATCGGCGGCACGATCACGGTTTTCGACCGGGAAAGCCAGACGGAAAAAGCCAAGATCAATTTCGAGATCCAGGGCATTCATCCTGACCGGGTGCAGCCGGTCGGCTTCGAGATGACCAGGGACGGCAAGCATGTCTTCGTCGCACTCGGACCGTCCAACCACATCGCTGTGGTCGATCCGAAAACCTACGAGGTGACCGACTACATTCTGGTGGGGCGCCGTGTTTGGCACATGGCGTTCAATGGTGATGAAAGTCTGCTTTTCACGACGAATGGTGTGTCGGGGGACGTGACGGTGATCGATGTCGCGGAGCTGGCTCCCGTCAAGACAATCAAGGTCGGGCGCTTCCCGTGGGGCGCGGCGTACCGGCCGACGAATTAACAGAACCGGGAGGAAATCATGAAATTCTTGCTTGCCTGCGTCACGGCCTTCGCGCTCGTGGCCGCTCCGGCCATCGCCGACAGCGATGATGATGACGATGATGCACCGGCCTTCGGAGCGGCCGGGATCATGTCACGCGACAACCGGGAAGATCTTCCGCCCCTGACATTGTCCGCAGGAACACCGCTTAACGAAAGCGGCACGCTGGACCTGAAATCGGGAACCTACTACGAAATCGAGATCGAGGCCGACGGCAGCCAGGAACTGGCCTTGGCGGGCGCTGATTTCTTCAGGGCGATCTGGATCGACGAGATCGTGATCGAGGGCATTGAAATCCGACCGCTCGGCGTGGATAGCCTTGAATTCGACGAAGCTGGGACGGTTGAAATCAGCTTTCTTGCAATCAAGCCTGGAACCTATCATTTTGGTGTGCCCGGCAGCGACCTGCAGAAACTGGAGATTTCCATCAAGTGACAGCGCGCCTGAGCGTTCAGGGCATCACGCATTCCTACGGAAAGAAGCCGGCGCTGAACAATGTCGGCTTTTCTCTGGAGAAAGGGTCTTTCTGTGCTCTCCTCGGCCCCAATGGTGCCGGGAAGAGCACGTTGTTTTCGATCCTGACGCGCCTGTTCGTGCCCGATGCAGGCGATGTCAGTGTGGCCGGGCATTCCCTCTCGCGTGCGCCCGGTAAAGCGCTTGCGCAGATTGGCGTTGTCTTTCAGCAGCCGACCCTCGATCTTGATCTGACCGTCCGGCGCAATCTGAAATACTTCGCAGCACTTCACGGGATTTCCGGCACGCTCGCGGACAAGCGTATAAAGGCCGTGCTGGAGCGCGTCAGCATGAGCGAGCGGATGGACGAGAAGGTCCGTGCGCTCAATGGCGGTCATCGGCGACGCATGGAAATCGCAAGGGCGCTGATCCACGAACCGCAGGTGTTGCTTCTGGATGAACCCACGGTTGGTCTGGATGCGGCCACCCGCCAGGCAATAACCGGACATGTTCACGACATGGCGGACGCACAGGACCTCACGGTCCTCTGGGCCACGCATCTCGTCGATGAAATCCGGGAGAGCGACCGCCTCATCGTGCTGCACCAGGGCATTGTTCTTGCTGATGGCAGCGCTGCCGGAATTTCCGATGGCATGCCCCTGCAGTCGCGTTTTCTGCAGATGACGGGAGGCAGTGAATGAAAGCGGCCCTGATCTGCCTTGTTGCCATCGTTCATCGCGAAGCGTCGCGTTTCGTCTCGCAGCGGGGCCGTTTTCTTGCGGCCATCGTCCGGCCGCTGGTCTGGCTGATCGTGTTTGCCGCCGGGTTCCGGGCAGCGCTTGGCCTGTCGATCCAGCCACCCTATCAGACCTATATCACCTACGAGGTCTATATCGTTCCCGGCCTGTGCGGCATGATCCAGCTTTTTTCGGGTATGCAGTCGTCGCTCAGCCTTGTGTATGACCGCGAGATGGGCTCGATGCGCCTGCTTCTGACAAGCCCGATTCCACGCTGGTGGCTCCTGTTCTGCAAGCTCTTCGCCAGCACCACGATTTCGATCTTTCAGGTCTACACCTTTCTGGCGATCGCGGCGCTGACGGGGATTGATTTCTCGTTTGCCGGATATGTTGCGATCCTGCCCGCATTGATCCTGAACGGGCTGATGCTGGGTGCGCTCGGGCTTCTGCTCTCCAGTACGATCAACCAGCTGGAAAACTTTGCCGGCGTCATGAATTTCGTCATCTTCCCGATGTTCTTC
>JGI12316J15310_10000052_pt16 | contig 12625 bp, 10 predicted proteins | sample MarCyaLeptolynsp_FD_15310 | JGI IMG/M metagenome (IMG submission 15310)
CGGCTCGTGCATGAGCGACCGCCAGTGGCTCCGCAACGGCCACGATCACGGGGCCGCGTTGGCGCGGGACCTCGACGCCACCGCCGTCTACGCGCTCTACAACAGCGGCCGGCACGTCTCGACCAACGGCGACGCGCTCGCCCACCAGCTGCAGGCGCTCGTCGACGCTTGGCCGGTTCCCGTCGACTCGCTGACCCTCGTGGCCTTCAGCATGGGAGGCCTCGTCGCCCGCAGTGCGTGTCGAATCGCCGAGCTCGAGTCGCTCGCGTGGCGAACAAAGCTCGGCGCGTTTGCGATGCTCGGCACGCCTCACCACGGGTCTCCACTCGAGCGCGGCGGCAACTGGCTGGACGTGCTGCTGGGCGTGAGTCGCTACAGCGCCCCGCTGGCTCGCCTCGGGCGGCTCCGAAGCGCGGGGATCACCGACCTACGGTTCGGCAACGTGCTCGAGTCGGACTGGGCCGATCGGGATCGATTCGCCATGGGTCAAGATCCGCGCACCCCGGTTCCGCTGCCGAGCGGCGTGGAGTGCTTCGCCATGGCGGGAACGGCCAAGGGCCGCGGCGACGGTCTGGTGCCGATCCGCAGCGCCCTCGGCGAGCATGACGATGCCGCTCGTGATCTCGGCTTCCCGAAGGCCCATCGCGCGACGGCCGAAGTGATCCACCTCGACCTGCTCAGCGCCGACGTCTATCCGGTGCTCCGGGACTGGATGCAGCGCGGACCTATTCAACCGTGAGTGGCTGACGTCACCCCGCGTGCCGTCGAGGGTGGAATCGAGGCCGGATTCGCACGTCTCTGCGGGTGATGAGCTTGCTTGTTCGCTGTTCGATGGCCTTCGGGGCCGCGTTGTTGCTTTGCTCCTGTGCCGATGACTCCGCGCCAGCCGACGAAGGCAACTCGACCGAGGGAAGCGAGGCACCCGCAACGTCCTCCGGCGGGGAGCCGGCCACGGGCGAGGGAGACGCCTCGACTGGTGACGGCACGGGGACTGACTCGAGCACCGACGGCGGGAGCGACTCGACCGATGGTGAGGCCACCGGTGACGACACTACCGGTGACGACACTACCGGTGACGACACTACCGGTGACGACACCACCGGTGGCTCCTCGAGCGGCGACGACACCACCGGCGATCCCGCGGTGTGCGGCGACGCAGAGATCACGCTCGGCCGCGAAGACTGCGAGCCGGGGTTTGGCCTGCTCGACAGCTGCGAGTCTCTGGGGTTCGACGACGGCGAGCTGTCCTGCACCAACCGCTGCACCTACGACACCAGCGCGTGCTTCACCTGTGGCGACGGCGTGCTCGCAGCGGCCGAGCTCTGCGAGCCCGGCCTCCCGCTCACACAGGACTGCACCGACGTTGGCTTCGACGGAGGGACCCTGGCTTGCACCGATGGGTGCATGCTCGACACCAGCGGCTGCTTCGAGTGCGGCGACGGTGCGCTCAACCCGGGCGAAGCGTGTGATGGCGACGCTTACCCCGACGGCTTCCTTCAGGACAATTGCGCCGGCTACGGCCACACCGGTGGCATCCTGGCGTGTACCAACGAGTGCACGATCGACGACAGCGCCTGCACCGACTTCGCCGTACCGGTGGAGGGCGAGGTCATCGTCACCGAGATCCGCAAGCCGCCCGAGGCCGTCGGCAATGCGTGGTTCGAGCTGCATAACCTGGCCGATGAGCCGCGCCAGCTCAACGCATGCGTGCTCTCCTTCGCGGGCGCCGGCCTCTCGTTTCTCGACGAGTTCCTCATCCCTGGAGGCGGGTATGCCGTGGTGGGTACGACCGACCCCGTCGCCGGCATCGTTCCCACCTACGAGTTCGCCGTACCGCTGCTCGGACCGTTCACCCAGAACATCGTGCTGTCCTGCGGCGGCTCTGCGATCGATGCCGTTGCGATGGACGGCTTCGACTTCCTCGACTTCTATGAGCTGATCGACGGCATGCAGGTCGAGATCAGCCCGAACGCCAGCATGCAGCTCGACCCCGACTTCTTCGACGCTGTGTCCAACGGCCTCGCCGAAAACTGGTGCACCAGCACCTCGCCGATCCCGGGCGGAACCGACTTGGGGACGCCGGGCGCCCCCAACGACGAGTGCCCGCCATGAGCTGTGCGTGCGGGCGGCGGCCGCCCACGCGATCCGAGCCTTGATCGACGAGAAGCCGGCGGACTGAGTGCAACCGTCAAGTCGGCGGGCAGGTGGTGCTGCCGGTCGGGCACACTGCGAACTGTCCCATCATGCCGCCGTCCTCGTGCGGAAGGATGTGGCAGTGATACATGTACGCAGCGTCGGCGATGCCATCCGCCGGGTCGTTCGCGAAGTCGCTGAACTGTCCGATGAAGCGAACGGTCGCTCCGGCCTCGACCAGCACCGTGTCCTTGGGCCCCGCCTCCCACGCTGGGGGCGGTGCCGCCGGCATCGGACCGGGTCCATCAGGATCGATGTCCAGGACGTGAAAGTGAATGTCGTGAATGTGGAATGGGTGGGCAATCATCGTCTGGTTCTCGAGCACCCAGATCTCCACGGCGTCCTCTTGCGTGTACTCGTTGATCACCATCATATCCATCTGCTCCCCGTTGAGCGTGAACCCCATCGCCGGCGGCACCGCGTCTTGCATGGCGATGACGCGCTCCTGAGCACCGACGTCGGAGGGGATGTCCGCGGGCACCAGTACGGCCGGAACGTCACCGGCCCCGTTGTCCGTCGGCGCCACGACGTCGAAGCGGATCACGTCGAAGTCCGTCCCCTCCACGCCCATCGTCATCGGGGCCGGACCGCCGACGATGCCCATCGCCAGCTGGGTGTTCAACGCGCGCAGAGTCGCCGCGCCCCCCTCGTCGTCCGAGAAGTCGACAACGATCTCGTAGCGCTCACCCGGCGCGACCCGCAGCGAGGTCAGCTCCAAGGGAGCTTCGAGCAGTCCCAGGTCGTTGCCGATGAGGTTGAAGGTTCGCCCGTCGTCGAACTCGAGGTGGTACGCGAGCTCGAGCGAGCCGTTGAGCAGACGAAGCCGAACGTTCTGCGCGGGGACCTCCCGGAACGCATCCGCGGCTCCATTGACCGTCATCGTATTTCCGCGCGGCGCGTTTTGGAGCACCCCATTGGCGTTGAGCTCCTTGTCCTGCAGCACGAGCGGAAGATCGTCGACGCCATATTCGCGCGGTAGGTCCAGCGCCGCTTCGACGTCGTCGCGCACGATGATGAAGCCGGACAACCCCAGCAGCACCTGGTTGGCGGTGTCCTCGTGAAGGTGCGGGTGGTACCACATCGTCGACGCGGCATTGAGCACCTCGAACGAGGGCTCCCACGTCCCTCCGTTCGCGGCCATCATCTGGTGCGGACCACCGTCGTTGAACGGCGACACGTGGGCTCCGTGCCAATGGGTGGTGGTGTCGCGGTCGAGCTCGTTCGTGACCGTGATGGAAATGTCGTCGCCCTGCACCCACTCCATCGTCGGGCCCAGAATCGAGCCGTTGTAGCCCGCAGTGTCGCTCGGATCGCCGCCCGCGGTGAAGGAGTGGGTTCCTTCGTCCATGACGAGGTCGAACTCCGTGCCCTGGATCAGCTCGGGAATGATGATGTTCCCGCCGTACTCGCCGTTCTCACCCGTGCCCGAGCTCGAGTCGTCGTCCGTCGTGTCGCCCGTGCTGTCTGCACCACCCGTCGACGTCGTGTCGTCGCCGGTGGAATCGTCGGACGTCGGCATGTCGGTGGTGGGCATGCCCGACGTCGGCGTGCCCGTGGTTTGCCCACCCGTCGAGGTGTCGTCGGTGCCGCCATCGGACGAAGGACCGTCGTCACCACAAGCGGGCATCGAAAGAACAAGCGCAAGAGCCAGATAACGATCGTTGGGCATGCACCGAAAGGTACAGCTTTCAATCGTGTTGGCTATCGCTTGTTCCCCGAGAACATCGGCTCGGCGGATGTCGCCGAACCCTTCGCACAGCTTGGGCAGATCCTGCCGACTGATCTTGCAGATTCGGCCAGGCTCAGCGCCCCGTCTTCGGCGGTTGGATCGGCAAAGTGTATCGGTGTCGCCGAGTCTCCGACTTCAGGGTCGCGAAGTGCCCCCACCGACCCACGGTGTCCACGATGCACGACGACACGTCCTCGCTGACCGTGCTCTCGACCAAGGCCACCTTCGTCGGCGTTGGCTGACCGAACTCGAGTGAGACTTCGAGCTCGACGAAGCCTTCGATTCCTTCGGTCTCGCAGGCTTGAATGAGCTGCCACCGCTTGTTCATCTGATACTCGAACACCTTGCCGTCGTGCTCGGGCTTCTTGTTCTTGGCCGGCATGCGCATCCCGAAGCGATACGTGCGTTCGTAGGGCTCCGCCGGCGGGTCCCCGATGTACGCGTACATCGACTGCTCGGCGCACTCGACGACCTCGGGGTTGTCGACCGACGTCCCCACGACCTCGACCTCGCTCACGATGGTGCCGATGTCCGGCGCGCCGATTTCGGTCAGCTTGACGCTGAACACGGCCGGTTGGTCCTCGATATCCCGAACGCAGCGAAGAATCAGCTTGGCGTAGTCGCCCTTGGTCGAGGCCTGGCCCTTGGCACCATCCGCCGGTGGTGTGGTCTCGTGCGCCGCCGCGATCTTCTGCTTGGTCGACTTCCACCGCGCCTGGTCGGACTGTGCCTTTGGCGTCGCCTCCGGCTTGGACTCGGCCTCCGGCTCGGCCTTCGCTTCGGCGACCGAGGCGGCATCCAACTCCGCCTTGCGGTCAGACGTCGACTCGACGAGCGCTTCCAGTTCTTCGGTCGGCTCGGCGATCGTGCCGTCGGAAAAGCCGAACCAAGTCGCAGCGCCGGCGGCAGTGGTGAGGCTGATGAGCAGGGCGGTCTTGAGCATGGTGTTCGTTCCTCGGGTGCTGGCGGTCTTGGCAATCGACCCCGCGGGGCCCGCCACCGGCACCGCAAGGACTGCGGCACACCACGCGTTGCGACCATCGCAACGCTCGTCGAGACGCTCACGCAAGCGAGCCAGAATCCGGCTGATGCGAGAGCGAACGGTGCCCGCCGGGAGAGACATCGCGCGGGCGATGTCCGCCGCGCTCTGCCCATCCAGGAATCGACGGACGATGAGTTGTTGGTCTTCGGGATCGAGCCGCTCGAGCTCGGCCGTGAGCTCGTTGAGCACCCGGATCCGCGCCACCGCAGCGTCGGGCCCGACGGCTTCGGTCGGGGTCGGTCCGTGCACCGCCTCCCGAGCTTGCCGCCGTGCTTCGCCGCGCCGCTGCATTCGCAGTCGGTTGCGCAGCACCGTGGCCAACCATGGTCGCAATCCGGCTCGCTCCTGCGGCGGGTGGGTCCAAGCCGTTACCAGCGTCTCCTGAACGAGCTCCTCCGCCTCGTCTGGGTCACGCGCCAGGCGACGAGCAAATGCCCCGAGCCACTGGAGGTCTTCGAACGCCGGTATTTCGACCTCACGCATCGTCAACCGAGGCATGCCGTGCTCCCCAAAAGTGTTGCACGGAAAATTGCGAGGCCTCTGCCGGGCTGGTCGCAAAGCGCGCATCCGAGGAACTTCGGTGCCTTCCGATTGTCCGACCAACGTGCTGCGACGAGCCTTGCTGGCCGCGACGCTGCTAGGCGCGTGCTCCGAGCCTCCGCCGCCCGTCGCCCCGTCCGAACCGGAGGAGCCAGCGGCCACGTGGGAGTCGATGTTCGACGCCGCCAGGTTTCCCGACATCGGTGGCGCGACCCGGATCTCCCAGCGCTTCGGCGGGCGGTCGGCCCACTGCATCGAGGGTTGGCGATTGCGCCGCGGTGGCGAGCCGGTGGTCTTGTTCGACGACTTGCACATGGAGTGGGGCAGCGTGTTCTGGGACCAGTGGCCGCAGTCTCAGCGCGTTGCCTTCGATCGCTATGCCGATGTTCCCATCGTCGGTCGCGTCGTGCGTCAGGCTCGGGTGTCCCATCGCAGAGGTCCGCCGCCGCCCTTCGTTTCCCAGCCGACGAGCGCCTTCCTCCGCGAGCTCCTCTCGCCGAGCTGCTCCCGCGGCAGCAGCGGACCTTCGCGCGGCGACAAGCGGCTGGTCGCGCTCGCCCGAGCGCGGTGGGCCCAGATGCTCGGTCGCCCCGACATCGCCATCGCGCAGATCGAGGAACGGCCTGAGCTTTTCAGGGTCGACGACCGGCTCACCGACGAGCTCACCCGCGTCCTGACGGAGCAAGCCAAGTGGGGGCTATCGCAGGGGATGCCTCGGCGGCGCGCGCTGGTTTCGCTGCAGCGCGCGCAAGACCTGGCGCGGACGGACGAGGGCTCGACCCGCGTGTTGGCAGCGATCGAGTCACTCGGTACCGACCCCCCTCCCCTGCCGCATGAGCCGACCATCGACGACCTCGTAGCCGCGTTGCCCGACGACCTCATGTTCCCGCGGCGCGTATGGGAACCGGGCAGGATTGCCCCGACCTGGTGGGCCCCCGAGGGTCAGCAACCGATGAGCCCGGCGTGGGAGCTCGTCATGCGCGGCTGGGACAGCCTGCCCGCCCTACGCAAGGCGATGACCTCTGAGGTGTGGACTCGTCGCTTCCATGGCGTCATGACCGTCGAAGGGATGACGCGACTGAACCCGCGTTCGACCAACGCCGTCGCGTTTGCGGTCGCGGCCGCAATCACGGGTCGTACGTTCCACACCGCGGGAGAGTTCGACGCCTGGTGGCGAGAGGTCGGAGTGAACGGGCCAAGCGCGGCCTGGAACGCCGCCCTTGCGGACGCGAACGAGGACACGAGCCTGCGGAGCATCGTGGACGCGTTGGTTCGCATCGACGACGAGCAGGTCTGGACCACGCTCGCCGAAGCCCTCGGAGATCCGAGGCACGAGCGACGCGGCGGTCTGATGCTCGCGTTGCTCGGCGATGCGACGCCCGGTGAGCAGGCTCGCTCGCTGGCGAGCCGTTTCCTCGAGGATGACGATCAACTCGTCCGCCTGGCATCGGCGAGCGTGCTGCTTCGCGATGAAGACGATCGCTGTCGACGGCTCGCGGTCCGGCGGCTCAAGGCGGAGGTGGACCACTTGTGCAGCGACCTGACGCGCGACACGTGGTGGGACGCCGTCGACGCACTACTCGAAGCCGACCCGGAGCGAGGCCACGCGGTGCTCGAGGCAGCGGTGAAACGCGGAGACGAGCTGATGCGCGAGCAAGCGCGGGACTGGCTCGAAGACCCTTAGAGAGCCGACCACGGCTGGCGCGCGCGCATCGACTCGATCGACACGTGACCGCGCTCGATCTCTCCGGTTGCCGCGTCGATGATCCGATAGGCTTGCCCGTCACCGCCCAGCGGCTGCGACTCGACCAAGATGCACCGCAGCTCCCCCGGCTCGAAGCCGCACTGCGCCTGCATGGCGGCGATCAGGCGCTCATCGTGCAGGTGTCCGTCACCGAAGTTCCACCCGAGCACAGCGCCGGCAACGATCTCACCGTCCATGTACTGGTACTCGTCGAAGCGCTCGACGGCCTTGGGGATCAGCTGCGCCAGCGCCCGCCCGTGCAAATGCATCATGCGGAACGCCAGCACCTTGCTGACGAGTCCAACCGAGACGGAGTGCTCGTAGAAGCGATCGAGCTGCTCGTAGATCCACGGGGTCGACTTGGTCAGCTTCGACAGCTTGTCCGCCGCATCGCCCTTGAACATGAACGCCGAGTACGCCCAGTTGCCGGCGTAGTAGCGCATGGAGAGCAAGAACGAGAGGCGGTGGGGCATCAGGTTGCCGAGCAGCGGCAGCCCGACCAGCATCACGAGGAGAAAGACCCCCAGGGGCACCGATCCCACGTCGAACGCGGAGACATCGGGATGCGCCCAGAACAGCGCGAAGGCGCCATAGACGACCATCACGTTCCACTCGAGCGGGACGCCCATCGGCACGTTGCTCGTGATGTACACGTGCAGGAAGAGCATGAGGACCATCCCGACGATGAGTCCCGTTTCTCCCACGGCGAAACCCAGCACGAGGGGCACGCCGAGCTCCAGCGCCGTTCCAGCGTGCCCCATGAGCGTGGCAAACCTCGAGGGCCGCAGATCCTCGGGGTAGTTGCGATACGCCAGCTTGCGGAGCCACTCGAAGCGGGTCCAGGGCGAGTTGCTCATCATCACACACACCACCGTGGGAAAGTGGTGATTGAGTTTCGAGACGCCGGCCCAAAACCAGAGTGCGAGCTGAACCGCCTTGGCGCCCGCGATCCAGTCGCCGGCAACGACGAACACCACGACGGTGACCCAGTAGTGCTCCGAGCGCAGCGCCAAGAAGATCGTGCGGTCGAAGCACCACAGCACCGGGATGAGAATCGCGAGCGGGACGAAGTGCACGTCAGTGGGCGCATCGGCGACGAGCCCCGCGCCCAGCAGCCCGAGCAGCGCCGCGTACAAGCCCGCGTCGAGCCACGTGCGTCGCATTCCCCCGACGATGGGCAACCCCGCCAACCCAGGCAGCTTCGTTGTGCCGGGCCGCAGAAAGTACAGAAAGCCTCCGACCGGCGGGACGTAGCGCCCGGTGAGCGGGCCACTTCCGCATCCCAGCCCGAGCACCTCGAACAGCATGCTCCACAGGATTGCCTTCTGAAATGCGACCGGCTCGAGCCACCACGTCGAGATTTCGCCGAGCGAACCCAGGCTCGGCGAGAGCGTGCAAAAGAGCGCCCACCCCAGGATGTACAGGCCGATCTTGGCCAGGTACACGAGGTAGATCAGCGGGGGCGTGCCGTAGCCCTGCACCGCCCATGACTGGCACGCAAGGCGCCCGCGCTCCTCGAGCGGGAGTGTTTCCCACTCGAGCGGGTCGTACGGCGGTGGGGTCGGCTGCAGCATGCTCAGTCCGCCTCCACCACGCGGTTCTTGCCCTCGCGCTTGGCCAGCAGCAACGCAGCGTCGGCTCGCGCCAGAAGATCGCCTGCCGACTCCGCGCCCGAAAGGGTTGCGACGCCGAGCGAGCACGTCACGATGCGCGCGCTGCCCTGGCTGGGCGCAAACGCTTCGTCGTGCACGGCGCGGCGCAGTCGTTCCGCCACGAGCTGGGCCCCGGACCGATCGACACCGGTCAGCAGCGCGGTGAACTCCTCGCCCCCGTAGCGATAGACCGCCTCCCCCCGCACCACCCGACGCAGGCGATGGGCGATCTCGGCGAGCAAACGATCGCCGACCAGATGCCCGAGGGTGTCGTTGATCCCCTTGAAGTCGTCCAGATCGAGCATCACGACCGAGAGCGCCTCGTCGTTGCTTCGTGCATGATCGACGGCGCGCCCCAGCGCGTCCATCAACGCACCGTGGTGCCCCAGGCCCGTCAGCGCATCGGTCTGCGAGACCCGCAGGACTTTCTCGTAGCTCCGCGCGTTCTCGAGAGCTCGACCGGCGTGGCCGGCAACCATTCCGAACACGCTCTGGGTGACCTCGTCGAGCGGCTGCCCCGTAAAGACGTTGTCGGCGTAGAGCACCCCGAGGCGATTCTGACGACCACGCAGCGGCGCCGCGATCGCGGTTGGCCCGTGCAGCAAACCGGCCAGGTCAGCTTCGGTCACGCCGGACACGACCGCGTCGTTGCGAAACGCGAGCGCGATCGGGGTATCGCCCGCGAGGCTGACCCGCAGATCGCGGACGCGAGCATCGAGTGGCTTGGGCTGACTTCGGAGCTCCTGTCCGGACTGGTACAGCGTCCTCAGATCGGGACCCGCCCGCTCGATCGACTTCCAGACTCGGTCCGCTTCCTCGCGGTCGTTGGGACCGACGGCGGCCATGCCCACGAGGGAGGTCCGGTCGTCGGGATCGGTGACGAAGAGCATCGCGCGGTTGAGACCAAGCCCAACCCCGGCGGTGACTCCAGTGAGCACCGCATAGCCCACGCCCTCGAGCTCGAGCGACTCCCGAGCGAGGTCGGCGATCTGGTGCATCAACCCGACGGCGCGGCGCAGGGCCGCGTTCTCCCGCCGAAGTCGCGTGACCTCATCCGCCTCGCCCACCGGCGGCGAGCATAGCCCAGGCCGCGCGCGACGACCGCGAGCCGATCAACTCGCGCGTGGCTCGACGAAGTCGCCGTCGTTGGCCGACTCGTTCCACCACTCCGAAGCGACCGATTCGGCCGCCGCGAATACGGTTTGCTCGCGAATTTCGGCGTCCGCCTTGGCGCTGCGCATCATCGCCGCGCACACGAAGCCTCCCGCAACCCCGACCCAGATCCCCGATAGAAACAGAAGCATCGTCCCCAATCCTTTCGTGCGGGCTGCCGACCCAGCGGCCCTCACGACTTGGTTCACCGCACTCCGGGACTTGGTTGCACCGCCTCACGAAAAAGGCGTAGGGCAAAGTGCATCCTCGCTCACGGCTCCGTCGAGTGGCAGCCGGAGCAGGTCGCCAGGAAGTCGCCGTAGACGGTGACGCGATCGGGACCGGCGGGGGTGCCCGCCGCTTGGCGACCGAGGTTGGCAACGCTCTCGCACAGCAAGCGCTTGCGCTCGCCTGCTTCACCCTCCGGGAAATCACCGTCGCAGCCGGGGGCGCCGACGAACACCGACGCGCCTTGGGTCCATGCTTCGTCGGACGGTCCGACGATGCCTTCCCACATGCGGTCGACCGCCCACTGGTGCCGCTCCATTCGCCCGCGCACGCTGTCGTCGTCCGACGGCTCCATCGCATCGCCGAACGCAGGCTTGGCACCGGTTGCCGTGTGGCAACCCCCGCAGGCACCAGCCAAGTGCGCCGCACCGGACGCCGCCTGCTGAACCGTCTTGGCCGCCTGCAGGCCGTCGGTATGACTGAGCAGGTCGACGACGTGCGGGCGCCAGTCGAGCGGGTAGCTCTCCGGATCCTCGGCCTGCGCGAGCGCGCCCGCCTGCTCCGACACCGTGTCGAGCTCCCCGACCACGACGGCATCCCGAATCCGGGCCACCGCATCGAAGTGCTCCTTCATCTTCCACTCGAGATCTTCCTTGGTCGGCGCGGGCTCGGGGTCCACCGGCGAGCCGTCGCCACCCTGCGGGCACGCGGCAAGCAGGACTCCGAGTCCGAATCCGAGGATGGTTGCGACGTGAGGCATCGTGCATGCGCCATGCATCCGCGCGGTCCGGGCATGCGCGCAGCCTTTGCGGGCCCGGTGTTGCTCGCCGAATCGATGTGAGACAAGGCCTCAGCAGGGATTTTCCGCCGTGACTGCCGCACAGACCGTCGAGGACTTCATCGAGCAGATGACCCGCAAGGGGTACGAGCTGGTGGAGACGCACATCTCGTGGGTGCTCTTGGGCCCATCGGACGTCTGGAAGCTCAAGAAGCCGGTGAACTTCGGCTTTCTCGACTTCACCGACGCAGCGCAGCGTAAGGCGGCGTGCGAAGCCGAGATCGAGCTCAACCGCCGCCTGTCCCCGCACGTCTACCTCGGTTCTGAGCCCGTCTGTACCGGCGAGGATGGGGCGCCGATCGAATGGGCCGTGCACATGAAGCGGCTTCCGGACGCGGACCGGGCCGACGTTCGACTCGCGGAGGGTCGCCTCACGCGTGAGCACATCGACCGCATCGCGGAGCGCGTCGCCGCGTTTCATGCCGACGCTCGGTGTGACGAAGCGACCGCGAGGTTCGGCGACGTCGACATCATTGGCGCGAACGTGCGCGAGAACTTCGAGCAAACGCGCGAGACCGTGGGGCACTACATCGAAGGCGCCCAGGCCGACGAGATCGAGCAATGGCAGCTGTCGATGCTGCAGCAGCACGCCGATCGCTTCGCCGCCCGTGTCGAGGATGGGCGCATTCGCGACGGCCACGGCGACCTGCGGCTCGAGCACGTGTACATCACCGACGATGGCGAGATCTCGATCATCGACTGCATCGAGTTCAACGAGCGCTTCCGCTTCGGCGACGTTTGTGCCGACATCGCCTTTCTCGCGATGGACCTCGCACGGCTTGGCCACGTCGAGCTGTCGGAGGCGTGCCTGGCCGCCTACGCGCGTGCAGCCGACGACTTCGACCTCTACTCGGTTGTGGACTTCTACGAGAGCTACCGCGCCTACGTTCGGGGCAAGATCGCGACGATCGTCGCGGAAGGCGAGCACACCCCGCCCAAGGTCCGGGAGCGTGCCGCCAAGGAAGCGCGTCGGGACTACCTGCTCTCGGTTGCCGCCCATCGTCGCTCGCTGCTGTCGCCGATGGTGATCGCAGTCGCTGGGATCATCGCGACGGGCAAGAGCACCGTGGCCGCGGCGATCGGAGCCGAGCGCTCGGCGCCGATCATCGAGGCGGATCGCACCCGCAAAGCGATGCTGGGTGCGCAGCCAACCCAGGCGATCCACACCGACGCGTGGCAGGGGGCGTACTCGCCGGGCATGACCGAAAAGGTCTACGCCGAGCTGATGCGGCGGGGAGAGGTCGTCCTGCGATCGGGTCGGCCGGTCGTTCTCGACGCGTCGTTTCGCAAGCAAAGCTACCGCGCCCAGGCCCGCGCGCTCGCCGAGCGCCTCGACGTCCCGTTCGTGCTCGTCGAATGCCGCGCCGACCCTGCCGTGTGCCGCGCGCGCCTCGAAGAACGCGCCCGATCGGCATCCGTCAGCGACGGCCGCCTCGAGATCTTCGACGACTTCGTCGCCTCCTGGCAGACCGTCGACGAACTACCCCCGGTCCAGCACCTCGTCCTC
>JGI12316J15310_10000333_pt12 | contig 12622 bp, 13 predicted proteins | sample MarCyaLeptolynsp_FD_15310 | JGI IMG/M metagenome (IMG submission 15310)
ACTATCTCGACCATTGCCCCTCGGCTGATCAGGCAGGCGTGCGCATCTTTCTTCTGACAGCGGCTGCGGTCGGCGGCATCATCAAGGCAAACGCATCGATCTCCGGAGCGGAGGTCGGCTGCCAGGGGGAAGTCGGTTCCGCCTCGGCCATGGCGGCAGCTGGCCTGTGTGCAGCGCTCGGCGGAACGAACGAGCAGATCGAAAACGCCGCGGAAATCGCGCTTGAGCACCACCTCGGGATGACCTGCGATCCGATCGCAGGTCTCGTTCAGGTTCCGTGCATCGAGCGAAATGCGCTCGGTTCGGTCAAGGCGGTCACCGCCGCCTCTCTCGCCCTGCGCGGTGACGGAACACATTTCGTGCCGCTGGACGGGTGCATCGAAACCATGCGCCAGACCGGCATGGATATGATGGAGCAGTACAAGGAAACCTCGCAGGGTGGCCTCGCTGTTAACATCGTCGAATGTTAAATCATTGACAAAAATGACAGTTTCGAAGAAAAGTTTGCCGTAAGCGACGAAACCGGCAATAGTCTGTCCCTGGGTTGGTGTTCTACTCCTTTGCACCAATCAAGGGAGGCTTTAGATGGATGTCTTGACATGGCTGGCGGCACAGTCGTCGCTTGTATTCCTGTTCATTGCGGTCGCGCTCGGTTACTTTGCCGGCAAACTGAAGATCGGTAACTTCGTTCTCGGCGGCATCGCCGGAACCCTGATCATGGGTGTTGTCGTCGGACAGGTCGGGGTCACGATCGACAGTGCAGTCAAGGACATTTTCTTCGCGCTCTTTATCTATGCGGTCGGCTACCAGGGCGGGCCCCAATTCTTCCGGGCGCTCTCTCTGAAGTCACTCAACCAACTCCTCTCAGCTGCGGTCATGTGCATCCTCGGGCTCCTTACGGTGCTCGTATTTGCATGGAGTTTTGGCCTTGACCGGGGAACGGCAGCTGGCCTTGCTGCCGGCGGACTGACCCAGTCTGCGATTATTGGAACGGCCGGTGAAACCATCCAGAAGCTTAGCGTTTCTGCCGATCTGAAGCAGATCATGGAAACCAATATCGCGGTCGGCTACGCAGTTTGCTACATCTTCGGCTCCATCGGCCCGATCATCATGGTCACCTGGTTCTTTCCGACTGTCATGCGCTGGGACATCCGCAAGGAAGCGCTGAAGCTGGCCGAAAAGATGTCTGGCGGCGCGGCCGAGCTTGAGCCAGGCCAGTTCAATGCCGCACGCCGCATCGACACGCGCTTCTACCAACTCGGCAACGAAGCGCCCTTCATCGGCAAGTCGGCGCAGGACCTGGATGGATCCATCGACGATGCCGCCATCGAGGCGGTCTTGCGCGCGGGCCAGGAAATCCGCCTGGAAGATGCTAAATCCCTTCAATCTGGTGACGTTATCGCCGTGACCGGCCTCGTTTCCGCGCTGGACAATCCGTCAGTAGCCTTTGGCACCGAGACGCAGGCGCCGGACGGTTACCGGCTTGTTCTGGAAAACCGGCACATCGTTCTGACCAATCCCGACTACGCAGGCAACAAGCTGCAGGGTATTCACGACCACACCCGATCCAACGCGCTGCGCGATGTCTTTGTCACCGGGGTCAACCGGATGGGCCGTGACCTGCCGCTGTTGCCGGATCTTGAAATCCACAAGGGTGATGAACTTCAGCTGACCGGCAGCCCGCGCGACCTCAATGCCGTTCAGAAATCCCTCGGCTATCCGATCACCTCCGCTGCGGTCACCGATTTCATCTTCTTCGGTATCGGAATGACACTGGGGCTGTTGCTCGGGCTTATCGAATTCAAGATCGGCGGTGTGCCGGTTTCCGTCGGCAGCGGCGGTGGGTGCCTGCTGTCGGGTCTTTTGTTCGGCTGGCTCAGAAGCACACATCCGCGCTATGCCGCCCTGCCGACCGGGGCGGTGAATTTCCTGAGGGATTTCGGCCTCGCCGTCTTTGTCGGTGTTGTCGGTATCAGCGCAGGTCCGCAGGTTCTGACGACACTGCAGGAACAGGGCATGAGCATCTTCCTGTTCGGCATCGGGGTTACGCTGATCCCGCAATTCATAGGATTTTTCTTCTCCTATTATGTCTTGCGGATCCAGAACCCGATCGAGGCGCTTGCCTGTGTTGCCGGGGGGCGCAGCGCCAACCCCGCATTCGCGGCGCTTCTGGGCAAGGCGCAAAACGCAACGCCGGTCGTTACATTTACCGTCACCTATGCCGTTGCCAATGTATTGCTGACCCTCTGGGGTCCGCTGATCGTCGGCCTCGTTTCCACCAATCCGGCCCAGTAACCACCCGGGAGATTTCCGATGAGTGCACAAGACTATTCCCAGTATCAGGAACTCAGCCCGTTTGAACTCAAGGACAAGCTGATCGAGATCGCTTCTTCGGCGGCCCAGCGCATGATGCTCAATGCCGGCCGAGGCAATCCGAACTTCCTCGCAACGCATCCGCGCCGGGGCTTTCTTCGTCTCGGAGACTTTGCGGTCGAGGAAGCCGAGCGCTCCTACTCCTATCTCGACAGCGGCTTCGGCGGCCTTCCGGACAAGGAAGGCATGTTGCTGCGGTTCGAGGATTTCATCCATCGGCATGAAGACCGCGAGGGCACCACATTTCTGCGCGCCGCGCTCTCTTATGCCAAGGACCAGCTCGGCATTCACCGGCACGAGTTGCTCCACGAAATGGTCGAAGGATTTCTCGGCTGCAATTACCCTGTGCCCCCGCGCATGCTCACCCATGCGGAACGGATCGTCGGCGCTTACCTCGCCAAGGAGATGTTCGGCAACGAGCCGCAACACGGCCCGTTTTCCGTCTTTGCGACGGAGGGCGGCACGGCGGCCATGACCTATATCTTTCAAACGCTCAAGGCCAACGGACTGGTCAAGCCGGGAGACAAGGTTGCACTCGGCACGCCGATCTTCTCCCCCTATCTGGAGATCCCGCCGCTGCCGGAATACGACATGCCCATCGTCGATATCCGGATGGAGGAAGGCGCTGACTGGCAGTTCAGCGACGAAGAGCTCGCCAAGCTGGACGACCCGGATATCAAGGTGTTCTGCATCGTCAATCCAAGCAACCCGCCATCGGTAAAGCTGTCCCCCGACGACCTCGACAGGGTCGCGGCGGTCATCAACGAGAGACGGCCCGACCTCTTCGTGGTGACGGATGATGTCTACGGCACCTTTGCCGATGATTTCGTCTCGCTGTTTGCAAAATGTCCACGCAACACCTTGTGCGTCTATTCTTTCTCGAAATATTTCGGCGCGACGGGCTGGCGGCTCGGCGTGATCGCGCTTCACGAAGACAATGTCTTCGACGAGGCTCTCGCCGCCCTCTCCGAAGACAAGAAACGGGAACTCGACCGGCGCTATTCCTCTCTCACAACAGCGCCCCGGGACATCCGGTTTATCGACAGACTGGTCGCGGACAGCCGGGCCGTTGCACTCAATCACACGGCCGGCGCATCGACACCGCAGCAGATCCAGATGATGCTGTTCGCCTTCGCCGGTCTGCTCGACCGCGACGACCGCTACAAGGATGCGGCCAAGAGCCTGATCCGGAAACGCTTCAATACGCTTGAACTCAACATGGGCGTGACGCCCCACCGCGAGCCGAATGACGTCAACTACTACACGCTGATCAATCTGCAGCATCTGAGCGGACGTCTATACGGCGACACATTTGCGGACTGGTTCGTTGCCAACAAGAAGGGCTACGACTTCCTGTTCCGGCTGGCCGAGGAGACCAGCGTCGTTCTCCTGCCCGGGAAAGGGTTCGAGGTGGTCGACGCATCCGCGCGCGTATCGCTCGCCAACCTGACCGAAGCCGAATATGCGAAGATCGGTGCCTTTGCGCGCAAGGTGATCTCGGAGTATCACGATGAGTACACAAAGCAGTAGTGCTGCTGGCTAAAGACGTCTGAGGCACCAACTGTGGAAGGACACAAGCTGAACCGGTCTTGCCGGTTCAGCGTATCTTCTTCAGTCTGCTGGCCCAAACCGGTGCTGAAGGACAATGTTGCTTCCCGGGTGCTGGAGAAAACCGTGACCATCGTCATCACCCCTGTCGTCGCAAGCCTGTTGGCTCTTCTTTACGTCTTCCTGAGCATCCGGGTGATCGGCGCACGCCGCACAGAACGGATCAGCCTCGGCGACCGCGGCAACGATCTCATGCTGAGGCGCATGCGGGTTCACAGCAATTTTGCCGAATATACGCCCTTCGCGCTGCTCCTTCTTCTCATGCTCGAGCTTCTGGGCGGCGCGCACTGGCTGCTTTACGGGCTTGGCCTTTTCCTGCTCGTGGGACGGAGCGTTCATGCCTATGGCGTCAGCAGCGAACCCGAACCGATGTCGTTTCGGGTAACGGGCATGTTGCTCACCTTCACGGTGATCGGTGTTGCGGCCCTGGCCAATCTGGTTCTTGCAATCGACAAGCTCATGACGGTCGGACGTCTCGGCTGAGCCTGCGCGCTCGCCGGCCAGACCCTCGCGTTTCGAACCAGAGCACAAACTCTATACAAAAAATCTTTTCCTGGATATAAAGTCCAGATGATTTCCAACCCTGACCTCAAGGCGCTCGAACCGGTCTGCAAGGCAATCTCACTGCTGATGCCGGAGATGGTCGAAGTCGTCCTGCATGATCTTGCCACAAACACGATCGCGCATATCGAAAACGGATTTTCCGCGCGCCGTGCCGGTGACGACTCTCTTCTGGAAACCGGAAATTACGTTGCCGAACTGAACGAACACGGGATCATCGGACCCTATCGGAAATCCAGCCCGGACGGGACCCGTCTGAAATCGGTTTCAGCGGTTTTTCGGAACAATCAGGGCCAGCCAATCGGGCTGCTTTGCATCAATTTCAAGACCGGCGATCTGGAAACGGTGTCAACTCTGTTGCGCACGATGGCGCGCCTCGATGAGAAGTGTCAGCCGTCCATCGTGAAGAACGACTGGCGCGAACTCACAAATTCGATCATCGAGGATACCCTCAAGGATCTGAAGATCGCACACAGCCAACTGCGCCGGCCAGGCCGTCTCGAGATCATGCGCCGGCTCATGCGCGCCGATATCCTTTCCGCAAGAGGGGCCGGCGACTACGTCGCCAAGGCGCTCGGGATCTCCCGGGCAAGCTATTACGACATGCTCCGCGAAGTGAAAAACAACACCAGGGAAGCGTCCGCATGACCGTGACCACAACGAGCCCGCGACCGATGCGCGACTTCGGACTGGAGGTGTTCTTCTCCAGGTGGGAGTTCACCGCGCAGCACCACATGACCGCGTCGGATCTTGAGAGCATGCCGTTGTCCGGGCTTCTGGCACTCGCATCCGATGAAGACCGGTCGGCCTTTGAAACCCTCTGGCTGGGATATACGGAAACCTGGGGGGCGCCGGCACTGCGCCAGGAGATCGCGGGTACGTATGACGCGCTTTCGGACGGCAACATCCTGTGTCTGGCAGGTGCAGGTGAAGGCCTTTTTGCGGTTCCCAATGTTCTTCTCACACGGGACGACCATGTCATCGTGCCGACCCCCAACTATCAGGGGTCGGAAACAATTCCCCTGTCCATCTGCGAGGTGACCGGGGTGCCGATGGACTATATCCCGTCTTCGGGTTCAAACAGGACGGAAGGCGGATGGCGTCTCGATCTCGACCGCCTGAAAGATGCCATCCAACCGAACACCAAGCTGATCTCGCTGAATTTCCCGCACAATCCCACCGGTTTCCTGCTGCCGCGCGAAGAACTCGAAGCGCTTGTTTCGCTCGCCCGAATACACGGCATCTACATTCTGAGCGACGAGGTCTATCGCGGTGTCGAGCTGGACGAAACCAATCGCATGCCGCAGATCGCAGATATCTATGAGCGCGGCATCTCCCTTAACGTGATGTCCAAGGCTTACGGACTGCCGGGACTGCGCATCGGCTGGATCGCGTCGCAGGACCGGTATCTTCTACAGGGAACCGAACGGTTCAAGCATTACCTGTCGATCTGCAATTCCGGCCCTTCGGAAGTTCTGGCCCTGATCGCCTTGAGAGCAAGGCAGAAGATCCTTGCGCGCAACCGGGCAATCATTCAGGAGAACGCCGCCGCGCTCGAACGGGTCTTCGCTGCATATCCGGATCTCTTCGAATGGAACCGCCCGATGGGCGGCTGCGTCGCCTTTCCGAGATATCTCGGCCCGGACGGCGTCGAGACCTTCACCCGGAAGCTGATCGAGGAAAGCGGTGTCCTGCTCTTGCCTTCATCCATATACTCCAGCGAACTCGGCCCCACGCCGCAAGACCATTTTCGCATCGGCATCGGGCGCGTTGAGGTTTTCCGGCAGGGCCTGAAGGCGATGGAGCAACATCTCGACGAGACCTACCCCGCCTTCCGGACGTGAGCGACACCCAAGCGAGGACACGCTGTGCAGCAAGACCTGACCACGATCGACCGGGAGGCCTGGGACGCTCTTGCCGCAGCCGCCGCCGATCCCAAGATGCCGTTCCGCTATCTCACACTGGCGTCTCTCGGCCGGTGCCAGTTCCCCGAAGCGCGCACCGTCGTCCTTCGCTCGGCCAGCCGTGCAACACGCATACTGGAATTTCACACCGACACACGCAGCCCGAAATGGCAGGAGCTGCAGGATAATCGCAATACGACGATCCTTGGATATTCGGACATTCTGAAACTACAGCTGCGATTGCGTGGGCACATGCGGCTTGCCTCTGCCGGCTCGAATGAGGCCGAGCAGGTCTGGAGCCGGTTGCCGCCGCATACCAGGGCCACCTACCAGGGTGGTCCTCCCGGAGACGAACTTTCGCCAGAAGGTGGTCCGGTCCATGAGGCACCGGTGTCCGCGACCGAAGAAACCGGCAGGGATCGGTTCGGGGTACTCTACTTCAAGGCGCTGTCACTGGACTGGTGCCGGCTGGAGCGGGACAACAATCTGCGGGCCAGATTTTCCTACGGCGGCAACGGCCAACTGAACGATTCGAGCTGGGTCGCCCCCTGAGGGCCAAGGGCTGGCTGCACGATCTCCGCAGTGCTCAGATCTGCTGCAAGCGGGTCTTGTGGGCGTGTGCGATATGGAGGCGCGCCGCGCCCTCGGCAGCTTCACTGTCCCCTTTCGCGATCGCTTCGACGATGGCGGCATGTTCCTCCACCGCCGTTTCCCGGCGCTCGGGCGTATCCAGAGTGGTTCCCGCCATCAGGATCAGTGACAGCCGCAGGTGCTCAATCAGATCAACCAGATACCGATTGTGCGACGCGAGGCACAGACGCCGGTGAAAATCCCGGTTGGAGCGGACAAGACTGTCCTTGTCGGCAATGCGCTGCCTGTCCGCCTTGACGAGATCCTGCAGGATTTCGACCTCGGGCGCGGAGGCATGCTTGGCGGCAAGTCCGGCTGCCGTTCCTTCCAGAACTTCGCGCATGAAATAGACTTCATTGATTTGCCCGTGGTCGAGCGTCGGCACGACCATGCCGCGATTTGGCTCGTGTACGGCGAGCCCCTGCGCCTCGAGCCGTTTCAGACCCTCGCGGATCGGCGTTCGCGAAACGCCAAACTCTTCAGCGAGATCGGCCTCCCGGAGGCGATCGCCCGGCTTCAGCACCCGGTCTTCGATGAGACCGATCAGGCGCTTGTAGATTTCAGATCCATTCATGGGATCTGGTTAGCGGCAAGACAGGATTTAAGCAAGTGAGAGTGCGGGGAAGGACGTTTCCACCTTCCCCGCCCGGATCGTCAGACACCGACTTTCAGATCACTGAAAGCAAGACCGTCCGCACCCTCATCGGTTTCGAACACGCGCGACACAGTCCATGTGGACGTGTCGATTTCCGCGACCCTGGCGCCATCCTGGGCTCCGGTGAATAGCGACTTGCCGTTCGGGGAGAACAACAGCGATGCAGGTCCGTGGGCTCCGTGAGGTGCGAGATCGATTTCGGCTCTCACCTTCATGGTCTTGCCGTCATAGACGACCACACGGTCTCCGTTCAGGTCCGCCACCGCAACCGCCTCGCCATCGGGATGAAAGCGGACGCGGATCGGCAAAAACCCGGTGTCGACCACGTGCATGCGCTCCATCGTTTCAACGTCGAACACGATGATGGTTTCGGACTGGTTGTTGCCGACCCAGAGCGCTTTCCCGTCCGGGCTGACGTCAACGGCTTCGGGGCCGGTGTCCGCCTTCACCGTGTTGACGATCTCCATTGTCTTCACATCAATCACCGAGACCTTGTCGGACCCTCGGCTGGTGACGTAAGCGGTTTGATCATCGGGAGACATTGCGAGCAGGTGCGTTCCAATCAGCCCTGTCTCCGCTTGTCCCGTCACCTCTCCTTTGGCGACGTCGACGGTGATCACGTCCCGCGTTTCCTCGGTGGTCACGATCACGCTGTCGCTGTCTCCAAGCCACGCAATGCCGTGCGGCGCCATGTGAGGCGATATATCGATTGTCTTCAGGTGTTCGGCCGTTGCGACATCAAACACGTTGAGCTCCCGGCCGATGTAGCCGTCTTCGAGATAGGAGACGACGACAACCTTGTCGCCGTCCGGCGACACGGCCAGCTCATGAGGTGAGCCGCCCGCGATCGGCCGTTGCATCTCCTGACCTGTGTCCAGGTCGATGAAGCTGACGGTCCCGGCATATTTGTTGCCGACCATCAATGTTGCCGCGCTTGCGGAAAGGGCCGTTCCTGCGAGCAGACACATCGCGGTTGCGGCGCTGGTAACAACTTTTTTGAAAGACATGTTTAACCTCCAGTCTGTTTCAGTCTTTGGACAGATACCCCTTGTTTTTAGAAGCGAAGAAACGTCCTGGAGATTTATTTGATTTCGATTCCTGCATTTCCTAATTAAACTTCAGTAATAACACGCTCCAATACGAATATTTTCATCATTTAAATGAAACATCGCTCTTTTTATTATGAAAATTCAACAAAAAACTGTAGGTCTTCAAATTCATTCACGAGGAATATTTATTTCGAAAGATCCTGGGCAAGCATGAGTGCATTGCCATCCGGATCATAGAAAGTTGCGGTGCTGACCATGCCCTCAATGGTTTCCGTGTCGCCGTCGAATTTCACGCCCGCCTTTTCCAGCGCTGCGCGTGCTGTCGCAATGTCGGCGATCCCGAACACCGGAACCATGTTCCCGGGTGCGGGCTCAACCTGCTCTCCAAGCCCCAGCGTAACCCCTTCGGTTTTCGTTTGAAGCTCGCTCCAGCCGACCTCGTCGGCATGATAGAGGACTTCGAAACCAAGATTGTCTCCGTACCATTTTGCGCTGGCGTGTCTGTCCCGAACCGAGAGAGCCAAAGTGATTGTGTTTTCCAGAGAAACGACAGGCATGGAACTTTCCTTTGTATCAAAAATATATTAAATATACTTTATGGAATTGAACCTGCTTGTCAAGCTCACATCCAAGGCCTGGTCGCTGAAAATCCTGGCGCTACTGAATGACGGGGTGCCAGGACGGCAGGCGCCGCTTGTCGCGGCAACAGGAGCCAGCCGTACGTCCTTTGCGAACAGCCTGGAGCATCTGATCCGGCTCGGCATGATCGAGAAGAATCCGGGTCACGGGCATCCTTTGCGGCCGGAATTTCGCCTGACGGCGGAAGGTGCCCCTGTCGCGGCCATGGCAAGCCGCATCTTGAAAAGCGTGCCGGACAACGACGCGTTCACCGTTCTAAAACGAAGCTGGGCCGTCCCGATCCTTGCCCTTACGGAAACGCCGAAACGGTTTTCGTCCATCAAGTCGGGTCTCGGACCGATCACCGACCGCGCACTGTCCCAGTCCCTGTGCCTCCTGGAGCATCGGGAGTGGCTGAAACGGGACATCGACGTCAGCCAGCGCGCGCCTTACCCGACCTATCTTGCCGTAAATCAGGGCAGAGACATTAACCAGGCGATAGGGCTCCGCATCTAGGGCCAGCCCAACATGAGAACCGATCCTCGCCGTCAAGCAGTGGGAAGATAAACCTTCCCACCGGTGACCGGCTCGCCGGCACCCGTTGTTTCCGGGAAGGTCGTCGGCAATCCGGCTTTCAGCCGGGCGCCCAGAAACGCCATCGCCTGCGCTTCCAGCGCGTCCCCGTCGATCTTGAAATCATCAGCCGAGACAACCTCTCCGGAAAGACGGTCGCGCAGAGCCTGCATCAGGACAGGATTGCGCCTGCCGCCGCCGCAGACAAGCCAAAGGCGTGGCAGCCTGGGCAACAGTCCTTCGGCCTTTGCAATCACTTCTGCTGTGAAGGTCATCAGCGTTGCCGCACCGTCCTCAAGGCCCAAGCCATCGACGAAGCCGCCTGAAAAGCTGTAGCGGTCCAGAGACTTTGGTCCGGGCTCGCTCAGGAACGAATGTTTCAAGGCTTCCGACAAACGTGCTACATCCGCCTTGCCTTTCGCGGCGATTGCACCGCCCGCGTCGAAATCACCCGCGCCATGCTGCCGAACCCAGTCGTCGAGAAGGGCATTGCCGGGACCGATATCGAAGGCGAGCAGATCATCGCCGTCGATGAAGGTCAGATTGGAAACCCCGCCAATGTTGAGAAAACAGAGCGGTTCCTTGCTCGCCCCGACAAGCGTCTTGGCAAGTGCCTGGTGATAGACCGGCACCAGGGGCGCGCCCTCACCGCCTGCTTCCATGTCGGCAAGACGAACATCGGCGATCACCGGCATGCGAAGATCATTCGCCAACGCTTGCGGACTGCCAAGCTGCACCGTCTCACCGGCCTTCGGGTCATGCCAGACCGTCTGGCCGTGAAACACGATTGCGTCCGGTTCGAGTGCATGGCTTTGGATAAACGTGCGAATTGCACCGGCATGATCCGCTGTCACATCCTGGGCGATCTGCGGCCAGTCTTCGCGCCCCGCGCCTTTCCGTCCGGCCGCCGCCAGAACGCGTTCGCGCGTTGCCGGCCGGTAACCGGTTGTCTCGGCCGGACCGAAGCGGCTGATCGTGTGGCCGTCAGTCCTGATCTCCGCCAGATCGATGCCATCGGCGGAGGTGCCGCTGATGGTGCCGACGATCGACCATCCGGTCATAGGGTATCGGCCACTTTCTTCAGGCTTTGCTCGGCAATGTCGAACAGCTCGTGCACCTGCTGTTCGGTGATGATCAGCGGCGGGCAAAACGCCATGGCATCCAGCATCGCCCGCGAAATCAGGCCGTTTTCATGGAAGACCACATTTGCTGCAGCACCGAGTGAGCCGGGCGTGTCGGAATGGGCCGGATGATGCAGCTCCGCCGCGCCGATCAGACCGATGCCGCGCGTTTCAACAACCAGCGGATTGTCGGCAAGGCCCTTGAGCCGCGCCTGAAACGTTGGTGCGATCTGCTTGACGTGACCGACTAGATCGCGTTCCTCGATGATCTTGAGATTTTCCAGGGCGACGGCGGCGGCAACCGGATGCCCGCTGCCGGTGTAGCCATGTCCGAGAACGCCGATACGGTGCGACTCGTCGGCAATCGGCTCGTAGACGGTGTCGTTGATCAGAAGCGCGGAAATCGGCTGGTAGGACGATGACAGGGCTTTCGACAGAGTCATCATGTCCGGCTGCAGGTTGAAGGTCTCCGTGCCGAACATGTTGCCCGTACGGCCAAAACCGCAGATAACCTCATCGGCAACAAACAGGATCCCGTATTTTTTCAAGATCGGCTGGACCGCTTCCCAATAGCCTTCAGGTGGCACCACGACACCGCCGGCGCCCATGACGGGTTCGGCAAAGAATGCAGCGATGGTCTCCGGTCCTTCGGCTAGGATGAGATCTTCCAGGTCCTGCGCGCAGCGCTTGGCGAAGTCAGCTTCGCTTTCGCCGTCCTGTTTCATCGTGCGGTAATGCGGACTGGTCGTGTGCAGGATCTGCGGCAGCGGCAGGTCGAAGGACCTGTGATTGTTCGGCAGGCCCGTCAGGCTGGCCGATGCGACCGTGACGCCGTGATAGCCGCGCATGCGCGAAATGATCTTCTTGCGCTCCGGCTGGCCCAGCGCGTTGGAACGGTACCAGATCAGCTTGATCGCGGTGTCGTTGGCTTCCGAGCCGGAATTGGTGAAATAGACCTTGGACATGGGCACCGGCGCCATCTCGATCAGCTTTTCGGCAAGCTCGATGGAGGGGCCATGGGTCTTGTAGGTGAAGGTGTGATAGTAGGGCAGCTTTTCCATCTGGCGGGTCGCGGCCTCCACCAGGCGCTTTTCACCGAAGCCGACGGCGACGCTCCAAAGGCCCGCCATGCCCTCGATGTAGCGCTTGCCGTTGATGTCTTCCACATAGATGCCCTCACCCTTGTCGATGACAAGCGAGCCGATGTCTTCCTGGCGGCGGGCGTCGGCATAGGAATGAAGTTGAACAGCGATATCGCGGGCTTCGAGAGAATTCGGCAACTGCGCCATGAAACGCCTCATGTGAACTGGCTAGGTGGAAGATGAATCTGCTGGCAGCCGTTTTGCTGCGAACCGATAATCGCCACGCTAGTGCTGTCCAGAGCGCAGTACAATGAGAATCTTTTGCCTCTGACCGGCAACATGTCCGGGAAAAGGGGTTTTCTAGCCGCAAAAACAAAAAGACCGCGCCGAAGCGCGGTCAATGAGGCTAACGGCCGGCCGTGGTCGGGAACCACAGCCCGTTCATCGC
>JGI12316J15310_10000052_pt26 | contig 12614 bp, 15 predicted proteins | sample MarCyaLeptolynsp_FD_15310 | JGI IMG/M metagenome (IMG submission 15310)
AAATCGCGATGGCCTCGGACATCGGCGCGACGGCAATGGTGCGCACATGCTTGCCCTGCTCGAGGTCGACTTCCGAGACGGTACCGGCGACGACGTTCGCGGTGTACGCCCGACGTCCATCGGGCGAAAGCACGAGCATGTGCGAGGCATCCTGCTCGGTTCCGACTGTGGACAGGATGGTCCCGTCGGCGGCGTCGACCACGAGCACGCTCCGGCTGACCTCGGACGTGACGACCACCTCGTGACTCGCAGGACGAAAGCGAGCCCCGTGCGGCCGTTGATGTTCTCCGAGGTCGACCGTCCTCGTGACCGTCGCTGCCTCGAGGTCCACAACCGTGAGCGAGTTGCCGGCCGTGAACCCGCCGTAGTTGGTGACGATTGCGAGCGCGCCGTCTTCGCTGACAGCAATCTCGTGCGGCCCGTCGCCCGTGGGCAACGTGGCCACCGAAGTGCGCTCGGGAAGCGCAACGATGTGCAGCTTGGCGCTCTGCTTGTCGGCCACGAGCAGTGTGCCCGTAGGCAACTCCACTGCGGGCTGAGGCTCCGGGGCCGCTTCCGCGCTCTGGCCGGTCCGCTCCGCGGTTGCCGGGCGCTCCGTATCCACAGACGGCGGTGATGCACACGCGACCGAAGACGCCATGAGCAACGCGATGGCGACCGGGCAGCGGCGGCGACTCTTCACGACGTGGACAAGACCCGCGCCGGTCTAGGCCGGTTTCACCCCGCGGCGGGTTTTCGGCGCACCTGCGCGGCGCTGCTCGGCCTCGGGCGGACGGATGAGTTGGCGCGGTTTGGACCAGGGACCCGTGGCGTCCGGCGCAGTGTGGGTGACGACGTTGGTCGCCCCGACCCCCTCGACCGAGACCATCCGGTACTCGCCGCGCACGACCGCGTAACCAAGACCCTCAGCAACTGTCCACGAGACCGCCGTACATGCGGTACTCTGGGATCGTGAACGATACGGCGGCCGCGCTCGCGACCTACGCCGACCTCGAAGGTCTCGAGGAGGGGGTGGTTGCGGAAGTCATCGCTGGCGTCGTGCGTACGGCCCCGAGCCCTCTTCCAGAGCACGGGCGGGCCCAGCGAGCGCTCGGCCGCTTCGTAGGCGGCCCATTCGACGACGACGATGGCCGAGGTGGGCCCGGCGGATGGTGGATCGTGCCGGAGGTGGATGTCAGACTCGGCGAGCACGACATCGTGCGACCCGATCTCACCGGTTGGCGGCGCGACCGCCTAGCAGACCCGTGGAGCAAGCTCCCCGTCGACGTTCGACCGGACTGGGTCTGCGAGATCATCTCGCCGAGCAACGCCGCACACGACCGCGTAACCAAGCGACGTCTGTATGCGCGGTACGGCGTCCCGTACTACTGGATCGTCGACCCGAGCCAACGCACCCTCGAAGCTCTGGTGCTTCGCGAGGGGGAGTGGGCGGAGCTCGGAAGCTGGGGCGATGGCGACACGGCGAGGATCGAGCCCTTTGCCGCCGTCGAGCTCGAGGTCGAGCGGCTGTTTCCCCCTCGTTGAGGGACGGCGACGCTCTCGTCAGTGACGTCCTGATCGCGCTGCTGATGCGTCGACCTGTCTACGGCATCATTTACGGACCTTTCGGTACGAAATTGCTTGACGGGGTCCTCCGGGACGAATATGCCTTTCGTACCAAAGGGTACGAAACCATGATTCACGTCGGACAAGCCACTGCGAAGTCAGTCATCTCGGCGCCCCTCGAGGCGATCGACCTGGGCGACTGGATGTTCACCCTCACCTCGGAGGAGTACGCGGCGTGTGCCCGCGGCCATCAGAGCGCGGCCCAAGGCACCCTGCCCAGCGGCAAGCGCGTCTCGATGAACGTCGAAGTCGTCGGCGGTTTCTTCATGGTGCAGCACTACGTCGAGAAGACGGCCGAGCGAGACCACGTCGTCGGCGTGTCGCCGAACACCGTGATGTGGCTCGACGACAAGGTCTTCGTGCTCGCCCAGATCACATGGGAGCTGAAGGTCGCGCGCGTCGACGACGGCACGAGCGAGCTGACCTGCAACGTGGTCGTCGAGACCGACAACGAGGCATTCGCAGCGCGCGTGGCCGAGATCAACCGGGACATCCCCCCCGAGGACACCGCGTTCCAGCAGCACATCGACGAGGAGACCCCGCTGTTCGGCGCAGACATCGGGCGCAAGGCACTGCGGGGAGTCTGGACCCCCAAATCGAAAGCCGTCGGCTAGGGACACCCCCACGCGTCACCCCGGGCAGTTGCCCGAGGTCACGTTGTCGCCGGTGACGGGAACACCATCGCCGGCCACGTCGTCGAACGCGAGGGGGATCGACTGACAGAAGCTGCCGCCGCAGTCCTCCATGCGCATGACGTGCGCGTGGCGGCCGGTGGACCAGCCCGTGCTGCCCGACAGTCCAACGGGCTCGCCGACCATGACGACATCGCCCACCGCAACGTCGACTTGATTGAGGTGGCGGTATGTGGACTTGGTGCCATCCGCGTGCTGGAGGATCACGTAGTTGGCAAAGTTGACGCACGACGAGTCGCCGCCGCTGTAGCAGGGGTCGCCCGGACCCGTCTCGTCGAACGTGTCGAACACGGTGCCCGATGCGATCGCAACCAGAGGCGTCTCGAGCGGCACCGCGAAGTCGAACGCGTAGAACGAGTTGCCTTGGTGGCTGGTGTTGCCGTTGTTCCCCTGGCTGATCGTCGCCGACATCCCGCACGGGAGCGGCAGATACCAACCATCGGGGTTGATCTCGGGCGGCTCCTCGAGCGTGCACGTCGCAAAGGCTGCGGACACGAATCCCTGCACGAAGGGGTTTTCGATCTCGTACCAGGTGTCGTTGCCATCGATGTCTTCACCGACGACCTCGTCGAGCACCGTCACTACGGCGCCGTGCGACAAGGACCCGACGGGCGCGTTGGCGGTCGACGGATCGGGTCGCACGTTGAGGGTCGAGCCGGGACCGACGTCGATCTCGACCCAAGGGCAGTCGTTGACCACTCCGGTGGTGCCGCCGGTGTCCGGCATGCCGTCGTCCGTGCTGGTGCTGACGTCGTCGGGTCCACCCGTCGTCGTGTCGTCCCCGCCCTCGTCGGACTCGCCGGAGCCGTCGTCGCCCACGCCACCATCGTCGTTGCCGGGCTCGACTTCGGTCGTGCCTCCATCGCCGTCGTCGGAGCCGGTCAACAATGCCGTGTCGCGGGGCTCGCCGTCGGCAGCACAGGCCGTCGCTGCCCAGACCACCAACGCACACCACGGCCCGAGCCGACGCCGCCTGTCCCTCACCACGCGAGCATCATGACGCGCAGACACAACCGCGGCAACGCGACCGCGAGGGTATTTTTTGGCCGACGAAACGGATGCCCGCGGCGACACGAATCGATCGATGCGGTCGATAATTCGAGCGAGCAGTTAAACCGAATCGGGCGTGCTCACACTACAGTGGGTTGGGTCGTGACCCGTGCCGGCGTCGGGCGCAAACAACCGGTCGTCGAAGGGGAACGAAACGACCGGGGCCGGTACCACCACCGACGCGGGGTGAAGAACCCAGCCCCGCTCACTGGAGCGATGACCCCGCCGAATCCTGATGTCTCCGTTGGCGATCTGCTCGACGGGCTGCTGCGCGGCCCCAAAACCGCGCGGAAGTCGGCGCTTGCCCAGCTCGTCGACGCTCCGACCGATGTCTCCGATGCGGTTGCCGAGGGCCTGGCGGACGCCGTGCAGCACGGCGGACCGAACGCACACACGGTAGGCAGCTTGCTCGCGCGTTCCGACGCGCCGCGTTTTGGACCGCGCGCGCATCAGGTCCTGTTGATGGCGATGATCAGCACGCAGGCTGCCGAAGCGCTGGCACCCGAAATCCAGATGGGGCTGTTCGGCAAGTGGGCGGAGCACGGGATCGACCCCAACTACGGCCGCAAGCGCGCCATCGAGCGGGGCCCAGGGCTGCGGACACGCGTCGCCTCGGTCTTCACGCGGGCCTGGGTTCTCGCCTTCGGGTTGCTGCTGGTCATCTTCGCCGCCAGTCTGCTCTTCGCCGGTCAGTGGACCGTCGCCCTCGGGACCTTGGCGGCCTTCAGCGCGACGGTGGTGCTCGTCGACGCCCGCCTACGCCGGTGTCCCAAGTGCAGGACCTGGCTGGGCGGGCAGCTGCTCGCCATCGAGAACGACGGGGTCTACGACCAACGCGTGTCGGAGAACGGCATCGTGCACGAGTACAATCGGCACCGGCGCTCCTGGCGGTGCGCCTCGTGCCACCACGAGTGGACGGTTGGGTCGTAGCCGCGATGGGAACGAATCGGAGCCTCGCGGTACGGCCACCGCATGACCAAGTTCGTTCGCCGTGCACGGGTCTTCGCCGCCGTGGCGTTGCTCCCCCTGACCCTGCCCGTCGCCCATGCGGCCCCGAGCGCGCTGCCGACCCCCAAGTCGACGCACAAGGTGCCTTCCAAGTCCGGCCCCAAGCTACCGGCCGGCGCCGCGCCCAAGACCAAGTCGGTGCCCAAGGCACTGAAGCCGATCCCGAATCGGACGCGCTCGCTGGACCGGCGACTGCTCAACGACCTCAAACAGCCCAAGCCGCTCAACGACGCCGCGGTGGCGGAGGTCGCCGGCCGCTTCGCGATCGACACCGACGGCAATGATGTCTTGGGCGCCACGACGCTCACGGTCCGCCGCCCGTACGCTGGCGCGGGCGCCTACATGACCTTCCCCGACGCCGAAGCCGTCCGCGTGGACGCGCACCCCGACGGGATCGCCAGCGTGGACTCGGGCGGCAGCCTCCGACGGGTCCGCGGCACGGGCCCGGCGATCACCGACTCCGGTACGCTCGACGACATTCACCGTCAGCACGACCCGCTGCATCCGGACTTTCCCACGGATGCCGACGTCACGATCACGGGGAGCTACTTCAGCGTGCACCTCGTCGCCGCCGCCAACCGCGACTACGTGGTGTCGTGTCGGGTTTCGCCGGCCACCTCATCTGGCTGGAGCGTCGAAGCCAAGCATTGGGGCGCACACATCGAGATCGGCGGGCGCTACGACCACGTCGTCAGCGGGCTCGAGCCCGACAACGGAAGAGTCTCGTTTGCGATCCCGCGCGCCGCCAGCAAGCGTGGCATCGACCTGCAGATCTTTGCACACCGGCCGGTGACGTCCCTCGACGGGTTCGGATGGGGTCAGCTGGCCGGAGGCAGCAAGCTCGCTCGTTTCAGCGTCAGCCGCTGCGACATCGTACCGATCGGCTGACGGTCGCCCGATGGCTATCGCGGCGTGATTCCATCTCGCGGCTGACCACGACCCACAGCGGCGTGGCCAGTCGCGCCACGGCAATCAGGTCAACGCGTAGTCGAAGCGGTAGTGGTGCACGCCCTCGCGGACGTCGATCGTCATCGTGCCGGTGAGGCCGGCGAGGGCGCCCGTCCCCGAGTCGGGCACCACGGTCACCGTCAACCCCGGCTCTCCGCGTGACATGGTTCCGAGATGGGCGAACGTGAATGTGCCCTCGCGATCGTCGAGCGTGCCTTCGATGACCTCGAGCGCAACGTAGGCCGCCGAGCCCTCGACGTCGGTGTGCACCGCGAGCATTTGCCCCCGACTCGTTCCCGTCAGCGGACCCGCGAAGCGTTTGCGCAGCAGCATCCGCCCAACCGACGGAGCTTCGTCGAATGCGGGCGCGGGTTCCATCTCGACTTCGAAGGTGCCGCTCACGGTAGCCATGCCCGAGCCTGGCACGATACGTACTCAGACGATTGGAAATCTGCGCCATACTCCGCCCGTGGCCGAGCGAATCCCCACCGCTCCGACGGGCGCGCCCCCGCGGGGGGTGTTGCGGCCGCCGAGTACTGGGTTTTCACTCACGCGTTGGCACCCCAAACCGGAGCTCACCGGGTTCGTGGCGCTGTTTTGGCAGGTGCGGTGGGACCTGCCTCGGGGAGCGGTGCACCGGCAGCTCACCCTGCCACACCCGGGTTCGCACGTGGCGATCGAAGCGGACGCCATCGAAGTCTACGGTCCCCGACGCACCTACTTCGAAAAGCAACTGCGGGACCGCGGACGCGTGCTCGCGGTGCGGCTGCGACCGGGCGCACTGCGAGGCTTGCTCGGCACGCCCGAGGCGGACTTCGTCGACCAGACGCGGCTCGTACGGAGCGTCCTCGGCGACGAATGGCACGTAGCGCTGTCGGTACTGGTCGGCATCGAGGACAGCGATGACGACGATGCAGTGGCGACCTTCGAGACACTCCTGCAGGAGCGACTCCCACCGGTCGCCGACGAACGGATCACCAAGGCCGAGGCCGCTGTGGCTGCGATCGCGGCCGACCCTGCGGTGGCGAGCGTCGAGGCACTCGCCCGACGCGTCGACACTCCGCCGCGCTCGCTCCAGCGGCTGTTCTCGGAGTGGGTCGGGCTGAGCGTCAAGACGGTCATCCGACGCTACCGCTTGCAAGAAGCCGCCGCGCGCGCAGAGTCGGGCAACGACGTGGACTGGGCCGAGCTCGCGGTCACCCTCGGCTACTACGACCAGTCGCACCTGATCCGTGACTTTCGGCAAACGCTCGGGCAGCCACCGGAGCGCTTCGCTCGACGTCCGGTCGATGGCTAGCCCGGCGGTTCGAAGTTGTCGCAGGCCGTATCGATCACGCTGACCGCCTCGGCGAAGAACGGCGAGTAGTCCACGGCGCAGACCGGTCCCACGGATCCATAGGTGAACGAGTTGGCGAAGGCGCGCAGGCGCGGGGCCGGCTCGGCGCCGGTGAACTCCTGGACCGCACCGGGGTTGTGGGTCATGCCCGGGCACGAGCCGCCGACGTCGCAGTCGCCGAACAACCCGAGCATCACCACCGCTTCCGGATCGCCGCCCTTGGCATCGACGAGCGCTTGCCGCCAGGTGTCGGGGCTGCCGAGCGAGTTGAAGTCGGAGTCGGCGGGGACGCAGCTGCCGTCCAGCGGCGGGTCCCCGATGATCCCGTCGAGGGCGTCGTCTTCCTCATCGGTGATGACGGTGGCAACGAGCAGAGCGTCGTCGCGAAGGAAGCCTTCGTTGCACGCGCCGGCGCCGTTCTCGACCGTCACCGAGTGGATGAGGGCGTCCATGGTCACCTCGTTCGGCGAGCCCTCGTAGCCGCGGGAGGCCATGCAGGAAAACGCGCTGACGAGGTCAGGGGTGTCCTTGGTCGCGTAGCGCTTGCCGCCGAGGCCACAGTCCTGTCCCGCGGCGCTGCGGATCTGCCCGGCACCGAGGGCCGCCTCGCAACCGAAGCCGAGGACCGGGCCGGCGTCGACGACCATGATGTGAAAGTCGTCGTTCATCAGCGCGCCTTCGATGGCGCTGATGAACCCGGGAAAGCTCGCGAGCAAGTTGTCTTGCTCGTCGACCATCGAGCCCGAGCTGTCGATCACGAACACGAAGTCGACCTTGGCGCACCCGTAGGTCGGCTCGGGCACCTCGCCCGCACTGCCGTTGGGCGTGTCGAACTTCGGCGCGCCGTCGCCTCCCCCGTCGTTGTCGTCCCCGCCGCCGGTGCCGTCCCCACCGTCGGTGTCCTCGCTGCCGTCGTCTTCGGTATCTTCGCCTTCATCAGCGCCACCCTCGTCCTGCGAGTCAGCGCCGACGCCACCGCCGGGAAAGTACCCAGCCCCAGCTCCACGTCCTCCGCCCCCGTCGTCGCACCCAAACGATGCGATGACGAGCGCGAGCCCGATAGTCCCCCCGAGTTGTCTTGCCATGGCGGTCCGTCCCCTACAGAACTCCGCCCCTGCCGCCTCCATTGTGACCCGAAATCGGGTCCCGGTCGGGCCGAATCGAGAACAATGTCTGTGTCGGAAAACAGCGCGATCGGGGCTACGCCTCGATTGCGTGTCGTGTCGGTCGCTCGCCGTTCAAAGCCCAGCTATTGGCAGTCCCCGTCCCACTCGTGCGCGCCCAAGCTGACCGGGTCGGTACGCTCGCTGCCGTTGATGTCCGTAGGCACGTCGGGCAGCAGCGTGCCGCCGCGGGTGGCGACGCAGGGATCATCGGCGTCGAGCTCGAGGTCCGAGGGGAGGTCGAAGACACTGGTCGCGGTCCGAACGCTCCCCGAGGATCCTGGGAACTGCGCCTCGAATCCCATGATCGTGTCCTCCAGGTCGGTTCCGAACACGCGCAGGTAAACGATCTCGCAGTTGACGAGGTTGTCGGTGAAGATCGAAAGCTCGTCGTCGTCGTCGAAGGCCTGGATGCAGACGCCGTTGGTCTCCGAGGCGGTTTCCAGCGCGTTGTTGGTCACGGTGGCCATCGGCTCGGCGAACAGATCGATGGCCTGACCGTACTCGACGAACACGCTGTTGTGATCGATGGTGGGGGCGCCCGCCCGGATGTCCATCGCGGTAAGGTCGTCACCGCCTTCGAGAATGAGGACGTTGTTGGCGACGACGCCTCCGGAGCCCGCAACGCGCATCCCGACGGCATCCTCGCCAGGGGCGACGGAAAACAGGATGCGGTTGCCGGTAAGCGTGGCGTCGCTGAACAGATTCTCGATCCCGGTGACCCGCTCCGCGTTGGCCTGCGGGGCTCCCGGCTCGATGCGGTGGTTGGACACGACCGCATCGCCCTCCACCAAGATCGCGGTGCGGTAGGGGCCTGCGGCGCCGATTTCGTGGGAAAAGCCGTCGAAGACAGTCTGCGGCCCGACGTCGTCGGGGATCTCCACCGCGCGGTGGGGGTTGTCCGGGCTCGGGCCAAAGCCCATGGCGGAGTCGTCGGTAATGACGCTGGGCGAGCTCACGAGATCGCGAGAGGACCAGTCAGCGCTGTAGCCCCCGTAGAGCGAGACCCCGTCCAGCAGCCGGATCTGCTCGCCGTCTTCGTAGCGCGTGGTGTACATCCCGGCGGCGACGTAGATGGTGTCGATATTCCGGTCCGCCTCTGCCTCCGCGAGTGCCCACTGGATCGTGCGCATCGGGGCATCTTGCGTCCCCGGGTTGCTGTTCATCCCGTCGGGGCGGACGAAGAGTGCACCGTCGGGGTCGACGACCGGCCCACCGTCGGTGCCGGTGGCGGTGTCGTCGGATTCGGAGGTTCCCGTGCCGTCGTCGGAGGTCGAACCGTCATCGTCGTTGGATTCGGAGGTGGTTCCGGCGCCTTCGGTACCGCCTGCCCCGCCCGCCGACGTATCGCTTGCATCACCGTCGGGGCCTTCGTCCGCGTTGCCCGACGAGTTGCTGGTGCTGTCGACGGCCTCGGTACCACCGGATGGCCCACCATCCTCGGCCTGGCACGCAACTGAGACCAGCATCCAGACGAGCAGACATGGGGAGCGCTTCATGTCGATGACGGAAGACGGTGGGTCTGGCAAAACGAGCATGGTGGGTGACGATTTTTTTCGATGCCGCCCATCGGGTTGCGCAGTCCTACGCAAACGGTTGGGCAAGCCGCACATCATCCTCGACGCCGGCATCCGCAACCCCGTGGGAACAGCCGTCGCACCGTTTGGCACGGCGTGTGCTCAAAGGCAGGGTGCTTAGAGCCGGGGTGCCGCACTTTCGCGCCGTGTGGCCCAAATCATCCTCACCCCTGCCGCAACACGGGTTGCACGGAACGAAGGGGCGTCACCGAGGCAATAGGCGAATCTGAGGGTGGTATCCCTCGCGGATACCGAGAGGTGTTGAACGGGTCGGAATTCTCCGGCCCGTTCTTGTTTAACGTCGGTGCGCTAGTCCGTGCCGGTGGACGGCTTTGCCGCCGGGTATCGGAGCGAGCCGCTGACCCTGCGCACGCTCGGGGACGCCCCGCTGCCCCGGCGCGCGCCCCCCGTACCGACGAACTGAGCCCGGCTGCTCGCCAACCAGAAAAACTCGAAAAAACTTCGCGACCGCCTGCGACCGCGTGCCGCGCTGCCCCTCTCGACCGGGCGAAATGGGACTGATCGCGAAGTTATTTGGACGCAAGAAGGACCCGCAAGCGGAGGAGGCCAAGCGCAGCACCGCACGCTCCGAGTGGGCGATGGCTCAGCAGAGCGGCGATCTCGAGCGCATGGAGACCGCCGTGTTCAACCTCCAGGAGGCCGAGTTGCGCGACGAAGCCGTGCGCGCCCTGGAGCACATGGCCAATGTCTTTCCCACCCAAAGTGGTCGCCTGCTCAACGATATCGGCGTGCACTACTACTTCGAGGGTGAGTACGAGCGCGCGCTGACCTACTACACGCGCTCGTATCTCGCCGAGGAAGAGGGCGGCGGCGCAGCCGAGTCCAACATCCTCGAGGTGTGCCGCAAGATCGCGGACGAGGCCAACACCGCGCAAGACGAGGTTCGCTCGCTGCTTCGCTACTTCCGCATCTGCACCCGGCAGATCGACCCGAGCGCGACCATCGAGACCATCGACCTGCTCTCGGTGTTCCGCGCCAACACGCACTCGCTCGCCGAAGAGCATCGCGAAGCAGCGCAAGAGCTTCTGTACGAGATCGAGGAAAGCCTCGAGGACATCAACGATCCCCCGTTCGTGGCCGCGGCACAGCGAGACCTCGACGGTATTGCCGGCGCGTTCGGCCTCGAGCGGTCGGCGCAGAACAACAAGCAAGTCTACGGATAAGCAGGAGACCAATCATGAACCACCGAATCGCACTCGCAGCCACGCTGCTCTTCACCACCCTCGGCCTCACCGGGTGCACCGGGGCCAAACCCGACGAGGTCTGCAAGCACGCCGACGAGCTCGCCAGCAAGGACGGCAGCAGCATCGACGCCAAGCAATGCGCCTTCGTCTGGGAGATGCGCTACGAGACCCTCAGCGTGTTCGAGTACAAGGACAAGGCCGACTGCGCGATGGAGGCGAGCAGCCTCGACACGCTCAACGGCTGCTGACAGGAGTGCTATCGTCGATGCCCCGTGGACGGAGGGGACTCGTCGGATCTGCCGTGGCGCTTCCAGCTCGAACAGGGCGTGGGACAGGTGCGGATCACGTGGCGGTGGCTCTCAACCAAGTCCATCGTCGCGCTGATCGGCGCGGCGATGTGGAACTTCTACGCCGTCCAGATGTGGCTGGCGCCCAACTCCTTCGTGGACTTGGTTGCGCCGGCCCCGTTCCGGGTCTCGTTTGCCACGGTCGGCATCATCTTGCTGTACATGGCATTGACCACAGTCGTGAACTGGACGCGCCTGACGATCGACCGGGACTGGCTGTCGATCGAACACGGGCCGATCCCGTGGCCGCGCCCGCCGCGAATCCGATCCACTGAGGTCGAGCAGCTCTACGTCAAGGCTTCGCGAAGCGAGCTGGCTCCCGAAGGGGCGACGAGCTACGCGCTGCGGGCAATGCTGCGCGGCGGCGAGGAAAAGGAGCTGGTCTCAGGGCTGGAGGAGTACAGCCAGGCGTCACAGCTCGAGCGACGCATCGAGCTGCTGCTTCGGATCCGCGATCGTCCGATGTCGTTCGCGCGGAGGTGACATGGGCGGCAACCTGTTCAAACTCGGGCGCAAGCCACGGGACGAGTACCTCGAGATCGAAGCGGACGTGCGTCGCTTTCTCGACGGGTTGATCCCGGACGGCTACCGCATCCCGCGGTACTACGCGAGCAAGCCGGACTTCGGCGATCTCGACGTGGTCGTCTCCAACGGCGCCGTGGAATCATTGGGTGGCGTCGATGCGTTTGTGGAGGCGGTGCGCGACGGCCTTGGAGCCACCGAGATTCAGAACACCGGGCACGTCTGGGCCAGCGTGTATCGCGAGTTTCAAGTCGACTACTTCGTCCGTGCGACCGAGCTGCTCGATCCCACCGCGAACTACCTGGCGTTCAACGACCTGGGCAACCTGGTCGGCAAGATGTTCAAGCGCCTCGGCTGCAAGTACGGCGAGACCGGGCTGCTCTACGTGTTCCGACGCGATTCTCAGGGCAGCTACAAGAAGGAGCTGCTGCTCTCCCGAGATTGGCCGCGCATTCTCGGCTTTCTCGGGCTCGACGTGCCGCACTGGCAGCGCGGGTTCGCCTCGCTCGAAGAGATGTTCACGTGGGTCGTTGCGTCGCCGTGGTTTTCGGTCGCCCCCTACGTCGACCGCGACCGCTCGACGGAGAAGCGTCGCAACCGGCCGACGATGCAGCGCTTCATCGCTTGGATCGAGGCCGAGAAGATCGAGCAGCGGGTGGAGTTTCGCCGTGAGCGAGACGCCTACGTGCCCGAGCTCGCGGCAGCGTTTCCCGAGGCGAGGCTGGACGTGGCGCTCGAGCATGAACGTCGGGCCGAGGCGGACGCGATTGCGTTGCGCGCCAAGTTCTCGGGTGGTCTCGTGCGGGAGTGGACCGGCCTCGACGGCAAAGAGCTTGGCGGCTTCATGCGACGGTTACGCGAGGCGCATCCGCACAGCGAGCTGCAAACGATGTCGCCGGAAGAGATTCGGGCGCTCGTGGACGGGTTTCCGCGCGAGGAGGAGTCATGACGTCGATGCGGTCCGCGCTCGTGGTGGCCGTGGCCGTGGCCGAACTCGGGTGCAAGCCCCAGGCTGAGCCGGTCGAGCCTGAGGCGGGCGCGGGTCCCGTCGTCGAGAAGCAAACACCGGCCCCAGACGTCGCCCCCGAGCCACAGCCTCCTGCCGCGGCCGAGGACGGCCCGAAGGTCGTCTTTGCCGACGACACCACCTTCTCGGGCTTC
>JGI12316J15310_10001159_pt6 | contig 12607 bp, 12 predicted proteins | sample MarCyaLeptolynsp_FD_15310 | JGI IMG/M metagenome (IMG submission 15310)
GGCCCGGTTCCGGCTATGGTCATTTTGCATGGGAGCGGCGGCATCAAACCCGGCCGCGAACATGAGTATGGACGCCTCTTTGCTGACAATGGGATCGCGGGCTTCGTTGTTGATTACTACTCACCGCGCGGCGCGACCGAAGAAACCCCGTATTTCATGAAAACCATGATTGCGTCGGAAACAGACGTCTTAGTCGACGCCTATTCAGCGCTCAATTTTTTAGCCGGTCACCCGGCGATCGATAGCGCTCGCATCGGCGTAACGGGTTATTCGTATGGCGGCATGGCGACACGCTATGCTTTGGACAGCCGTGTTGCTTCAATTTTGTCACCTGAAGGAAACTTGTTTGCTGCTCATGCAGACTTTTACGGGCCTTGCCATCAAGTGACCGGATTTGACGGCACAACGGGTGCGCCCTATCTCGCCGTGTTTGGCGACCAGGATAATAGCGTTGATCCGGCCACATGTGAGGGCGTGCATGCTATGATCGAAGCGGCCGGCAGTCCGACTGAAGTCCATATCATTGCAGGGGCGGGACACGCTTGGGAAAATGATGAACCCCGCGCCGAAGTGCCCAATCCATATATTCGCGGCTGCGAATTTTCGTTCGCCCCGGAGACGGGACACCTCGTTATAGATGGAAAAGAAACGCCTTTCGCGGAAGCAGGAGCGAGCCTCAGCGAACGCATGAGCGTACGAGCACAACTTGGTAGTTTTGTCACAAGCTGTCTTGGCCAAGGATACATTGTCGGCCGAGACGAAGCTGCTGACAGTGAAGCCAAAACGATTCTGCTTCGCTTTTTAAGCGAGCATCTTTGATCGTTATCGCAGTCGCTTTAACCTCGCGGCTCACGCGGCAATCTTAGGCCTCGTTCGGCAACGATATTGCGTTGGATTTGATTAGTGCCGCCGTAAATCGTGTCGGCACGCGACTGCAAGAACATATGCGTGAGGGGCTCAAACTTATAGTCAGCACCCGGGGCGAGCTCTGCCTCAGCGCCCAAAACATCCATAGCGAGCTCGCCAAACTTTCGGTGCCAACTGGCCCAGAACAATTTGTACGAAAGCGCTGCGTTCTGCATGCTTGAATTATCATCGTCCGAAAGAGTTCTCAGTGATCGATACCGCATGACTTTGAGCCCGGCATAGGCCTCAGCGATCCGAAGCCTCAAGACCGGATCTTCCATCGCGCCATTTCGATTGGCTGCGTCCAGCAATGAATCAAACTCTATCTGAAAACTCATTTGCTGGGCCAAGGCACCAACACCCCGCTCAAACGCGAGAAGTCCCATGGCAACTTTCCACCCTTCGCCAGGCGCGCCAACAATATTCTCTTCATCTGTGCGAGCGCCATCGAAGAAGGTTTCATTGAAATCGGCTTCGCCGCTCATTTGCCGGATCGGTCGAACGGTGATCGCATCTTGATCCATCGGGACAAGCAGGAAGGACAGCCCTTTGGGGCCGACGGTGCCGGGCTCGGTTCGAGCCAGAACAAAAATCCAATCTGCGATATGTGCATAGGATGTCCAAGTCTTTTGCCCTTCAATGACCCATTGGCGTCCATTGGGGCCATCTTCGAGCGATGCTTTGGTCCTTACATTGGAAAGATCAGATCCCGCGCTTGGCTCAGAATAGCCTTGCGCCCAGAATTCCTCGCCCATCAAAATCGGTTTCAAGAACCGCTCTTTTTGGGTGTCCGATCCGAAATGGAGCATCGTGGGTCCAGCCAGCTCGACGCCGATATGACCAACACGTCCTGGCGCTCCGGCACGCACATATTCTTCAGAAAAGATTACTTGCTCCGCGAGCGTTGCTCCGCGGCCGCCATATTTTTTTGGCCACCCAATCGCGCTCCAGCCAGCTTGTCCTAGAGCCTTTTCCCATTCGCGGCGTCGATCGAGTTTGCCAGAAAGCGTCGCCTCGCCTTTGATGTCAGCGAAGGGGCCTTCCATTTGGTCTTTCAACCAGGCTGCTGCTTCTTGACGGAAAGCTTCTTGCTCGGGTGTAAAACTTAGTTTCATGAGGCGGTCGCCTGACTTGTTTGTGCGAGACTCGTTGCAAGGTGTTCGAGATGCCGGCGCTCTGATCCCAGCATTTTCTCTGCAGCCCAAGCGCGTTTAAAATAGAGGTGTGCGACATGCTCCCATGTAAAACCAATGCCACCATGGAATTGGATGAGCTCACGCACGCATGTCTTAAAAGTCGTTGCCGCAAACCAAGCACCGATCGCCACGGCATCGCTGCTATCGTCGTGACCTTCGTCAAATGCGCAAGCACCGTAGTAAACTGCCGAACGCGCAGATTCCAATTCACAAGCACGATCTGCCAGTCGGTGTTTGATCGCCTGGAAGCTGCCAATTTTGCGGCCGAATTGAACCCGCTCGTTGACGTATTCAATCGTTGCGTCGAAGGTAGCCTGCGCCGCACCGAGCTGCTCGGCAGCAAGCGCAATCCTTGCTTGATCAAGGGCGCGCTCAACGTCTTGATCAGTTGGCCTATGCCAAGCCGAAGGTGCGACCTGAATCTTCTCACAGGTTATGTCTGATACAGGCTGAGTGAGATCGAGGGAGGTTCGTTGCGTTACAGAAAGACCCTCTGTGCCTTGCTCAAGGACGGCGATCACCTCAGCGCCTGTTTCGTCGAGCGCTGATACAATTATCAGATCGGCCGCGGCACCGAAAACGACATGACTTGCCCAGCCCGACAAGATGCCTTCATTGCTTATTCTGAGTGTATTCGTTTCTCTACCGCGCGCGCGGTGCGCCCAAGTCGCGATCAGAGAACCACTGGCCAATTTTGGCAGCCATGCTGACTTCATTTCATCGCTGGCGCAGTGCTGAAGGACGGCTGCTGACAGGCCACAAGTTGCAACAAACGGAATGGGCGCAAGAAATGCTCCGACAGCTTCCCCAACGCAGGCGAGCTCAACGCCGCCTAATTCTGCGCCACCATAAACCTCAGCAGTGGTTAGGCCAGCAAACCCCATTTCCTGGCCCAGCTGCTTCCAAGCTTCGGCATCTATGGACTCACCATTCTCAACTAGTTGGAGCGCGCTTTTTTGGTCATGCCAACTCTTCGCGGCATTACGCGCGGTATCAAGAATGAGTTCTTGTTCTTCTGTGAAACGAAACTGCATGGATTAGTCGTCCAAGCCAAAGACACGCGCCGCGTTGTCCCGCAGGAATTTTGGCAGGACTTCGTCTTTCAAACCGACACTTTCCAAGTCTCCGAATATCCGATCGAGGCTCAGTCCCATGGGGAAGTATCCGGCGTAAATTATTTTATCACCGCCCCTTTTGTTGGCGTAGTCGATTATCGCTTTTGGATAGTGTTTCGGAGCAAAGGCGCTGGTGGAATAATAGAGATTTGGGTATTTCAGCATGAGTTTTACAGCGAGATCTTCCCAGGGCTCTGCGCCGTGGCGCATCACGACTTTCAGCTCAGGGAAGAACCAACAAACCTCATCGAGGTGCTCGACCTTTTGCGGATACATCGGAATGCGCGGCCCAGGCACGCCTACATTCAAACAAATGGGAATATCGAGCTCGCAGCAGGCGGCATAGAGCGGATACATTTCTTTGCCATTAATCGGGACTTGAGGAAGCGTTCCTGACGGGAAGACGCTTGCTGCTCGAATATTATAGCGTTTATGGAGTTTTTTGAGGCGGCGCACCTCATCCATGCCATTGTTTGGATTGCACGGAACATCAAAGAAGAAACGGTCAGGATACCGCTTGGCAGCGGCTCGGCTTGTTTTGTCCTCATTGAAGCCGACCATGGCTTTTTCTATGTTGAACCGATCCATCTCTCCGACGGTCCAATCGATGAAATCATCAGGATCGCCTGTCTCTGGGATGTCTTTGAACATGTATTGCGCTGGCATCTTGAACAACCGGCGGCTTTCCTCGTCACGAAGCAGCGGCTCGAACGCCTTATACCAATCTGAACGATTTGATCGTGTTGGAATGCCCATCATCGTGTCAATGACGGAAATGCCTTTTAGCCTACTCATGATTACCTCTTTGTGCGTACAGCGAAATAATCTTCCCGCACGCGATGCTTCTCTATTTTATCCATGGCGTTCCGCGGCAGCGCCTCGCTGCGCACGTGAATGTCTTTTGGCTGCTTGTAAGTCGCCAAGTTTTTGTTGGCTTTGTCGGCAATGGCGCGGCCGATTTTTTCTGCCGGCATTTCACTTACAACCGCAAGAATGACTTTCTCACCCAGCCGGTCATCCGGTACGCCGAAGGCGGCGAGCTCTTTCACACCGTCAACGCCAGACAGCGCTTGCTCAACTTCGGCGCAATAAATGTTCTCACCGCCCGAGATAACCATATCGGTTTTTCGATCGACGATATAGATATACCCCTCTTCATCGACCCGGCCGATATCGCCGGTGGCATACCACCCGCCGTCTTTGAATGGTCGATTGATCTCTTTACCCAGTTTGTAGCCATTCATAAGCGTGGCTGAGCGCACCCAAAGCTCTCCCACGCTGCCTTGGGGCAAATCCTGTTCGTTTTCATCCACGACTTTGATGTCGGCCATAGGTAGGACGCGCCCCGCAGCATCAGGCCGAGATAGAAATTCTTCGCCAATGGCTTGGCCGACAGATCCATTGACCTCAGTCATTCCGTAACCGGTCCCGAAAACACCTTCTGGATAGGCTTCGCGCAAACTATTGAGGAGCGGAATGGGGATGGCTTGGCCGCCGCTTGAAAAACTTCGAAGACTCGAAAGATCGAAATCGGCTCGGTTTGGAGCTTTTAATATGTCCCACAGCATGGTTGGCACGGCGGTCATAGCCGTGACTTTTTCTTCCTCAATGGCCCGAAACGCTTCAGTGATTTCCCAGCGCGGCAACAGGACGAGCTTGTCGCCATTAAGAAGCGAGCTGAGGAACAGGGCGCTACACCCGCTCGTGTGAAACAATGGAAAAATAAGGAGCGAGCTTCCTTGCGGCATTTGCGACTGAAGCAGACTGAGCTCGATGTTATAAGCCGCAGCCATCCGCTCAAGGATTGCCCGGCGCGCCATGAGCACGTTCATGACACCGAGGACCATCGACCTGTTAGACAAAGCTGCGGCTTTCGCCCGGCCGGTAGTCCCGGATGTGTACATCAACACTGCAACATCACCTGCGTTACCCTCAAGCTCGGAGACCGGCCGTGAGCTCGTACTCTGAAGCAATTCGCCGAGAGCAATATCGGCAGCGCCGCCGCCTTTTCCATCCAATGAGATGGCGGGCAGCTGGCATCCAGCGTCGCGCAATTGTGATAGTCTCTTTTCATCAGCGACAAGCACTTGGGCATCGCCATCTTCCAGCGCAGCTTGCATCGTTGCGCCAAGACTGCGGCTATTGATCAGCGCAGGAATTCGCCCCGAAAGAACGATGGCGCTAAAAGCGATCATCCACGCAGCGCTGTTTCTTGCCGCGAGCGCGACGACACTTCCGGGCGGGCATTCTTCACGCGCTTTCAGATGCGCTGCGAACTGATCGACGCGATCATAGTACTCGGAGAAGGTTAGCCGCAAACCGGGTTCGACGATGAACGTCTTATCGGCATGCGCTCGACCTTGATTAATAAAGCTGGAGAGCGTTTCCGGAGCACCCGAAAAAACCCGCACAGTTCGACCGTCAATTTCAGCATCCGCCACCTCAAAAGCGCCGCCGGGGCCCATGAGTGTTTCTAGAATTGGATCGTATTTTATTTTTTGCATTTCGATCTCTCACCGCCTCCGACTTAGTTGGCGATCTGCCAACCGGTGAATAAAATCGAGATTAGAATACGCAAATAGATATTTCAAGGATTAATATCTTGCCAAATGCGTAGAATTTTGCTGTTTCGATACACAACAACATCGAGCGAAGCCCAAGCGATCATACTCATCGCGTATTTGACGCTTGGGCAAGCAAAAGAAGAATCAAACGGCCGAAAAAATGGCTCGGCTGAGGAGGAATGAATGAGCGACACCGTATTGGCGCAGGATAAGAAGCTTTCAAACGCGTGGCTGGTCTTATTCCTTCTGCTCATCATCTACATTCTGAATTATTTGGATCGCTATCTCATTGCTGGCCTCGTGGATCCAATCAAGGGCGAACTTCAGGTTGGAGACGGCTTCATGGGGCTATTGATGGGCCCCGCCTTCGCTTTGCTCTACACCAGCCTCGCAATTCCAATCGCGCGGCTTGCGGATCGCCGCTCACGTGTCGCGATCATCTGTATCGGCTGCTTCATCTGGAGCATGTTCACCGTCCTTTCCGGATACGCGCAGACGACATGGCAATTAGCGGCAGCTCGGGTTGGCGTCGGGATCGGTGAAGCGGCTTTTGTGGCTCCAGCCTATTCTATTTTGGCAGCTTATTTCGCTCCATCTCGGCGCGGCATCGCATTCGCCATTCTCGGCTTGGCCGTCTATTTTGGACAGATTGGCGGATACGCGCTCGGCCCAGCCATTGCGGCGGAGCATGACTGGCGCATGGCGTTTAAGATGGTGGGTGTGCCTGGAATGATCGTTGCACCACTTGCTTGGCTGATCATCCGTGAACCGCATCGAGAAATCACCCCTTCGACAAACGAGACGCCGCTCGGGCCTCTATTCTCGCTTCTCATTCGACGCCCCTGCTACATGCTAATGGCATTCGGCATGGGCCTCGGCGCGATGTCTGGGCTAGGATTTGGCTTGTGGGGACCGACGCTTTTCTCGCGTGCTTATGACCTACCCGTTGAGCAAGCAGGTCCGATATTTGCGCTCTATTTTGGTATGGCCGGACTTGCGGGCATGCTGATATTTGGGGCGGTGGCAGACAAGACTACGAAAACTAGTATGAAACGACCTGCACAATTAGCGGCTTTAGCGTTGCTCGCAGCGTCCACCCTGATTCTCGCAGTCACTTGGAGCCCATCAATTGACCTTGCCAAGATGCTAGCGGTTCCATCTGGTCTCCTTGGTGGCGGATGGTCGATTGGTGTTCTGGCTACGCTTCAATACATTTTGCCAGACCGCTTCCGCGCTACGGCGACTTCGATATTTGTTATGGTGATGACGTTTTTGAGCTTTGTGATTGGGCCCTGGGTGACCGGCGCACTTAGCCAAAGTTTTGGAGATGATGCGGGTGGCCTGCGCCTGGCTTTGTCGATTATTATCCCTACTGGGATTGTCGGAGCGATCATGATTTGGGTTGCGGCGCGATTTATAGAATCGGACAAAAAAGCGCTCGAATGACCGGTCCGAAAACAGGGAAAAGTCCTTTACGAATGACACGAGAATCCGCGCACGCCACGAGTCGCCGAGTGTTCCTGAAGCTCGCAGCAGCGACCGCATCTCTGGCAGCCTGCACCCCTACTCCATCAGATCGAAAAAAACGAGTCGCGGTAATCGGCGGAGGGATTGTCGGCACATCAATCGCCTACCATCTGGCCCTCCAAGGTGCGCAAGTCTCTTTGCTAGAGCGAGGGAAGCTAGCGGAGCGCGCGAGCCGAGGCACCTTTGCTTGGATAAATGCAACCTGGGCGAAACAACCCAAGCACTATCACGAGCTCAACCAAGATGGGTTACGAGGCTGGAAACGGTTGCAAGAGGACCTCAAAATTCCCGTTCGATGGGGCGGTTCACTCGAATGGTTCCCTTCCTCAGAGCGGCAATCCCGCCTCGCCGAGCAAATTGCTGAGCAAGTCGAATGGGGAGAACCAGCTGCTATGATTGGCGCCTCCGCCTTGGCAGACCTGGAACCCGACGTCGATTTCGGAGATGCTGAAACGGTAGCATATTCCCCGAACGATGGCGCCGTTGATCCGGTCTTGGCAACGCACGCGCTGGCGCGAGCCTCAACTGACTATGGCGCAAAGATTAGAGAGGATTGCGAGGTTACGAGTGCGACCGCGACCGATAACGGCGCCACCATTCTAGAAACAACAAAAGGCGCGCTGGAAGTCGATGATTATGTTTTGGCGACTGGGGCCGACACAAAAGCGCCACTCGAACTTGCCGGATTGGACCTCCCCCAGCGGTCAACTCCAGGTGTCATCGTCATCACCAAACCGATGCCTCGCTTACTCAATCGCATCATCGTCGCGCCTGGTGTTCATATTCATCAGCGTGACGATGGGAGAATTATCCTTGGTGAGCAGGACGGCGCACCGGACACTGTAGCGCATGCTGAAAGGTTGCGGGGGCGTCCCAACCGGTTCCCGAGCGCGGCGTTCGCAGAGCAACACGCATCGCGCATACTTGGCATCGCGCATCAGTTCGTCCCCAGCATCCTGTCCGCTGAGATAGAAGATGTATTCATTGGCTGGAGACCGCTTCCAATAGACGGTCATCCAGTTCTCGGCCGCAGCCCTAATGCACCGAATGCTTACCTGGCCATCATGCATAGCGGAGTTTCGCTCGCACCAATTGTGGGTGAGTTGGTAGCCGCAGAAATTCTGACCGGCACGAACGCAACAAATCTTGGTGCCTACAGGCCTGATCGTCAGTTCGAATCGGTTAGAAGATACTGACTAAACTTTAGCTGTTCGTAACACTTCAGACGGTTGCCGTGGCGCCTGAAGGTTTGGCGATTGAAGACCCAGCCACGTGAGCGGGCAGTCTTTCATCCAGGCCTCTCAGCAGAGCGACACAAATCCTACGGTGCGCATTCATTTGATCAGCGAACTTGAGAGACAGCACCGGCATACAAGTCTTGTTGACATCTACGACGTAAATTCGGTTGGAGACTTTATCACGCATGACATCGAGCGCGCCAAAATCTAATCCCATTTGCTCGCAGAACTCCACTAAAAGCTCGACCTCACGCTGAGAAAAAACGTCGTCGCCAGACTTTAGTTTGACATCCAAGTACTCTGTTCCAAACCGACGCTCAATCGCTTTGAACTTTTGATACACAACGGCAATTCGTCCGAATACGTACGCCACTCGAAACTCTTCACAGATGCCGGCCTCATTAGTCGTGTCTACGAGCCGTTGATAGGCAAAATTCTCGACAACCTTATCCTCATGGATCGGGAATTCGAGCACCTTGCCGTCATGTGTGCCATTTTCGTCGGATTTTCGAATGCCTTTGCCTTTGAACGTAAGGGGATCGATCGCAATGTCGTATCCAAAGACGTTTGAAAAAACTGCACCGACATGCTTCTTGGCGACATTGGTTATTCGGTGATTGATGAGCAACTTGTCGTTGCCCAACTGACCGAGGTCGACATTTGTCTTCGTCGTATCGTCAAAAACAAATACGATGTCGGCATCTTGGGTATCTTCGCAGAGATGCAATCCAGAGATCTGCACATCTATCCAGATATTGTACCAGAAAGCAGGTTGTTCTGGATAAAACGCGATATTCTCGGTTGGTTTTGCTCGCCGCAACCACCTGAAGAATTTCACTCCAAACAAATAGATATACATCCGCAAGACTGCGATGACACTGCGAAGGAGTTTCCAATCAATGGGTATTTGCTGCCCGGTCGCGCGCACATGGATAACACCTTTGGAGATCCGTATCCCATTGAAATAGTTTCTGGTCCGCTGAAACTTTGACGGCGCTCCCAGGCGTGGCTGCTGGTGGCTCGACTGTTTGATAGTGTTCATACACAACCGCCTTGTTACGCGCCCCAATTGCTGCCGTTCGCATGACAAACCAATGCCGCCTCGCGGTGCCGCCCACAACTCACCTTCAGATGCCAGATACTCACAAGCCTTTGATCTGATAACGCGACGATAGGCCGTTGGTCCCTGATCGTGAACTCAAGACGGCATATCTAAAAGCCGCGCGTATCGACCACCGTGATAGAGCAATGGCTCTGCGTCCGGTGATGCTTCAAACTCCAATACTTCACCGATGAAGATCGTATGGTCGCCAGCTGGGTGACGATTATACGTTCTGCACTCCAATCTCGCGGCGCAGTCTTTCAGGATCGGCACACGACCTTGACCTTCTGCGGTTTCGAGCCCTTCAAATTTATCCTGGCCGGGCTTTGCGAAGTGATTGGAAAGCTCGATTTGGTCTTGTCGCAAGATATGAACGGCAAAGAATCCAGCCCCCTCAAAAGAAGCAAGACTTCCAGATTGTTTATTGAGAGACCAAAGGATGAGCGGAGGATCGATTGAAACTGAGTTGAAACTGTTCGCAGTCACCCCGATGCGCTCACCCTTGACTGACCGTGTGGTGACAATGGTGACCCCAGTCACGAAAAGACCCAGCGTATCTCTGAACGCACGGCGATCGAATGTCATGGGCGCGCCCTTCTGTGTGGTTATTTTACAATCGCTGGATTTGGATCGCGCGGCGAACCGAGCATCTCGCGATAGGATGGCGGAGTGACGCCATCTCTATCTGTCACGCCGTAGCGTTTGCAAATCTCCGCAGCAATCAAAGTGTGTCCATTGACCTCGTCACCTTTAGGGTCCTCGGCAATCGCATGCAGGATCCGCCCAATAAATTCTGGCGTTTCAGCGGTTGCAATAAATTCGCGATATTGGTCCGGATTCACTTCTGCGGCGATCTTTGCACGTTCGGTGAGAAGCGGCCCCATCCAGATTGACACGGCGCGCACGCCGGTATCTTTGAAATCGACCGCCATATCATGGGCAAGCTTGTCGAGCCCGGCTTTTTGAGCGCCATAGGCGGCCCCGTGCATGTAGCAAGTCGCTCCAAAAGAAGATCCGAACGCGATCAAGCCTTTTCTTTGCGGCACCATGATCTTGGCAGCGTGCCAGCTCGCAACGTAAGATGAGCGCAATCCAACATCGAGGATCTCCGCCGCTTTGAGCTCTTTTTCCCAGAAGGGTTTGTCTTCGATAAGTTGGTGATGGATGAAGGTGGCATTGTTGACCAGAATATCCAGCCTGCCCTCATTTTTCTGCACGCGTTTGAAGAGTTCACTGACTTGTTCGTCGTCTGCGTGATCGCAAACAACTGAAACACCTTTGCCGCCTGCAGCGGTGATCTCTTCTGCCGTTTCGTGCACCGTGCCGGGCAGCGGCGTGCCATCCCAGCCATGAGCCGTTCCAGGTTTGGTGCTGCGACCGGTGACGTAAACGGTCATCCCCTGTTGAGCGAGGCCCAACGCGATGCCTTTACCCGCCCCTCGGCTGGCACCGGTTACAATTGCAATTCCATTGTCTGACATGCTGCCACCTCTCTTAACTGTTTGCGCCCATGGCGTGACGCCCGGCGAGATATCCAAAAGTCATAGCGGGCCCGAGCACTGAGCCAGCGCCTGGATAGGTGCGCCCCATAACCGAGCTGGCCGAGTTGCCAACCGCGTAAAGTCCCGCGATAGGTTTCTCGTCCTGATCCACAACTTGAGCATTCACATCTGTGAGCAGTCCACCTTTGGTGCCGATGTCCGCCGCGTGTATAGCAATGGCGTAAAACGGCCCTGTTTCAATTCTGCCAAGACAGGGATTCGGCTGAGCTGCTGGGTCGCCGTAGTAGCGGTCATAATCAAATCCGCCGCGATTGAAGTCTTCATCCACACCAGAGTCTGCGTACCCATTCAGCTTATTAATCGTGGTATTGAGTTTATCTTCTCCAATATCGATTTTCTGAGCGAGCTCGGCGATCGAAGAGGCTTTAATGAGCTTGTCTTTCACCTTCTTTGGCAAGCGCCAATCTGGCATGAAATTTCCAGGCAAGATTGGCCCGAGCGCATATTTTGCTCTGAAGCTGGCATCGAAGACAAACCAACTCGGCAAGGTTGGATTCTCGTCCTGGTTCGCGTCCGCCATCATCTTGCCGGTGACATGATAGGAAGCAGCTTCATTCATGTATCGATCGCCATTTTGGTTGACGATCATGCAGTGCGGCAAGGCGCGCTCAACAAACATTGGATAGGCGCGATCGTCGCCGTCAAAGCGATAGCCGGGAGCCCACCACGCAGTATCCATAATATCCAGTTTGGCGCCGATTTTTTCTCCCGCGCGTTGTGCATCGCCAGTATTTTTGCCAATTGAGGCGGTAAATGTGCTATCCACGCCGTGATGGGCTTTACGCATTTCAGGGCTTCGCTCAAAGCCGCCTGCGCCCAGGATTACGCCGCGGCGCGCCATAATGGTTTCCTGTTTGCCATTTCGTTCAACAACGATCCCTTGAACTTTCCCATCTTGCTCAATCAGATCGATCATTGGCGCGTTGAGCCAAACGGGAATTCCTCGATCATTTGCAGACATTCTGAGCCGCCCAAGGAGTGCATTTCCCATGGTCAGACGACGATCCCTTGACGTTCTGAAGCGATGCGGAAAATCGAAATAGTATCGCATGAACATTTTCATGAGCACTTTGCGCCAGCCCGGCGCTCGGGTCATAATTGGGTAGGATTCTGAAATCACCCACGCGATGCGTCCGAACAACATGGCGATTGGATGTGTCGGCTGCAGAGTAAAATAGTCTTTGCCTAAATCATCGCAGTCCACTTCCACTGGTTCGTGCATTCTGTAGCCAAGCTTCGCGCCAGGTAGATCTGTATGGTAATCTGCGTAGGGCTGGGGACGGTACTCGATCCGCGTTTTTTCGGTCATGTATTCTAACATCTCAGGCGCCGCCTTGATGAACGCTTTGATCCGCTCATCAGAAACCTCATCGCCGGTCAGCTTTTTGATATAGGTG
>JGI12316J15310_10000389_pt39 | contig 12547 bp, 14 predicted proteins | sample MarCyaLeptolynsp_FD_15310 | JGI IMG/M metagenome (IMG submission 15310)
CTCTCCGTAGAACAGCGGCAGCCACAGGAGGATCGACAATCCGGAATACAGCGCCCCGACCAGGAAGAAGGGACGGAATCCATAACTCAAGATTGCAGGACCCTGATAACGGGCGAGGCGTGGAACGGGCATGGTGACCAGATATCAAAGGCCCTTGGAAGAGCGGGCCGTTTTGTGCAAGAACGGATTTCGTAAAAATACCATTGCCCCCGCAACGTCCGTTTGCGCTCCGACAAACAGGGACCTGAATTTCCATGAGCCTGCTCGATGCGTCCCTGATCAAAGACCTTCCCCCCTTCAAGGACATGCAGCGGGACGACATGGAGGCCCTGCTCGCCGCATCAAAACCGGCACGTTTCGAAAAGGGCTCGACGATCTTCGAGCAGGACCAGGAAGCCCATTCTTTTTTCCTTCTGCTTGACGGTCACATCCGCGTTGTAAAAATCACCCCGGACGGCGAACAAGTCATTGTCCGCTATATTTCAAGCGGTGAGCTGTTTGGTATTGCCGAAGCGCTGGGCTGGAAAAAATATCCCGCCAACGCCATCCCGGCCGTCGATTGCGTGGTTCTGTCATGGCCGAGCAATCGTTGGGAGAGGATCGTCGAACAATATCCGACCTTCGCCACCAACACCTACCGCACGGTCGGAGAGCGCCTGCAGGACACTCAGGAACGGATTGTCGAATTGGCAACGGAGCGGGTCGAGCAGCGCGTGGCAAGCGCAATTCTAAAGCTCGCCAATCAGACCGGCCGGCAGACCGAAGACGGCATTCTGATCGATTTCCCCATCTCCCGGCAGGACATTTCCGAAATGACCGGAACCACTCTGCACACGGTCTCCAGACTGATGAGTGCCTGGGAAGGCTCGGGTTGGGTCAAGAGCGGACGGCAGAAGATCACGCTCGTGGAAGGGCACAAACTGATGCTGCTGTCGAGCGGACGGAAATCGTGACGCCGCCGGCAAGGTCACGTTTTCAGTGAGAATGCCTCCATAATCTCCCGGCTCACGGTTTCAGCGTCGAGATCGTGTTCAAGCGCCGCGTAGCCGACTGTATGAAAAGGCGCCAGCACGCAGCCGACACAGTGCATTCGATTGCGCAGGAAAACCGCAATCGTTTCCGGTCGCGCGCGCATGATAGCGTCTACCGACATGTCCCCATGGAAATTCGCGCGGCGCATAAGGCTCTCCTCCTGCACCGGCAGAGTAGAGGCAGACGGACATGATGTGTTTGCGCTGAAACAACCTGAAGAGAATCTGGCCGCGAAACGACAGCAGAGATCGTTACAAACGATCCGTCAGATGCTCAATGTGATCGCCTTGATCTCGCAATAGGCATCCAGTGCGGCAAGCCCTTTCTCACGGCCGATCCCGCTGTCTTTCATGCCGCCAAACGGCACCGTGTCGCCGGCATTGTGGTAGCCGTTGATGAATACCTGACCGGCTTCGACGCCGCGTGCGAAACGCATGGCCTTGGTCAGATCGTTTGTGTGAATGCCAGCGGCAAGACCGTAAGCGGTCCCGTTGGCGACCTCGACCGCATGCTCAAGATCATCGACACAGATGACGCTCAACACCGGCCCGAACACTTCCGCCTGTGCCAGTTCATCGTCGGGTGGAACAGTGTCGGCAATTGTCGGCAGGAAGAAACAACCGCCCTCGCAGTCCTCGACGCGGGCGGTTTCTCCTCCGGTGACGAACGTGACACCGCGTTCCCGCGCCCGTTCGGCAAAGCCGGCGACTGTCTGCACCTGACGCCGCGACACCAATGGACCCATGTCCGGATTGTCGAGCCCGTGTCCAAGTCGGATGGCTTCGGCACCGGCGACCAGCCGATCGACCAGCTCGTCATGAATCGACCGTTCCGTCAGGAGCCTGGTTCCCGCGGAACAGATCTGTCCTGCATTCTTGAAGGCCCCGGCCAGAACGTCCGGCACCGCCTTGTCAAGGTCAGCGTCACGAAGCACCAGATGCGGCGACTTGCCTCCAAGTTCCAGCGTGACCGAGGCGAGATGCGTGGCCGCCGCGGTCATCACCGATTTACCCGTCCGTACCGAGCCGGTGAAGGTGAGATGGTGGACATCGGGATGTTCGCTGAGGGCCTGTCCGGTGACATCGCCACGTCCGCAAACCACATTGACAACCCCGGGCGGAACGCCGACCTCTTCCATGAGTTCGACCAGAAGCACGGCGGTCAGCGGCGTGTCTTCGGCCGGTTTGACAATTGCCGTATTGCCGCAGGCCAGGGCCGGACCAAGCCCGCGCGCAACCATTGATACCGGTACATTCCAGGGAACGATATGCCCGGTCACGCCGATGGGCACCCGTTCGGTGAATGAGATCTTTGACTTGCCGAGGGGAACCGTGGTTCCCTCCAGCTTGTCGACGATACCTGCGTAGTAGCAGAAATAATCGGCGGCCCGTTGGACCGAGGCCTGTGCGTCACGCAGGGGCTTGCCGCTGTCGAGAGTCTCGATCAGAGCCAGCCGGCTGGCTTCCTCGCGGATCCGTTCTCCGACTGCCCAGAGCAGGCGGCCACGGTCTTTCGGCGCCATGCCTGCCCACGGCCCCCTGAGAGCCTGCCTGGCCGCTTCGACAGCCATATGGATGTCCTCTCGCGTACCCGCAGGAACAGCAGAAAGCGTCAGACCGGATCCCGGGTCGACGGTTTCGATTTGATCGCGAACACCTGCCGGTACGCGTCGCCCGTCGACGAACATGTAGTCTGGCAGTGAGCCGGCGGACCTGATGGTTTCAACCCAGCGGGACATACGGATTCCTGTTCAAAATCGGGAAGCGGTCGATGGATCTCGGCTGCACGGGCCTGCTTCACTCTCCAGTAACGCAGATGGACGACAGAAAAAAGCGGAATGAGGCTTCAATCTCTCACATCATAGACGTCGCCAAACCATAATTCCGTCTTTCGCATCTGTTCAGCCTGTCCAGTTCCAGCACAGAATACCTTGAAAATCCTGTCATCCTCGCACCAATCAGACTACATTGCCCGTTGATGCCAAAAATTCCGGCGCAGGCCGCGTCCGACTCTGTGCGGTTTCAGTACATACGGCCTGCATCGCAGAATTTCCACGGCAGATCTGATGGTGGCGTTTTTTTGATGATCGGCACCCATGCATTTGTTGGTTTGGAACCAAACGCTCCGCCCTTAGGGAATGCGATGCAGAATACGACAATTGAACCTGAAGCCGTCAAAGATGCTTTGCAACGCATTCTGAAATCGAAACGTTTCGTTTCGTCACAGAATCTCACCAATTTTCTTCAGTACATTATTGACCGGAAACTCGCCGGTAAGGCCCGCGATCTGAAGGCCTATTCCATTGCGATTGACGCATTCGGAAAACCTGCAAGTTTTGACCCTCAAAGTGATCCGATCGTTAGGGTTCATGCAGGCAGACTGCGAACGGCCCTGTCCGAATATTATGCCGGTGACGGCGCTGACGATCCGATCAGGATTACCGTCCCAACGGGAGGGTATGTCCCGGTATTTGCCATTAAGCCCGTATTCGACAGCGAGGAAGTCGGAGCCGACGAGCAGGTATCGCGAAAACCAGTCGGCTCGGCACCTCCGCCAAGGCTTGTCTCCCCCCCGGCTCTTGTAGCGGTTCTGTTTTGCTTGGCCGCGGCAGGATTGGCCTATCCCTTCGTTGCACCGTTGCTTTCAGGCATCTCGGACGACCGCCCAAACGCAATTGTGGTTTTGATGCGAACGCGCCCGCAACACGCCAGGGAAAAGGCATCGGCCGAACAGTCGACACGCATCTTAAGGAAACTCGGCGCAATATTATCGCGCAATGAAGCAGTGACGATACGATATCCCGCATCGAACGACCCGGCTGAGCGTCAAGCAGACCGGACTTCGGACCAGACGGACTTTTTCGTCAGCGGATGGACGGAAACGACAGAGGCCGGTGAAAAACTTCTGGTCGAATTGTCGAACAGCCGAACCAATTCACTCGTCTGGGCGCGGTCCTTCAATCTGAGCAATGGCGATCAGAAGATTGATTCAGATCTTGTGATAAAAAAGATCGCGCGCGAGCTTCACACGCAGGTTTTCGGAGCCTCGATCAGGGCACTCGAAGGCCGCGATCCGAATACGCTTTCGGCGAGGCAATTGTTCGTTCTTGCAACCTGGATCCCGGGCCCTGCCAAAAACAGCCTGAAATGGGAAAAGGAACGTGTGGATCTGGCGCGTCTCGCCATCGAAAAGTCGCCGGAATTCGGCCCGGCCTATTCTACCCTGGCGGACAAACTGGCCTATCTCGCCGCGGTCGACGGCCCGTCGGACACGGCGGATGCGGCCGCCGAGGCCAAAGCCGCCGCCTTGCGCGCCGTCGAACTCGCACCCGGCGATGTGACGACATTGTTCAACGTAGCCCAGTTTCACTGGCATTTAGGGAGCCTCAAAGATTCAATTCGCGCGATGAAACGGGTTTTGGAGCTGGACCCCAATCACGGATTGGCGGGCTTTTTTGTTCTGGTTTATCCCCATACGTGCGCCGCGGCGCCCGACGACGTCCTGGCGTCCGCGATTTCCTTTGACGAGTCGCTGGGAACCGACAACCCGATACGATGGGTGACACTCACATGGTTGGGCTGGCTGCACCTTAACAGGGGGCAATTCGAGCATGCCCTGGAGGCGGAGAAACGGGCAGCAAACATCTTTCAGATTCCGTACACTGTCATGAGACACGCGGCGATCCTGAATCAACTCGGGCGGACCGATGAGGCGGCCGTCCTGCTCCGGTCGCAGAAAGACAACTGGCCAAACATCGATCCTGCACACTTTTCAAACGTCACGATGCCGCGACTGTGTCGGGAATCTTCCCATGGCGAAACGATGCTTGGATTCTACAGAGACCTCACTAAAGCGATGGCTGGCAAATAGTGTTTTTGGGAAGGCCGCCAACCCTGTGAAACGCACTGGCCCGTTTGTGTTCCCGGTACGCATCTCTTGATAGCGAGGACGCAAACGGCAAGTGCAACGCAACGGCATCCCATGCGCGGACATGGAATGCCGGCTGCTCTCAAAACCGCTTGTTTGCGATTTTGCGTTTGTTCGCTCAAACCATTACCGCAGGATCCGTTTGGTGCTGGCAATCCCCCGCGACAAGCGTCGGAAGGGCCGCCGATTTGCCGGATCTGCCACACGCAGTAACAGGGTTTCGGCTTCTCGGATCGCGCGCCGTGCCTCGACCATCGCCTGGCGCAGCACCGTTTTCCGGACCGGTCGATAGGAACGGTATACGCGACGGTTGTAATCGCGGTTCCTGTGAGCGATACGATTGAGGCGTTTGCCGACTCGGAGCAATTGTCTCGCCATTGGACGATGGGCTCGAACCGCGCTTGCGGACCGGCCAATTCGCCTGATCTTCACGGCGAGGCAATGAATCCGGAATTGCGGCAGCAATGCGCCGCACTCCCGGGTCAGGCCATTCACATTGTTGACCATCACCTTCGGTACCGCGACCGTCAGGGCAACCGGCGGCGGCGTAAGCACCGGTTTCTTGATAACGATTTTCGGAGGTTGCGGCTTCTGTTTGCGTGGCGGTCGCCTGTCGCGACGATGCGTTTGTTCACCACCGCCGCCACCGGAACCCGCTCCATCGGGATCTCCACCGGCATCGGCGCCGTTCGGGTCGCCGCCGGCATCGGCGCCGTTCGGATCGCCATCGGCATCGGCGCCATTCGGATCGCCATCGGCATCGGCGCCGTTCGGATCGCCATCGGCATCGGCGCCGTTCGGATCGCCATCGGCATCGGCACCATTCGGATCACCTCCCGCATCGGCGCCGTTCGGATCGCCTCCGGCAGTGCCTCCGTCGCCGCGACCGGCCCGCGCAAGGATCATATAACTGCTGGAAGCGCTCATACCGTGTCCGGTCGATCCGAGATCCTGCCCAACCAACGGGACGGCAGGCAGGCCGGCAAGGGATGGGACCGTGGTCAGCGCAAGACTCAGGCAAAGGGATGCCGACCCGATGACCGCAAAGCGGCGGATGGGCCGGAAATAGGTTCGGTTCATTGTTCAGTCTCCTGTTTGAATGGGCATCGCCATGTACCCCCGTGGAGATCCGCGCATTGCCCTTTGATCCGCCGGCAAGATGCCGGCACCCGATCAATTGGGAGACCTGTGTTTCGAGATGATTGCGGAAAGTGTCGCAATTGTATCAACACCGTCGTGTCTGTGTCGTCCCGTCCCGCGGAAAGACGAAGGGCGCGCGCAGGACCGGCCCAGACCGTTCGAAAGGCCGGGTGACACTTGTGAATAAGCTGGATTTGCACCCGCCAAGAAGCTATTCAGTCCAAACAAATGGCAGACGCGCCTTTCGAAAGGGAACTTATCGAGTGCATCCCTTTGACGTCATCATTGTCATATCCATCGCCTGTTGCGTTGGCTTTGTTCCGGCAATTTATGTGAAATCGGACGCGGTTCTGGCGATCGGCTATTTTGTCGCCAGCACAGCAGGCGCATTCGCCGGCAGCCATATGGCGTTTTGGTGGCTCGCCGGTTCCGGCAAGCCGGGTATCCTCATGGGTGGATTCCTTGGCGCAGCGATACTGGTCGGCCTTTGGCACCTCGCGCGACGCCACAACGACAACGCATCCTGCGAGGACGGATCAGATCCGCCCTCTCAACACAGGTAATTTATGGCCCCACAACCCGTCGGCCGGGCACGGGCCTCAATGCGTCGCTCTGATTTTGCTGTAATCCAGTGTGTTTTCCGGCGGCGATGCGCTGATCCCGAGCACATCGGTCCGTCTGGTCATCAGGATGAAGACGACACAGGCCAGATAGATTCCGACCACGACCGCGCCGATCCACTGGATCTGTAGCCACTGGCTTTGAAACAAAAGCGTCAGTCCGAACAGCACAGCCACATTGCCGGCAACGTAGATCGGTTTTCCGAAACGGGCCGGCGTGAGGGACAGATTGTCGGAATAAAGACGGATCAGGCTGTCCAGCGAGTTGATGACGAAGGTGATGCCGACGAGGATCATGGCTCCGTTGAGCAGCCCGGCTGTCTCAATGCCCTTGGAATAGTAGAAATACAGGATCGAAAACCATATGGCGAGCGGGATCGAGGGAATGATCAGAAGTGCCGCAAGCAGATGCTGGGTCTTCATCCCTCCAACGAAGCGCGATGTGAACTGGCCGATCATGATCGACCATGCGAACCACCAGAACAGGTAGAACTCGTGATAGTCGTTGATCGGGATGATGAACTTGTGCAGGTTTTCGAAATAGCCGCCGATCAACCCGATCGTCGAGCCCATCTCGGCGACGCCGATCCGGGCATTGATCCACATCAGTGCGATCAGCGCGCCGAACAGGAGCGTCGAACCGACACTCAGCACCCTGACAAACTTTATGTCCGTGCTGGAATAAGCGGCGGCGAGAATGACGCAGAAGACGATGACATAGAACGTCGCGACGACACTTTCTCCGTCCCCGATTTCCGGAATGTAAAACGGCAGGTAGATCAGGAACAAACTCGCCGTGAAGGCACAGGTTCCGATGATGACGATATTGTTCAGGATCTTGACGAACGGAATTTCGAAGAATTTCACCCGCGGTTCGATCACGCAGAAATAGAAACTGGTCAGGAAGTAGAACCCCCAGATCAGGAAGCCCCAGAAACCGAACTCGATCGCCAGAGGGTTGGTAAAGCCGTATTCCGCCGCATTCGCCTTGTCCGCATATGTCGGGAACTCGCCAAGGGGAAACATGATCAGCCCCACATCCAGCCCCGATGTGAACAGGATCGCCATGAAGGTGAAGAGGGGAACCGGCGTCACTCCAATCACCCGCATGTTCCACCATTTCACGGTACAGAACACGACCAGTCCAAGGGCCATGACGATACCGAAGGATATCACCATCGAAAGAAATGTAGCCATTCGCGCCCCCATTTCGAGGCCCCGAACGGAAACCGGAGACCACGATCTTTTCCCCACGCGACGATCAGTCACCTGGAAGTTTTGTCAAAATTAGCACATTCATGCAATAAATTGGCGAGTTGTACAAGAAAGTAATCAAGGGCAATAAGCGGACCGGGCAGGATTGGGGGCAGAATGGGCCGTCGGGACATCAAGGCGATTCGCAGGCTCGAACTGATCGAAGCAGCCATGTCGGCAATCCATGCGCATGGATTTGCCAACCTGACGGTCAGCCAGATCGCCCAGGACGCCGGCGCATCGACTGGCAGCATCCATTATTACTTCGGCGGCAAGGAGGCGTTGCTTGAAGCAACGATGCGGCATCTGCTTTCGGTTCTGAAACGGGCCGTGCTTCGTCGCCTGGCAGACCAGTCCGACCCCGAACAACGCCTGATCGCGGTCGTCGCAGGTAATTTCGACAAGGCGCTTTTTTCCAGCGAATCCTGCAGTGTATGGACCCAGTTCTGGGCCTACGCGCCCTACGACCCGCGCCTGGCCCGCCTGCAGAGACTCAACAAGCGGCGCGTCCGCAGCAATCTGATCGCCGAACTGAAAATGCTGATGCCGCCAGGCTCCGTGGAAACCGCCTGTATCGCGATCCAGTCCTACATGGACGGCATCTGGGTGCACGCCGCCCAGACAGGTGCGACGCTTTCGACGGAAACGGTACAGGAAGACGCGACCCGGTTCCTGAAGCTCCTTCTACGCACCACAGACTGATCCAGGAATGGGCGTGTTTTCAAACATTGCCGATGTAACCAGCACTTGGAACCCGGAATCCCGATAGACTTTAAGGCGACCAACTGCTATCAATCTTCCCGTGTGGTTCCGAGCCCGCGCAAGCGCTATCGGATGCAAAAGGGAACACGGTGAAGCGTACCCATCAGGGACTGAGACCGTGGCTGCCCCCGCAACTGTGAACGGCGAGCAAAGCCTTGAACAAGCCACTGGTCGGGTGGAACGTGAGGTGGAAACAATTTCTGCGTCACGTCGAGTACGACCGGGAAGGCGAGGCCGAGCGATGACCCGTGAGCCAGGAGACCTGCCACCGCCCGTCTGTTTCAGACGGTTTCCACCAGACGCCGGGGTGAGCGTCATGGCCAGCGGTGACGGAAAACCCAATCCGCAGCCTGTTCTCCCAAGCGTCTCCTGAAGACGCCGGACCGCTCTCTGTTGAGACGGCGCCCGGCGACGACCTGTTTTGGGAGACACTCCATGAAACTTCATTCTCTGTCGGCCTGGACAATGGCCGCGCTCCTGAGCCTGCCGATACCAGCCGCGCAAGCCCACTTTCAATTGCTCTATACGCCTGTCGTCAACCTGGAAAAGGCCGGCGACGTGCTGTTCAAACTGATCTTCTGGCACCCTTTCGAGAACGGCCACGTCATGGATATGGGTCAGCCGGAGCAATTCTTCTTTATGCACAAAGGCAAGCGAACCGATCTTCTGGATACACTGAATCCAATTACCTTTGAAGGCGTTAACAACAAGGCGGCTGCCTATGAGGCGACAATTCCGATCAAAAGGGTCGGCGATTACATCCTGACAATCGTACCGGCGCCATACTACGAAGAGAGCGAGGACATCTACATCCAACAAGTGACAAAGAGTTTCGTCAATCGCGGCGGCGTGCCAAGCGGCTGGAACGAACCGGTCGGGCTCGAGACGGAAATCGTCCCACTCAACAAGCCGACGAACATTCTCGCCGGGTCCACGTTCACGGGTCAGGTGCTGTCGCAGGGCAAGCCTGTCGCCAATGCCGAAGTGGAAGTCGAATACATGGCCGCCGTACCGGACATGGACGCCAACAAAGCCGGCGCGCCGACGGCATCTCCGACACCGGGCGGTGCTGTCGTCGCCATAACAGACGCCAATGGCATGTTTACATTCGGGATTCCCAAAGCCGGCTTCTGGGGATTTGCCGCGCTCGGGGCCGGGCCGAAAACCGAATTCAACGGCAAGACGCTGTCTCATGATGCGGTTATCTGGGTCAGGGCCTACGACGTCAAATGAACCGTTGCGTGGAACAAGTGCCGGACAAACCGGTATAGGACCTGGGAGGCATGCATGCACATAGTTGACGGCGCGCTTTCCAATCCGGTCGTAATTGGCGGCGCAATCCTTGCGGTCGCCGGCATCGGTCTCGGTCTGCGCAATCTCGACGTGGAGAAGATTCCGGCGGCAGGCGTTCTCAGCGCGACATTCTTCGTCGCCTCGCTGATTCACGTTCCGATCGGCCCGTCAAGCGTGCACCTGATCATGAACGGTCTGGCCGGGCTCGTGCTCGGCTGGGCCGCCTTTCCGGCACTGTTCGTAGGCCTGTTATTGCAGGCCGTGTTTTTCGGATTCGGCGGGTTGACGGTCCTCGGGATCAACACCGTCAACATCGCTCTGCCTGCCGTAATCGTCTTTTATCTGTGTCGCCATGGCATGCGTTCGCCATCGACGCGGATCGCAGCAATCTGGGGGCTTGTCGGCGGCGGTCTGGCGATTGCCCTGACCACGCTCTTCGTCGCTCTGTCGCTGGCGTTGACCGGCGACGAATTCCTGCCGGCCGCGAAGCTGGTATTCTTCGCCCATATCCCGGTGATGGCCATCGAAGGCCTGTTGTGCGCAGCCGCAGTCACACTCGCACACCGCGTCAAGCCCGATCTCTTCGAAACATTTTCCCGTTCCAGGCCAAGGTCTTCGACATGAAACTTCTCCCCTGCACCGTTTGGTTGCTCGCCCTGTCTCTGGTTGCAATCGGCTTCCTGCCGGCTTCGGCGCGCGCACACAAGATTATTGCTTCGGTCTATGTGAGCGGCTCTGTCATCGAGGGAGAAATCGGTTTTTCCAATGGCGACATGGCCGCGAACATCGTGGTCCTGGTCTATGACGACGCAAATAACCAGATCGGAGAGACCAAAACCGATGGCGACGGTTTTTTCGTTTTTACGCCGACGAAATCCGTGACGCACGTGTTCCGCGCCAATCTCGGTGCCGGCCATGTGGCCGAGGCCCGGCTTGAGGCCGAGGATCTGCCTGAGATTGCGGCACCCCCGCAAGCTGCGGGAGTGATCACCTCCGCTCAAGCCGCAAACGTCCCGGCAGCACCGGTCGACGGAGCTGCAACTGGCAATGGCTTTTCAAAGGAACAGCGTCTTCTTATCGCCGAAGCGGTCCGCAACGAGGTACGGCCGCTGCGTCGCGAGATCGCCGCCTATCGTGAAAAGAACGATTTGCAGACCATTCTCGGCGGCATTGGATATATTGTCGGCCTGTTCGGTTTGTGGTTTTTCATAGCGGCGCGGAAACAGCGCACCGCCGACACGTCAGGAAAAGGCGCGTGAGCATGGCCCACGTTCTCGACGCGAACACGCCTGGTTTGACATCGAAAGGTCTGCCGCGAACCGCCGGCCTGATCCGCACGCTCGATCCGCGCACGAGGATCCTTGCCGCCACCGCGTTTGCGATTGTCATGGTGGCCGTCGACGGCTTCGCCGCGCTTGGTGCCGGACTTGTATGCGCACTGGCCGCGATGGCGTCCGCCAACCTGCCCGCGGGATCGACCCTCCGGCGGATGGCAGCCATGGATGCCTTCATCATCGTCATGATCGCAATGCTGCCGTTCACGGTACCGGGCGAAGCGATGTTCACGATCTTCGGCTTTCCGGCAAGCTGGCAAGGACTGGTCAAGGCGCTCCAGATCGCACTCACGGCAAATGCTGTCGTTCTGATGGTGCTGGCTCTCGTCGGAACCATGGAAGCGGTCACGCTTGGTCATGCCCTGCACAAATTGCGCGTGCCGGTGCGCCTTGTCCATCTGTTGCTCTTTACCGTGCGCTACATCGAAGTCCTGCACGAGGAATATCTGCGACTGCGCAGGGCCATGAAGACGAGGGGCTTCAGGGCGCGAAACAACCTGCATACCTATCGTTCTTTCGGCTATCTCGTCGGCATGATGCTGGTGCGTGCACTCGAACGGTCCGAACGTATCCTGCAGGCAATGAAATGCCGCGGCTTCACGGGGCAGATCCCGATGCTGCGCACGCTGACCTTTGCCCGCGCGGATGTTTTGTTCGCGATTCTCTGTCTCGGCGTCTTCACTGTTCTTGTTGCCCTGGAGATGTCCTATGCCGTCCCTGCTTGAGCTCGATGACATCCATTTCGCCTATCCCGGACGGCAACCGGTTCTCAATGGCGCCGGTCTGGTCCTCAATGCCGGCGAACGGCTGTGCATTACCGGGCACAATGGAGCCGGCAAGAGCACCCTCCTGCAGCTCATAGTCGGCCTGCTGCGCCCGGAAAGCGGACGCGTCACGGCGTTCGGAAGACAATGCATTGCAGAAGCGGAATTCGTCGAGGTTCGCCGCCGCGCAGGATTGGTGTTTCAGGATCCGGACGACCAATTGTTCTGCCCGACAGTGGCGGAGGACATCGCCTTCGGGCCGCTGAACCTCGGCAAGAGCCCGGACGAAGCGCTGGCGATCGTCGACGATGTGTTGAAAAACCTTGGACTCGCCGCATTCCGAGATCGCATCACCCACAAACTGTCCGGCGGTGAAAAGCGGCTTGTGACCCTTGCGACCGTGCTTGCAATGAACCCGGAC
>JGI12316J15310_10000505_pt12 | contig 12526 bp, 15 predicted proteins | sample MarCyaLeptolynsp_FD_15310 | JGI IMG/M metagenome (IMG submission 15310)
CTGGCCTCCCGTCGCCTCGGCTCCCGCTTCGGGCACCGCGCTTCGCCTTCATCCGGCGCAGCCGCCTCGTAGCCTCCAACCCCGCCACGTTCGCGCACGCGGGCCCCCGACCGCAACGGTCTGATTCGCAGCGCGCCCTGTCGACGCTGCGCCCGCGGTCGTGACCGCTGCCCATCTCGCTCCATCGACGAGCGGCACGGCAGCCGAGTATGCGACCGCCGTGAGCCCGAGACGGTCCTCCGCCGCGCGGTGGAGCACCCGACGGTGCACGAACAACGTGCATCTTCGCAACGATACGACTCCATTGAACCGATTTCGCCGACGCGATCGGCAACCGAATCCTTCCATGCAACTCACGACCAAGACACGCATCGCTTCTCTGCTCGCAACCGCGACGCTGGCGTTGCTCCCGGGCTGCGACTTCGACAGTGAGATCGCCCCTCGGGTGGCCCTCGACGTCACCGTCGACGGAGCCGGGGTCACGACCCACACCAACGACCTCGGCTACATCGTCGACTTGTCCCGCTGCCGCGTGGCAATCGACACGATCGAGTTCACCACCGATGGCGAAATGCACGCCCGCGCCCAGCGGACGGTGCTCGATTCGCTGATGGATCTGGCGATCCCCACCGCGTACGCCCACCCTGGGCACGCGGCCGGGGGAGAGATCGTCGGGGAGCTCCCCGGCGTCTACGTCTTCGACTGGCGCGACGACGGCAAAGTCCTCGGCCAGGCGACGATGTTCGCCACCCAGTACTCGGGAGCGAACTTTACCTTCGCTCGCGCGACCAAGGACGAGGGCATCCTGCCCGACGATCCGATTCTCGGGCACACCTTCGACATCGCCGGCGAAGCCACCTACGAGGGCGAAACGGTGACGTTCGAGGTCCAGCTCGACCAAGACGAGGACCGACGCGTCGTCGGTCTACCGCTCGACCTCTACGTCGACGACGACAGCGACGAAACGCTCGCGATGACGCTTCACCTTCAAGACCCGTTCGAGGCCGATACGGCATTCGACGGGATCGACTTTCTCGCGCTCGACGAAGACGGAGATGGCCACGTGGTGCTCGAGCCCGGCACCGACGCCTACAACCGGCTGCGTCGCAACCTTCAAGTCCACGACCACTACGCGGTCACGATCGAGTAAATCAAAATGCACAAGCACACCAAACACAGCGCCGCGCTGGCGCTGACGGGATTGTTTTGCCTTCTGCCCGCCTGCGATGACACCTCCGATGCCGATCCCGGCATGCTCCGAGTCACGATGTACGGCGAGGAATTCATCGAGGACCGCGTCCCCGCGGACGAGATGGTCGACGGCTGGGAGGTCGTCTTCAGCAAGTTCCTCGTCGCCGCCCAGGACATCAAGGCGGATGGCACCGCGCTCTCGGGCACCTATGTGCTCGATCTTCGGCCCAGCTCCGGGGGCGAGGGCCACGACGTCGGCATGCTCGAGCTGCCCGCCGGAGCGGTGGGCGCGATCGAGTATCGCGTCGCGCCGGCCACTGCAGGCGCGACGGGCAACGCCTCGGACGCGGACATTGCCGAGATGGTCGCGGCCGGAAGCTCGATCCGAGCGGTCGGCACCGCCACCAAAGGCGACGTGACGATCACCTTCGACTGGAGCTTTTCGACCGACACGCACTACACGGCGTGTGAGACGAGTGCCGAGGTCCCCGAGGGCGGTGAGGGCCTCTCCCAGCTCACCATTCACAGCGACCACCTGTTCTACGACGACCTCGAGTCCGAAGAGCCCAACGTAGCCTTCGACATCATCGCGTCCGCGGACGCCGATGGCGACGGCACCGTGACGTCCGAGGAGCTGGCCGGCGTCGACATCACCGGCGAGAGCCGCTATCAGGTCGGCAGCCGCGGCATCACCGACCTGTGGTCGTACATCGAAGCGCAGACCGAGACGCTCGGCCACATCGACGGCGAAGGCCACTGCGAGACGCACGGCCACGACTGAGCCGTCGCACGACTTCGTAGAACACTGCCGCTTCAGTGCTCGCCGATGACGAGATAGACGAGCAAGAAGTACAGCAGCGACGCGATCACGGCAGCCGCCGCCGACATCGAGACGGCGGCTGCCGTCGAAGGGTGCGCCAGCCGGCGGCCGATCGCAGGGACTCGTGCGAGGCCCCAGCCGACCAGTGTCCCGATGACCCCCCACAGCACCGTGCCGTAGAAGGTCATCGCGATCTTCGGCGGTTCGGCGACCAGCGACCACTCGCCGCTTTCGGGCAGATAGCGCGGCCGAGGGGCGTCGAACCAGTGCACGGCGACGAATGCCACGCACCCGAGCGCGATGCCCAAGGCATGGGACAGATGACGGGGATCCTGCACGCCGCGCGCCGATTCCACGTCAGCCTCCCACCGGCTTGATCGCCGTGACGATCAGCCCCGTCCACATCGCCATCCAGACGATCGGGACCATCGCGATCCCCAGCACGTGATAGAGCACCGTGTCCGCGGTGCGCTCGCGAATGTCGATCGTGCGACTCATCGGCCAGTAGCCCGCGAGCATGACCAGGCCGATGCCGACCCAGTGCTCCTTGATCTCGAAGAACAAGGTCCCGGTCGGAACCGACTCGTCCAGATACGCCAACCGAACCGACATTCGGAACTCCGGGTAGCTCAGCAGGCCCAGACCGAAGGTGATCAGGAACGCCCAGCCGAGCACCGCGGCGTAGGTCTTCTGCAGGTTCGGCCGGATGGGGCGACCCCAGAGCTGACGCACGGCCATGATGCCGTTGTGCGTGGTGGACCCGATGAGCACCACCGCGGCGGCGCCGTGCACCACCATCAGCATCTTTGCGCCGAAGTCCACGCCTTGCGGTTGTACCGCAGCGGCGGACGACGTTCACGCGGCTCAGTGCACCGGCGGGTCGCCGTCCTGGTCGTCGGTGACCTCGGGGGCCAGCGCGTTGCCGAGGCCCTCGAACAACGCCTGCAGCTGCGGCCTTCGCATCCGCAGCGTCACCGCGCCGGTGGAGACGTGGTAGACGCCGCAGCTGCACTCCTCGACGCGGACCTCGGGGCGGGAAACGAGCAGCTTGCGAACGTGAGTTGCCATTGGCCGGGCAAAGGTAGCAGATGCCGCCGGGAAAAGCGCGCCGGTTAGCGCGCGCCGAGATGGTTGGCAATCGCGATGGGCCAGCGGCGGCGGGGCTCGGGCTCGTGGTCATGGCCGGCGGGCTCGTGGCCATCGCGATAGCCCACCGCGCGACCCAGCACCGCGTCCGAGCTCTGGTGGGACGCCCCGTCGTCGCAGTCGCGGTCCTCCCACTCGCCGCAGCGCGCGTGCTCGTGGCGGAAGCGCTTCGCGCCGCAGGACTCGTAGCTCATCACGTCCGTACACAGCCGGGTGTGGTCGAGACCGAGCGCGTGACCGATCTCGTGAGCGGTCGTCTGACACAGGTCGTCGACCTTGGCCCCGCGGGTCTGAAACACGAAAACCACCGCGTCCGAAATGACCGAGCCGTTGTGCGGGGCGAGGCCGCCCACGGTCTTGGGCAAGTCGAGCTTGCTCGGCTTGTCGCCGACCATCGCGAGAATGTACTCGCCCTTGGCGGGTGGCGCGTCGACGATGTCGACGTTGTAGCGGGCGTAGCGCTCGCGAACGCACTGCATGAGCTGCACCCACTGCCGGTCGGTGCCGCGAAAGCCCGCGAGGTCCACGGTGTTGATGCCGCGGTTGGCCAGCGAGCTGCTGCGACCGAGCCGAGAGTCGTCCTCACCCGCGGTGAGGCTGCCCCCGTGGCGCTGCATCACCACCGTCACGGGCTCGGGCTCCGCGGTCAGTCCCAGCTTGCTGACGTCAATCCCGTGCTCGAGGTGGAACATCATCGCGCCGGCACCGACGAGGGCGCCGGCCGCAGCAAGGGTCACGCCGAACAGAGCACGCACGTCAGTTGAGACCGGACGCACGGGCCCGCGATTCGTAAGCGCACCGTTAGCGTTGGCTCAAAAACCCGCTCGATTGCCCGTAGACGGCCGTTTGCGGCGCGCGTCCACGGGGATCGGGTCGCGCGGGTCGCGGCGGTCCCTGGTAGAGTCTGCGCGCGTGCGCACCTCGTGCAACCACAAGCGGGCCGTGTCGTGGGCGATCTCGTGCCTGATCGGCCTGATCGGCGGGTGCACCTCCGACGAGTGGCCGATCGAGCTCGACGACACCGACGCCAGCACCGACGCCAGCACCGACGCCACAGCCGGCACCGATCCGTCACTGCAAGGCGCCGCGCTCGAAGTGTTCGAACCCGAATCTGCCGGCGTGTACTTCTTGGGCGAGCCGCTCGCCCTCATCGCCGAGGTCACCGACGCAGACGGCAACGCGACCGGCTTCGACGCGGTGACCTGGCGTGCCGACGGGGTCGAGTTCGCCTTGGGCACCGAGGCGGTCACGGAGGTCGATCTGCCGGCGGGCGTCTACGACATCACCGCCGAGGTCGAGCTGCCCGACGGCGACCGTCTGTCGACGACCGTCGGCGGTGTACGGGTGCAGTCGCCCAACACTGGAATCTACGCCGGCGAGATCGCGATGGCGCTGACCGTGGACCTCGATGGGATGGCGCTCAATCCGGTGTGCCGCGGGGCAACGACGGTCACGATCGACCTGGAGGGTGAGACCCTCGACGCCGAGCCCGGGAGCTGCACGCTCGACCTGCTGCTGATCAGCTTTCCCGCGGACTTCGAGATCGAGGCCGTCCTGTACGGCAACGCGGTCTCCGGCGAGGTCACCTTCACGTTCGCCGGCCTGTTCATGGCGAGCTTCGACTTCGAGGGCACGCTGTTCGACGACACTCTGTTCTCGGGCTTCATCGGCGAGCTGGCGATTCCGCTGCTGCTCACCGCCCCCGCCGACGGCACCTTCGTGGCGGAAAAGCTCAGTCCGTTTGTGGACTGACCGGGTCCGGCGCGGGCACGGGTGCGGGCGGTGCGATGCAGCCGTCGCGCTCGATGCTCTTTTCCCACGGGCAGCGGTCTACCGTGTCGACCAACCCATCGCCGTCGCTGTCCCGCACCGGGCAGCCATCGCCGCCCTTGGCCGGCTCGCTCGGACAGCGATCGACCGCGTCGGGGAGGCCGTCGTCGTCGAAGTCCGGTTGCGGGCACCCTTGCGGGAAGACGCCCGGCAGCGTCGGACAGGCGTCGCTGGCGTCCCGGACACCATCGCCGTCGCTGTCGACGTGCAGCTCCTCGGTTGCCGGCACCGCTTCGGCCGCTCGCGGCGCGGGTGCAGCGTGAGTCGTCGGCTGCGGTCCCAGTCGCACCGAGAGGCCAACCAAGATGCTGAAGTGGTTGGCGACCTGTCGACGCCGCGCCCGAGCCGGGCCCATCGTATGCCGCCCTTCGAGGCGTACGGCAAAGCGGTCGTCGACCATCAGCTTGACCCCGGCCCCGTAGTGTCCGGCGGGATCGAGGTCGTTGCCGACGGCATCCCGCGGCGATCGGACGCCGGTCAGGCCGTAGCCTCCGAGCACGAACGGCACCACGCGGTACAGCGGCAGCTGAAGCACGCCCTGGCCACGGAGCGCGTACAAGAAGACCGGCGCGTCGGCTCGGGCCGGGACCTCGCTCCAGATGCCCCACCCTTCCGCCTCGACGCCGACAAACGACAGCGGAAAGTAAGCCGCCCGTAGCCCCGCCATCGGACCGACACGACGCAGTCGCACCTGCGGAGACGTGACGGGATCGTAGTAGTCGTGTCGGCCCCCGATGATCATCAGGCCACCGAACGCTCCGAGCTCCCACTGGCCACGCCGAGGGAGATGCCGCTGCATCCAGGGACGCTCCACGCCCTCCTCGTGCTGGCTGCTCTCGCTCGGCGCCGCGTCCACGGTGCTGGGTGCAGCACTGGCCAGCAGCAGCGACAGGAGCAGTGGTGCCATCGCGGCGGATGGTAACAGGGCTCAGCCGAACAAGCCCGCTGCCATCGCAGCCCAGGCCGCACCGGCCGACGTCAGGGGAATGGTCAGGTTGTCGTCGAGACGATCCGACACCGCCTCCGCGACCGAACCGACGACGGCCCCCAGCACCGAGAGCCCAGCGGCGTCCCACGGCTCGAGCTGGGGCACGATCCATTGCAGCATGCCGAACGTCGCCGCGGCAGCGACCGGGACCATGCCGAGCGAGCCCTCGAGCGTGCGCCCCCGCAACAGCGTGATGCGACCGAAGCGACGACCGATCAGCGCCGCCGCCGGGTCGCCCACGCCGAGCACAGTGACGCCGATCGTGCACAAGGTGCGGTCGTGGGTCAGCGAGAGCAGGACCAGTGCCGTCATGTACCAGGTCGACGAGGTCAGGCCGGTATGCTCGGACGGTCGCGTGAGCGGCCCGAAGAATCGAACGAGCAGCGCGTTCCATCCGGGCCAGACACGCCGTGTGATCTCGAGGGTCCACGAGGTGGCGGCGAACGTCCCCGAGACCCACTTGAGCGTCTCTACGGGGAGCGTGCCGATGAGCACCTGGCAGAAGGCCGCCGCGCCGACGTGAAACGCGAGGCGCCGGACGTTGGGCGGGCGAGCCTCGCGCTCCTGTGCGGCGTCCGTCACAGCGACCCGATGGTAGCCGACGCGCCGGTCAGCGATACCCGCCGGCCCGCATCGACAGCGCCAGACCCACGGCAACGAGCGCCTCCACGCGCTCCGCCAGCACGTCCAGGTCGTCCGGTCGCGGGGGGAAGTACAGCTCGATGCGCTCGTCGTCGACCGACAGGCCCAGTACCCCGTCGAGCAGGGCGGCCAGCCCTTCGGGCATCTCGGTTGGACGATCGGTCCCGTGCCACGCGCCGTGAAAGCGCGCATCGATCGGGATCAGTGACTGCACCGTCAGCGCCGTGCACGACAGACGGCCGTCGTGATCCCACCGCGTCTCGAGCGAGAACGGCACTTCGTCCCGCGCCCCGAAGATGTCGACGCCGGCGCGCTCGAACCGACCGCCCAGCCGACGTGCGGCGCGGGCAAACGCGTCCTCCTGGTCGGCCATGTCCGCCGGCACCGGCAGCTCCGCACGCGCGTCGACGAACGCGCGCACCAGCGACTCGGTCGACTGCGCAATCGCCACGAGTGGCTCGACCCGCGTGCCGGCCTCGTCCGTCGCCCAGCGGATCCGTCCGTCGTCCGCATCGCGCAGCGGCACCGCGCTCGCAAGTGCATCGGTGGCCTTGCCGATCAGCTCGCTGTGTCGCTCGTCTCGGCAGCGCAGCTGGCCCTTGCGCACATGCAGCCCGATGTCGACCTCGCGCAGCATCGCTTCGGCGACCAGGCACAGCCCGCGTCGGCCCCGGTGCTCGCGCCGGATCGTCAGCCGACGCCCCGAGACCAGCTTGGCGAGGCGCTCGTCGGCGTAGTCGAAGCCCGCGTCGCGGGCCGCACGACGCCAAATCTGCTGCAGGCGCTCGGAGCCCACCGCCAGCGGTGAAGCCTCGACCGTCTCGCCGCCACCGACCTCGTCCGACAGGCGCACATCGAGCGGAATCCACAGCACGGGGTTGCGCCCCCACGCGACATCGAGCTCGAGCTCGAGCTGCCACTCCAGCGCCATGCGGGTCCGCCGAAAACCGGGGGTCAACGTCTCGGGCAGCCGCAGCCGAAAGGGAATCGCCTCGTTCTCGGACGGATCGCGCAGGCTCTGTCGCCATCGCGCCGGCCGATCGACGGCGGTCCCGTGGGGCTTGAGCGTCTCTTTGGCCGCGAGCGCGAACTCGACGGCGCGGTAGCGGTTGTGGTCGACGTTGGACAGCGCGATGCGGCCGCGAATCTCCCCCCCGGGTTCGACCGTCGTCGACCCGAGCGAAAGCTCCGCGTACGGACCACGCCCCTTGGGGCCGCGGGCATCGGACACGAACACCTGCGGCGAGGCTCGCCCCGTGACGCCCTCCCCAGCCACGTGCATCGAGAAGAACGCCCGCCGATCGGGCCACCATGGGATGTCAATGTGAACCTTGGAGGTCCACGAGATCATCAGAGCCGAGCCCGAGTAGGACCCTGGGGTCCCGGGCGGGAGCTCGAACACCGCATCGTACTCGTGCTCTCCCTGGGGCAGCTCGACGCGCCCCTGAACGAGCTGCGCGACGAGTCGACAGAACTGGCGCCCAAAGTGACCCCCGTAGGAATGGCGCTGGCCCTGCGCCAGTGGCTCGGTGGTTCCGATCAGCTCGACGACGATCCCGTTGACGGGGACGCGCTCCTTGCAGTCGACCGTGACGCGCAAGCGACAAGGTCGCCCCACCGGGATCACGCGCGGACCGTGAACGGTGACCGTCGGGCGATGTTTGACCAGTCCCATGGCTCAGCGTCGCCGTCGGCTCCACAGCACCAGCCCCAACGGCGCCAGCCATGACGCGCCGGACGGGGCCCCGATCCCGCAGCTGCTGGCGTGGGCCCCGGGCTTGGCGTCGCTGGGGGTTGCCTTCGCATCGCTGGGCGGCGAGGCGCTCGATGGCGTGCTCGACGGCGTACTCGGCGGCGAAGTCGATGCCCCGTCCCCGCTGCCGGCCACGCCCGAAGGCGTGCCTGCCAGCGCTGCTCCATCCTTGCAGCTCAGCGACAGCGCGACCGCTGGGGTGGTCAACGACGCCTTGCTGCCGAACACGGCCCCCGTCAGTGCAACGTCGTGCTTGCCCTCGCCCACCCCTTCGAAGGCAAAGCTCTTGGGCTCGCAGCGCGCATAGACGCGAGTCTTGCCGCGACCGAGAAAGCTCTCGCCCATCAGCGGCGCTTCGTTGATCGCCTGACTGTACTGCCACCCGCGCCCGTCGACCGTGGCGTCGTAGTCGATGAGCTCCTTCCACGGCATGGCCGACGGGGCGAGCACGACTTCGAGATCGGCGAACACCGCCTGCTCCTCGACATCGCACGAACCGCCGTCGGTTCCGATCCTCAGCGTGTCGACCTTGGCCGTGACTGCACGCAGTCGGCCGAGCTCGATGGGCATGGGCGCTTCGGGCCCGACGGTGAACGTGGACTCGAGCTTGCTCGGTCCGAAGTCTCGACAGGCATTGTCCGCCACGACCCGATAGGTCGCGCCCTCAACCAGGCCTCCGTCGATTTCCACCCGCATGGTCTCGCCGTCGATCGGGACCAGCCCGAGCTTCACTTTCTTGCCGTCGCGCGTGATCTCGATGCGGGTTTCGGGCTTGCTCGCATCCACCCCGCTGCCGAGATGCCAGCGCAGTCCGGCCGCGTTCTTGGGAATCGTACCGCCGGCCGGGATCAGCGATCCCGCGTGGCAGCCGGGTGGTTCACACGCCGCTGCCTCCCCCACCGTCACGGTGAGGAAGGCAGTTGCGCAGGCGAGACCGACAACGATGCATCGCACGACGCAATCGTGTCCCTCGGCCCGGTTCGCGGTCAACCGGCGCCGCTACTCGCAGATGAACGGATAGGTACTGCCGAGGTACCCGGCCGTGATGTCGATGCGCAGCGCATCCGGCGTAGAGCCAATGAGCGCTCCGGGTCCAGGCGAGCACGTCAGCGTCGGATGGGTCGCGGTGATCTCGACCTCGCCGGGATCGACGTTGATCCAGCCAGAGAAACCAACCTCGGACGTCTCGGTCAGCATCGGGTCGATGCCATCCATGGTGAGGTAGCCCTGGACCCCCGAGGCGGGCGTCATCGTGAACGTGACCTCGGACAGCAGGTTGCCGTCGGTGTCCCCGACCGCGAGCGCAAGGTGGCCCTGCATGTCGTCGATGTCCTCGCCCAGCGCCAGCGCCAAGAACCCTGCGGCCGCGACGCTCAGCGAGTTGTAGTTGAGCGTGTCGTCCATCTGCGGACCCTCGCCCCAAAACAGCGAGGGGAATCGGCCGTTGCCGGTGAACTCGATCGCGCCCTCGGCCACGGGCACGCCCGTCAGGCTGTACATCCCTTTGGCATCCGTCGTGGCGCACGGAATGCGGTCTTCTTCGTAGACGCACACATCGACGTTCTCAACCGGCGTCGCGTTGGCGAAGTCCGAAACCACGCCCGAGATCGTGACGGTCGCCACCTCACCGGTCGAGGTGTCGTCATCGTCGTCGTCGTCATCGTCGTCGTCGTCGTCGCCCGTGGTCGTGGCCATCCCGGTCGACGAGTCGTCGTCGTCGTCATCGTCGTCGTCATCGTCGCCGGCCGTGGTGTCGCCGGGCCCCTCGGTGGTCGGGTTGGGCATCGTCGTCTGCGCCCCGGTCGACGTTCCCGTCGTGCCGGTCTCGCCCGCCCCGTCATCGCCGGAGTCGTCGCCGCACGCGCCGACCGACAGACCGAGGACCACCATTGCCAAAATCCACTTGTTATCGAGTTTCATGTGTTCACCCCTTGATTCGCCCCGCAAGAGCGAAGGACAAACCTCGGCCGCGGCCGGAGCGAAGTCAACCGCGCAACGAAGCGTGAGCGCGCATGCACGGGTCACACGCTGCGACCGACGTTGCGCCGACCGACGAGCGCTTTACCGGCTCCGCCGAGCTGGGTGGCCAGCCCCACCATCGAAAAGCCGTATCGCTCACGAATGTCGTCCACGACCGCGCCGATCTTGGCGTGGTCCCCAAACAGCGACAGCTGCTCGAAGACCCCCAAGTTCGAGAGCTGTAACCCGAGTAAGCGGACCGGCAGCGAGCGCGTCCGTGCCTGCACGAGCAGCTCCTTGACCACCGGGTACAGCTCGAGCTCGGAGCACGTCGGCGCCACAGTGCGCGACCGCGTCAGGGTGTGAAAGTCCGCGTAGCGCAGCTTGAGGGTCACCGTGCGCGCCTTGATTCCCCGCTTGCGTGCACGCCAGCACACGCGTTCGCAAAGCCCACACAGCACCGACTCGATCGACGACGGATCGGAGACGTCCTCGCGAAAGGTCCGTTCGTTGCTGATGCTTCCGACCGTCTCGCCCTCGGGGTCGTGCTCCGAAAACGCCGGCCGCTCGCGCCCGAGGTCGCCGCTGCCCCGCCCCTGCACCCCTTCGGCGATGACGTGTGCCCACGCCCCGAAAATCTCGACGAGCGGTGGCATCGGTGACCGCTGAATGTCACCGAGGGTGCGGCAACCAATGCCCTCGAGCTTGCCCTCCGCCACCGGACCGATTCCCGGGTAGGCGCGCACCGGCAGCGGCGCGAGCACGTCCTTTTCGACCCCGGCGGGAACGAGCATCACCCCGCGTGGTTTGGCGAGACTCGACGCGACCTTGGCCATCGGCTTGCTCGTGGCAATGCCGGCACTCGAGGGCAAACCCAGCTCGTCGGCCACCGCAGCCGTCATCGCTGCAACCGCACGATCGATGGCCAGGTCATCCTCGACCACACCAGGCTCCTCCCCCGCTGCTCGGTACAGCCGCTCGCAGCCCGAGAAGTCGAGAAACATCTCGTCGATGCTTGCGACGAGCACCACCGGCGAAAAACGCCGCGCGATCTCTCGCACCTGTTCGGCGTACTCAGAGTAGGTGTCGCCGCGCGTCGGCAGGTAGACCGCATCGGGCGCGAGCTTGCCCGCCTCGGTCAGCGACATGCCCGACTTGACCCCGAGCTTGCGGACCTCGTAGCTCGCGGCCGTGACGACACCGCGACTGCCCGGCTTGCCGCCCACGACCACCGGCTTGCCCTCGAGTGTCGGATCGAGCACCCGCTCGACGGACACGAAGAAGGTGTCGAGATCGAGACAGACGATGCGTGGCCGGTCCTGCGGTCGGCTACGCGCGAGCGAGGACGCTGTGGCCATGGCAGGTCGTTTCTCCGGTTTAACTGAACATAAAACCAGTGTCAAGATCGGAACGCCACACCGCCTTGACCGAGGCCGGTCGGCACGGAAGGCTGCGTCGCCGATGGGCTGGTACGACGTCTTCGCGCGCTTCTATGACGCCTCGCTCGAGGGGCAGTACGTGCAGCAGCGTGCGGCGGCGGCTGAAGCTCTCGAGCTCTCGCCCGGCATCAACGTGCTCGACGTGCCGTGCGGAACCGGGCAGAGCTTCGACGGCATCGCGCCCGCGATCGCGGATGGCGGCACGCTCGTTGGCGTCGACCTCTCGGGCGGCATGCTCGGTCGGGCGCGCGCGCGGGTCGAGCGACACGGCTGGAAACACGTGCATCTGGTCGAGTCGGACGTGCACGGGCTGAACGAAGAGGCGATCGCGACCCAGGCCGGCCGCGCTCCGTCTTTCGATCGGCTGCACGTCTTTCTCGGCATGACCGCGTTTCCGAACTGGGAAGACGCGTTCGCGAATCTGTGGAGCCTGCTCGCGCCGGGCGGACGCGCGGTCATCGTCGACGTGCACGCCGAAAAGCCAGGCTTTCAGGGACGCATGGTCAACCTCGTCGCGCGGGCGGACATCCGACGCACCTGGTGGACGCCGCTCGAGACCGTGGCGGAGCACTACGAGCGCACCGAGCTGCCCTCGACGTGGCAGCACGGCGGCAAGATCTTCTTGGCGACGGGCACCAAACCCGCCTGACGCTCACGGGGCCGCGATGCGAGCGGGCGGCGACGACGGATCGACGCGACCGCGCGCAACCTCGAGGCCGATTTCCAGCGTCTCGTCCCGACCGCTGCGCAACCCCGAC
>JGI12316J15310_10000290_pt12 | contig 12501 bp, 12 predicted proteins | sample MarCyaLeptolynsp_FD_15310 | JGI IMG/M metagenome (IMG submission 15310)
TGATAATCAATGAAGAGTTATTCTAATTCATAGACTTTGCCCTTATACAACTTTGTTTAAAACTTGTAAATCCTTCAATCCTGACAGAAAACTCTTAGCAGTTGGGTTCGAAGATAGCCCCATACAGATCACTATCAATTGAGAAAGCCCTTAATCTGATGATTAAGGGCTTTTTGTTTTTATACATTCAAAATGAGATGAATAATATTTACACAACATGAATCCCAGTCATGTAAGAAAATGCAAGTTGAATAAATTTCATCAGTAATAAAAGATCATCGTATTTGCTTTAGATCCCTATTTTTGAAAGTCTAGACCCTTTATTTTAAATGATTAAAGAGAAAAATATCAAAAAGCTTGAAAGGAGATTGAAGAAGGTGGAAAAGCAACTTGACAAACTTCAAGGCAAAGAAGCTTCTCCAAATTATCTAAATAACTATCGGCTTAAAATTTCAGATCTTAACAATGAGATCAATAGACTTTGTTGCATTAATCTTGAAATTTCCAATCCAGACTTTAAACGAATTGCCAACGAAAACTATCGTTGTGTTCAGTCTCATGATATAGTATTAAAAACCTATAAAGAAGAGATGTCTTATATGGGCAGTTATGCCAATACCTTAAATGGAAAATTGAAAAATAATGGACACATATATTGCAATACACAAACAACAAATAACTGGATATTTAACCCTTTTGCACGTTATCTTTTTCCAGCTGAATTTACGGGCACAATGGATAGTTTAGGTAATATCCGATTAAAAGCTTCTAAAATAGATGCTGCATTTATTAATCGCTTACCATCCGAGTTTATAGGCGAGATTGACTCCAAGGGCAAGATGAAGCTTAAAACCTCCAAAACAGAAGGCGACTTTATCACACAAGGCAAAATTTTGGTTTCAAAAATTGTGGGTGAATATCTTTTTGAATCTGATGCTAAGGCAAATCAATTTTACAGCAATAAGCAAGAGCTTCTAAATCGAATTAAAGACTACAGAAAAGCTATACAATAATAAATTGATATTCTAATCGTTAGCTTAATAAAAGCCATGAACCGAATTCAACTAAGCTTCCTTCTAATCGCAGTTTTTTTCGCAACTATTATCTCCGCCCAAGAATTAAAAATTGGATTTAAAGCTGGATTAAATGTCACCTCCTTAAGAAATTCCTTCGATGAATTTAATGACAATAAACCAAGAACTACATTCAGTTTAAATTCAGTAATAGAATTAAGATTGCCAGGTAAAATTGGAATTTCAATAGAACCAGGATATATCCAAAAAGGAGGAACAGTTAGAAGTAATATCCAATTTAATTCTCCTGAAGCCGAAGTAAGGTATGATTATATACAAGTGCCCACACTCCTTAATATCTATTTAATAGAAAAGTTATTTCTTTCGCTTGGTCCCGAATTTGCCTTCTTAATTAATGCAAAGAATAAGCTTGTTCAATCCGAAGCATTAAATGAATTTGAGATATCTGCTAGCATAGGAATCAATTTTATGGTCACAGATAAGATTGGCATTGGTGCAAAATATAATCGTGGGTTTTCTAGGTTATATAATATAGGGTTTAGAGATGCCAATGGTAATAGCATTGGAAATTTCGAAGAATTCAATAGCTATGCGCAATTAGCAATAAGGTATAATCTCTAATTGTCGGATAAATAAAAAAGCCAAGCTTTTGCTTGGCTCTAAAATGTAGTGTAGACTTAATCTTTGGTTAAAAATTTCTATGCTGTCTTCAATTGACTCCCCCATTTAAAAAGCAATTCACTTTTGGAGTGAATTAAAACATAGGATACAATTTCTTTCATAAGCAGCTTTTCCAGATTGGTATCAACATGATCAAATGGTAAATTAAATGTCTTTTTAAGCTGGTTCTTAAATATCATGAATTGCATGCTAGACAAATTCAAACAACACATAACATCTGTATTCAAACTTAATTGAGCGATGCATTGTGGATTTACTTTTTCTATGTGAATTAAAATATTGGCGATCTCATCTAAAATATGATCGGTCATGTCTGAAATAAAGAAGCTCACTTTTTACTGCTTAAAATTATGCGGCAATATTCCGCATAAAGCAATTCCAATAACAAATAATTGACGTGACAAAGGGGGGTCATTGCAATTATTTATCTTTGGCTTTTGCCCTTTATGTTGAAATCTAGAATCTGTTTACTATTCGTTTTGTTATGCGCATTCTTTGGCATCACAAAAGCACAAAGCAATAACAAACTGCTTAGAAATTATTTGGATAGCTGCTCTAATTACATCAATATCAACCGGCCAGACCTTGTAGTTCAATACAACATGAAGGCCGAGAATTTAGCAAATAAGGACAAAGATGTTCCATATGAAACCAACTTTTTAATTCAATACAATTACATCTGGGCATTTGGAGCTATTCAAAACAATGAATTAAAACGTACTCACATTCTCAAATTAATTGCACTTTTAGACCAGCACAAAGAAGATACACCATCTCATTTTCACAGATATCAAAATGCTTTAGGAGATCTTGCAGCCTCCTTTCACATTACTGCCGATTTGGATTCTGCAATTAAATATTATGAATATGCCATTCTATTAGCACTAGAGTTTAAAGACACCATTTATATTGCAAGCACATTAAATAATATGGGATATTATACCGCTAACAATGACAATTGGACATTGGCTAAATCCTATTTTGACAAAGCAATTCAAACCCTAAATCAGAGTTCCAAACACGATAGTATATTATACTGTAGCATTAGAGATAATATAGCGGACTATTTCTTTAACAAAGGAGACAGCGCTCAGGCAATCAGAATTGTGGAAGAAAATATGCAGTATTTGTTGCCTAAAAAAGAGAGCAAAGAGAAATTAATTCGTTGGGGAAATAAACTATTGGATTGTTATATCAACAATCACGAGTATCAGAAAGCGGATAGCTTAATTTCCATAATTCAAAACATCATTTCAAAAGAGGAATCCTCAGTTAGTTATGGTCAAAACAAACAATTGATTGGCAAAAAAATGATAGTACTCCAACAATTAAATGAGTTGGAAGAGATTAAGAGAATTCAAGAAAAATACACTTTATTCCTCGAGAATTATAGCGCATTTCTAGACCAGCAAAATAAGACATTGAGCGATCTATTGTTAGATTATAAGACTTCAATTACCAAAGAAGAAATGGCTTTGGCAAAACAGGAAGCAGAATATGCAAAGAAGAATGCCCTTCGGAATCGAGCATTTTTGATTGTTATTGCAGTAATATCAATTTTAATTATCGTATTGCTTGTTTTGAATTACAAAAGAAAAATTGCATTGGAACACAGAGACAATGAATTGAATATAAAACAACTTGAAATTGAGCGATTAGAAAAAAATAAAATTCGTTTTGAGTTAAACCACAAAACCAAAGATTTTTCTAAATTATTGATGCAAAGCACACTGCAAGAAGACTGGAGTAAATACCTCATTGATAAACTTCAAAGCATCAAAAGGTTAAAGGAAGAAAATGCCAAAATTGAATTGAGGGATCTCATACTTGAATTAAAGCAGAAGGCTGGAATGTATGAGAAGATCCATGAAATGCAAAAAGGCATGGAGAAATCCAATACCAGATTCTTTTTCGCTTTGGATTCTCGTTACCCTAGCCTCACAAAAGCGGAAAAGGAAACCTGCGGTCTTATCCGGATGAATATGCAATCCAAAGAGATTGCATTGATTAGAAATATTGATCCTTCGTCCGTTAGAAAGCTCAGGCAAAGAATTCGAACTAAAGTGAGTCTAGATCCTAATGAAGATTTATATCAGTTTATACAGAGCATATAAAAAAGCAGCCCGAAGACTGCTTTCTGCGCACAAATTAGTTAGTCTAATTTGCTCTTAAATAAGAACTAAAAATCAATATCAATAAAAAACAAAATTCAAATCCTAGAACACATAACTCTAAGAAAATGTTCACTCGATTTGTAAAATTTTTAATGGTATTCAACACATTAATTCGTTTTATGCTACTTGAGAAGCATCTTGCCATTGGTATAATCTCTCATCATCAGAATAAACAATGATGTATGTAATCACATCTCTCAATGGCAATTTTTCTCTTTCAATTTGCAAACGATCAAAAGGCAAATCGTATTGTTCCTTCAATTTATTTTTAAATAATCTGATTTGCAAATTGGACATCCTCATACATTCTCTCAAATCCGTATCTAAACTTAAACGAGCAATGCACTCTGGACTAATATGATCCATTTGCATGAGCAGTATTGCAATTTCATCAATTACTTGATTAGCGATTTTCAACATAGATGTTCTCATATGCCTGATTTTGATAGATATACAATGATCGTTATAAATTCGTTAAAACACCTAATTTTTAGCGTGACAAAATATGGACAAAACTTCTTGTAGAAATTGTCGAGCTTTGATTTATGCAAAGAGTTCTAACAATTGCGTTAATAATTCTCGTTTCATTTTCTCCTGCCCTTTCAGAAGCGAAGAATACCAATTGGAACATTGATCAATTACTCGATAGTTGTACGAAATACTTGAAAGCTGGCAGATCAGATTTATTGGTGCTATATAATATTAAAGCAGATTCACTAGCAAATGCCAACAATCTTTTAGATTTCGATATTAGATATAAAATTCAGAACAATTATATCCTGGCCTTCCAAAAATCGAAGCGTTATGATTTGAAAAAATTGCACATCAAAAGAATGATGAAGTTGATTCAAAAAGAACTTCGAAAAGGTAGTGACAAACATATTTTACAACAACAAAGTTTAACTAGTCTTGCCGGATCTTTTAGATACGATGGCGAATTGGATTCCACTGCTTATTATCTCAATAAGGCCATTAAAATTGCCAGAGAATTCCAAAGCCCTCTATACATAGCTAGCTCCCTTAACAATATGGGATATTTCATGCAAGATTATCGAGGTTGGGATACTGCGAAGATATACTTTGACAAGGCAATTAAAATCCTGACCATAAGTAATGATCAAGACAGCATGTTGTATTGTTCCATAAGAGATAATTTGGCTAACTATCATTTATTTAAAGGAGATACCAACAAAGCCATAGATTTGATCGAGACCAATCTCATTTATCTTAATCCAGATCATCGTTCCTCTTTAAAATTAATGCGTTGGGGACAAAAATTATTGGGTTTATATCTGTTAAAACGACAATTGGATATGGCGCAGCAACTAATTCCAAAATTGAGGTTATTGTATACATATCAGAATGAAGAATGGCATTTTGATAACCAGAAAATACTATTGGATTACGAATTAAAAATTGCCAAAAAGCTGAAATATCGGGAATTAACAGACAGTTTAATTCAAATGCAAAATGCATTTTTGAAAGACTATATGGTGTTTTTAAACCATAGAAATCAAACGACCAATGATTTAATAGCCGACTACAATCAATACGCCATTGATAAAGAATTAACTTCAGCAAAGGCGGCTATTAATTCAGCAGAAAATAACAACAAAAGGAACACCCTGATTTTCTTTCTCAGTCTATTCATTACACTTTTAGTTGCCATAATATCCATTGTGAGCTACAAACGAAAAGTTAAAATCAAACAAAGAGATAATGAAATAACCACCAAAGAATTAAAAATCTCAAGTCTTGAACGCGAAAAGATGCAGGTCGAATTGGAAAATAAAAGCAAAGATTTTTCAAACCTATTGATGCAGAGCAACTTGCAAGAAGATTGGAGCAAATACCTTATTGATAAACTACAACACATAAGGAAACTTAATCAATCCGAGAAGGATGCTCAAATCAAGGCATTGGTAATTGAGTTAAAACAAAAAAGTAGTCTCTACCTAAAAATGCATGAATTGCAAAAGGGAATGGAAGAAGCAAATACACAATTTTATAAATTGTTAATGGGCAAATTCCCAAAACTTACAAAAGCAGAAAAAGAAACCTGTGGTTTGATTCGCATGAATTTGGATGCCAAAGAGATTGCCTTAATTAGAAATATTAATCCATCTTCTGTTCGAAAAATCAAACAAAGAATTAAACTGAAACTTGAGCTTTCTTCTTCTACTGACCTTTATTCTATCATACAAAATATATAATCGAAACCGATCATACACCATTATTAACCGCAGCTAAGCATCGTTGTTGGAACTTTGGTTGTCTTTTAATAACTCTGATACAGCCAATACCCTTATAAAAGTGAAAATATCCAAATTATTACTCATTCCATTGATGCTTTTGGGCTTATATGTCTATGCCCAAGATTTTGACATATATGTTTCCGATGCTGGAAATTTCAACAACCCTCCTTGGAAGATTTTTAAATACGACAGCAGTGGCGGAAATGCTGTGACATTTATAGACACCATGTTGTCCTGGCCACAAGACATCCTATTTTTGGAGGATTCAGATCTGGTTTTAATTTCCAACTTAAATACCAATAGGATAACTAAATACGATTCGGATTCAGGAAATTACCTTGGAATATTTGCTAACGGAATGAGTGGACCTACAAGAATGAAAATTGGTCCAGACACCTTATTATATGTCCTCCAATGGTCTGGCAATGGTAGAGTAAAAAGATACAGGCTAGATGGAAGTTTTCACAGCAATTTTACCAGTATTGGAGTAAACCAAAGCATTGGTATGGATTGGGACCAAAAAGGAAATCTATATGTATCTTCTTTCAATGGGAAGAACATTCGAAAGTTTGGCCCTACTGGAGCTGATTCTGGTTTATTTGTCAATAGCAATTTACAAGGACCTACCAATATATGGTTTGATGATAATGGCGAACTATTGGTTCTTGACTGGAGTGGTACCACTGTAAAACGATTTGACACCAATGGGGTATTTGTAAGTAATTACTTGACTGGATTGAGACAATCTGAAGGAGTAGATTTTATGCCTACTGGTAATATTCTAATTGGTAATGGATGGACCAAAGCGGTTAAAATGTATGATAGTTCAGGAAGCTTTATTCGAGATTTAGTTCCCAGTGGTAGAGGAGGTCTATTAAAACCCAACGCAGTTAGAATTCGGTTGAAATCAAATTTAACTTCTGTCCAAAAATTAAATCCAATAATTGAAGAACTAAGCATACACCCTACTTATGGCAATTTATTTTTTATCGAAACCCAAAATTGGACACATTCCAATGAATTAAATGTTGTTGATATAAATGGTAGGGTCGTATTTGAAACAAGAGTTAACAAATCGATTACGATATGGGAGGCCAATAACGAAGAAAATGGAATGTATTTTATCAATTACTTTAACTCCAAAGGGCAGAAATATTCCAAAAAAGTAATGGTAATCAAGTGATTAATGCTTAGCCAAAGTTAGACCCAGATAAAAACACTTTAGCTAGTCGATCAAAAAAATAAACTTTTTCCAACCTTTTGCCGTTTAAATTTCTCTTATAGAATTAAACTCTTCTTGGCATCATCGAAAAGTGGACCAATCATAGTTTGGTAGAAGGTTGTTTGGCTGGAAAACCCAAGGCGCTGAAGGCGCTATACGAACAGTATTCCAATCAAATGTATACCGTTTGTATGCGATATACTTCCAATAAAGCAGATGCGGATGATATATTCCAGCAAGCATTTTATTTGGTGTATAAAAACCTAAACCAGCTCAAAAACTTAGAGGCATTAAGCGGATGGATTAAATCTGTATTTGTAAATGCTGCTTTAGCTTTCCTAAGAACAAAAAAGCAAGTTTTGATTGAAGCTGAAGATCATTCCAACTATGATAAAAACCTCTTCAACATCAACGATGCTTTGGGGAATTTAGAAGCTGAAGAGATGATTCATTTGATTCAAAAACTTCCCGAAGGTTGTAGGGCCGTATTTAACCTATATGTAATTGATGGGTTTAAACATAAAGAGATAGCAGAACAACTAAATATTTCAATCGGCACTTCCAAATCTCAACTGCATGAAGCAAGGTATTTCTTAAAAAAGTGGATTTTGTCTATGCAAGACCAAGAAAGGGAATTAACAAGCAATAGAAGCTTTTATGAGTAAGCGAGAGGATAAAATATTTGACAATTTTTTCCAAGAGAAATTGGAGAATTTACATAGTTCCCCTCCAGATAATGCTTGGGATCAAGTTCAGGCTAACATTCACCAAATTGAACAGCAAACATTCGACGAAAAGCTACATCAGACCGTTAAGAATTATGAATCCACCACACCCAAACAGCTCGGAAAAAATATTTTATTAAAAACCTATTTATTGCGGGCTAAGTTTCTAGGATTTACTGTTACCAATTGGTCTGTCGCTTTAATAATTCTAAGTTCAGCAACTGTTGGTGTCAATTATTTAATTGATAATAATGATCCAATAATTATTCAAGATACCATTAGCGATAAACAAAAAGGCCAAAACTCAATTCAAGCCGATGATTCTATCAATTCAAAAGAGATAACCAATAGGATTGATAATGAAGACACCAGCCTAAACCATAATGATATAACAATCAAGAAAGAGGAGTTTTTATCTGAAAAAAATACTACCACAACAAAAACGAATATAAAAGACCAATCTTTCAACATTAAAAATATTGAACCAAAGAAGGATGCAAAGGATAATGAGAATTCTAGTACTGTTGCATTTAAATCCGAAATTGAATCCAATATCGAATACCCTACAAATGATAGTAAGTCAGAAAAAGATATGGTTCCGGGTCCTGAACCCACCAACAACAATCTAAATGATATTGCAGAGAATGCACCATTCAATGGCACAAAGCTTAAAAACGATACTATAACAGATAAATCAAACTCTTTTAAAAACAATACCTATAAAACCGAAAAAAATGAAAGTCCGCAATCTGCAGGCAATGAAGAAAATTCTACAGCAAACAATGCAGAGAATGATGCAGCTAAGAATCAAGTAAAAAACGGTAAAGAAGATTCAAATTATTCAGCACAGGATAATGAAGTTGCAGATAATGAAAATTATCCTCCAGTGAATAATGAGAAGGCGAGTAATTCTGGAATTGGTGTTAATACTCCTCCGGATACAACAGAACAAAACACTGATGAGAATTACGCTTATAATTCTGAGTCAAATACCAATACAGTTGTTCAAGAAAACAATGATAGTAGTCATACCGATTCGGCAGTGCAAAATTCTATAGCCGCTAACAGCAATTTTTGGCAGGGCAAATTGAGTGTAGATTTAATTCTTTCACCAAGCATTACATCACAACGGATTAAATTTCATGAAAACGATATACTTTCTCGAAATAGACCAATCAACAGAGGAAGGTATAACTTTTACGACCAAGCGACAGAAACCAACTTTACCTTCAATTTTGGTGTTCGTGCAAATTATCATATCAATGACCAATGGATTTTAGGTATAGGATTGCATTATAGTCAGTTTAAACAAGAATTTGCCCTTGAAAATATTACAGCCGAAGAATTAAACATTACGGAGTACAATCCGTTTTTTGATATACTGCAATTGAACAGCCAATTTGCTTCACTTTCACATGAACTAAGCAGTCCATTTCCTATTATTGGACCCATTATTGATTTCGGGCCAATTGGAGATTTAAGCATTAATCGAATTGCGGAAACTTATCAATTTCAATCCATTGGCATTCCCATTAGCATACAATACCTATTCGGACAGAATAAATTAAAATATTCCTTAGAAGCAGGCATCAAACCATCTTTCATTGTAAATAGCAAAACTGAATTGCTAGTAAATACCAATGTAAATCCATCAGAAAATAAGAGATTCAATAACTATCATAATTTCAATAATATTTTCCTAAGTACGATTAGTAGTATCGGCATGAATTATGAATTGAATCCAAAGAATTCTATTCTACTTTTTACTTCATTTCAGTATTCTTTAAGCAATATAAATACCTATCAATCCAATCGCTTAAACCCTTTAGAGACAAACCTTTCCTTGATTTGGAGAAAATTTATTTGATTCTTTTCCAACCTTTTTATCCTAAAGATCTCTTAATCCTAAACCATTAATCAAAATATAGATGAGAAAAAATTGGAAATATTTAAGGATAATTCTTGGCATTGCTGCAATATCTTTTGTGGTTGCATGTGAAGATGATAATGAAAACCTTTTTGATGAAATTAAAAATGAGGCCATGGATGAACGTGCAGGAATGGAAGGTGATCATTCTACTAGAATGGGACATGGCATGTGGATGAATGGTCATGGGATGTGGATGATGGATTGTCCAATGGAACCACCACACTTTGATGGACCTATTATTGACACTGCCTTTATTGATTCGATTCTAAACTTCTTGGGAAGAGGCTTTGGCAATAGAACAGTGGATTGTCCAAATTTACATTGTGATATCGGTGACCCATGTATAACTGCTGAAAAAAGGATTGGTAGGGTCAATGATGATTGCGAATGTAAAGGCGCTGGATCATTTGATTGCCCCAGATACATGAAAAACATAGGGGAAGCTTGCATGACCATGATGGGACAAATGGGAACACTGGATCAAAATTGCAATTGTGATACTTCTTCACCACCGGCCAGATAAAATAATTGGATAATTTGATTGTTAAGTTAAGCCCATTGATTAAATTCAATGGGCTTTTTATCTTATATACTACATTTTTACAGCATAAAAAATCGTAATCTTGATTTCCATTTCAATCCAATACCCATGAAAAAATTAAATATTCCATTGGTTCTAATTGCTGCTGTTTTAATGGCTTGCAATCAAACTGAAGAACCTAAAATCGATTATGCCATTTTTAGTGGTAAAATCGAAAACGCAAATAGTGAAAATGTACTCGTTTACAACTCAAATTTCAAACACCAAATTGAAATTCAAGAAGATGGTACGTTTTCCGATACCTTATACATAGAAGATAACAACCACTTAAGCTTTAGAATAGGCAATGAAAGTTCAGCCTTTTATTTAGAAAAAGGAAGCAATGTTAATCTAACGATTGATACAAAAATGTTTGATGAATCTATTGTTTATACAGGAGCCGGAGCTGATGAAAACAATTTATTGGCACAGAGATATCTGTTAAATGAGAGCCTGATGGGCGAGATTCGAGAAATGTATAGCATGGAAGAAGCTGAATTCTTGGCTAAGATAGAAGAAGTTAAGGCGGAGAATGAAAAAACGATTAATGAAAGTACTGCTTCAGAAGCATTCAAAAAGATGCAATTGGATGATGCTACTTTTGGTTTCGCTTCAAGCATGCAAAACTATGAAGGTTATCATGGATATTTTACTGGTAAACAGGAATTTGAAGTTAGCGATGATTTTAAAGCTAAAGAAGTTGATTATGCCACAAATGATGAGAATTCATTTCGAGCATCTTCAAATTATAGAAGTTTAATCAACAATCATTTTAGCAATTTAGTAGGAGAAAAAACAGAAGATATGTCCTATTTGGCAGCTTTAAAGGAGGTGATAGGCGGTCAAGATAATGCATACATCAAAGAAGAATTGTTGAAAGGAACTTTTGCTTATCGATTGATGAGACCAAGTGATGAATTGGAAGAAGGTTATAATTTCTTGGTAGAAAATACCAGTAATGAGAGTTATACTACTTCCTATACAGAAAAGTATGATAAACTTAAAGTACTTGTAAAAGGCATGCCTTCTCCACAATTTACCGATTATGAAAATCATCAAGGTGGAACAACCTCATTGGCAGAATTAAAGGGAAAATATACCTATATCGACGTTTGGGCTACTTGGTGTGGACCTTGCAAAAGAGAAATCCCACATTTGAAAGAAGTAGAAGAAAAATACCACGATAAGAACATTCAATTTGTAAGTACTTCTATTGACCGAGCTCAAGACCATGATACTTGGGTAAGCATGGTAACTGAAGAAGAATTAAGTGGAATCCAGTTGATGGCAGACAAAGATTGGAAATCTGATTTCGTACAAGATTACGCCATTGATGGTATCCCAAGATTTATATTGGTAGATCCAGATGGAAATATTGTAAGTGCGGATGCACCACGACCATCAGACCCTGAATTAATCGCATTGTTCGATGAATTGAATATTTAATGGAATATGAACCATTTCAAAAAAGCCCTGTTGATATCAACAGGGCTTTTTTAATATTAACTTTTAAGTAAAAGATTACGTATAAGTAATCTAACTACCTTTATTTATAAATTCTAATTAGGCAGAACGAATGCTCAGAAACGGCATTGTCATATTAGTTTTCTTATTAGGCTTTGCTTTTTCTCAAGTAGATGCCCAAACCACCATTTGGTCTGTAAATTTTGAAACTGGTTATTCCGATAATGATGAAACCGCACAAGATAATAATGACCCCCCAACTGGTGCAGATTGGACCAAAACGGGCACTCCATCCAATTGGTGGCGTGTAGAAAGTGCGAATGCCATTTCCGGTTCTCTTTCCATGAGTGGAAGAAATACGGATGGGGTGATGACTTGGACCTCTGAAAGTATTAGCCTCTCAGGATTTACAAATATCGGTGTCTCAATCCTAATT
>JGI12316J15310_10000048_pt35 | contig 12465 bp, 11 predicted proteins | sample MarCyaLeptolynsp_FD_15310 | JGI IMG/M metagenome (IMG submission 15310)
GCGTCTGGTGATCGCGCCGCTGTTCCTGCTCTACGACTACAGCTTCCGCCCGGAGGACGTGCCGCTGGACGGTGTGGTCGAATGGGCGGAGGAGACCCATAACGTCTGCAGCGACGAGATCCTGCTCTCGCCGGCGCCGTTCGACAGCCGCATCGCCTGGTGCCATGCCCGCCTCGCCGAGGCGGAGCGCCGGCTGTCGGAGACGGTGCGCCACGGGACCCGGACCGTGCTGGTCAATCACTGGCCGCTGCGCCGGGACCTGGTGCGCATTCCCCGCGTCCCCCGCTTCACCCCCTGGTGCGGGACGGTCCGGACCGAGGACTGGCACACCCGCTTCAACGCCTATGCCGCGGTCACCGGCCATCTTCATACCCGGCGGACCGACATGCGCGGCGACACCCGCTTCGAGGAGGTGTCGCTTGGCTATCCACGGCAATGGGACCCGAGCCGGGGGATGGCCGGTTACCTGCGGGTGATCGTGGCGTGACGAGACAGGTGACGGGGAGCCCAGTGACCGGCGGGCTGATCGTCGCCGCCGTCTGGCTCACCCTGGCGCCGCTGCGGGTCGCCATGCCGACCGACGGGCTGGACCCGTCCTGGGGTCTGGCGATCGAGCGCGCCGCATTGGAGGGCTGGCAATGGGGGCGCGACCTGGTCTTCACCTTCGGCCCCTACGGCTATCACTACCAGCGGCTGTTCCATCCGGACCTGGCGGCGGAGATCCTGATCGTCTCCGGAACCAGATGCCTGCTGATCGGCCTTGGCGTCGCCCTGCTGGTCCGTGGCGCCCGCCCGATGCACGCCGCCCTGGCCGTGACGGCGACGCTGACATCGCTGCCGGTTACCGGCGACACCGCCTATCTGCTGCTGCCGCTCCTGGGGGGCCTGGTGCATTTCCGCGGCCGGGCCGCGTCGGCCGTCTGGTATCCGCTGGCCGTGGCGGCCTTCTGTGGTCTCGCCGCCCTGATCAAGACCACCTTCGCCGTCCTGGCGCTGTTTCTCGCGCTGCTCGTCGATCTGGACCGCCTGCGCGAGCGCCGGCTTCCGGTGATGGTGCCGGCATGGCTCACCACCGCCCTGGCGGCCTATATCGCCGCCGGCCAGGACCTCGCGGCCTTGCCCGATTTCGTGCGGCTCAGCCTCAGTGTCGCCGGCGGCTTCAGCGAGGCCATGTCGATGTTCGACGCCCTGCGCGCCATCGAACTCGCCGCCTTCATGGCCGCCAGCAGCGCCATCATCGCCCTGGTCATCACCATCGAATGGCGCGCCGGCCGGCTCGCGACCGGGCGCGGGGCGCTCGTGCTCCTCGTCCTCGCCGCGTTCTGGTTCGTCACCTACAAGGCGGGGTTCACCCGGCACGATCTCCACACCCTCATCGCCTGGTCCTCTCTCGGAGTGGCGGCGGCCCTGTACGCCGCGTCCGCCGACGCCACGAGCGCCCCCCGCTGCCAGCGCCTTCTGCTCGCCGCCGCCCTCGCGATCGCTCTGCTGTCGCCGATCCGCCTCGCCGTCACTCCGGGGTTCGGGATCGCGGACGTGATGCTTCAGACCCTCGTCCACAACCCGGGCGGCACGCTTCGCGAGGCGGCCGGCATCCTGGCCGACCCGACCGGTTGGCGCGCTGCCAAGGCGCAGCGGCGGACCGCGGCGCTTGCCGATATCCGCGCGCTTAACCCGCTGCCCGACCTGACCGGGACAGTCGACACCGTGCCCTCGATCCAGGCCGCCGTGATCGCCGCCGGCGCCGACTACCGGCCGCGACCGGTCATACAGGAGTATTCGACCTATACGGCCGCGCTGATCGCCGCCAACCGCGCCGCCCTAGTGGGACCGGGCGGACCGGACACGCTGCTTCTCGCCCCAGGCTCGATCGACGACCGCTATCCGAGCCTGGCGGAGGGGCCGCTCTGGCCGGAGATCCTGGCGCGATACGAACCGGAAACCCGCGCCGGGCCGGTCACTCATCTCAACCGGCGGATCGAGGTCCTGGTCCTGCGCCGCCGGGCGGCGCCGCTCTCCCGCACGGAGGACCCCGGTATTTCGCTCACCGGAACGCCGGGCGAAGAGATCACGGTGCCCGCACTCGCCGGAGGCGTGCTTGCCGAAATCGACCTCCGTCTGTCGGTGGCGGGCCGGCTGCTTACCCTACTGCATCAGGCGCCGATGGCGGAGATCACGGTCACGCTGGCCGACGGGTCCAGCCGACGCCACCGCCTGGTCCCCGCCATCGCCCGGGAAGGATTCGTGCTGTCGCCCTACGTCGCCGACGCCGGGTCCCTGGTCGGCCTGTTCGATCCGACCTGCTGCACCAATCCAGACACCAGGGTCGTGAGCCTCCGCATCGACGTGCCCGCCCTGGCCCGCTGGGCATTCGCCGAGGAGATGACGGTCTCGTTCACGGGCCTGAGGTGATCGTCGACAGGCGACGCGCGCGGCTAAAGCCCACCTCGTTCAGACGCGATCGCCAGCGATCGCGGATTGGCGTGTGAATGGGCTCTAAATTATTGGTTCAGAGAGTGGTTCACGATTTCTATGGAGCGCGAAGCGTTTCGATCTAGAACGATCACACTCTAGGCGGGAAAGGCGACCAGCAGCTCCCGGTCGGTATGGGCACCGCCGGAATACTTGGCGGCCGCCGCGTTCCAGGCGGGCACGGCGGTGGAGCGGAACCCGCGGGCGTCCAACCAGGCGGTGAGCCACGGCAGCGGCACCGGCTTCGTGTCGCAGTGCGCCGCCGGGTCGAAGGCGGTGTCCGGATCCGCGGCCATGAACTCGAACGCGATCGGCTTGCGATAGCCGACCAGCAGCTCCAGGTTCGCCTCCAACGGCTCCAGGTGATAGATCAGCCCGAGCGCCAGCACGATGTCCGGTTCCAGCTTCAGCATTGGCGCCACGGTGTCGAACGCGCCGACGCTGATCGTCACGCGGCTGCGCACGTTGTTCATGACGACGAAGGCGATCCAGCGGAGCGCCATGAGGATGTTCCGCTCGATCGCCGTCACCCGCGCGCCTCGCCTCGCCAGGGCGATAGAGAACGTTCCCTCCGCGGGTCCCACTTCCAGAACCGAGGCGCCGTCGAGCGCGGGGAGTTCGGGCTCAAGCAGGTCCCAGAACGCCGCCAGGTAGTCGGCGGACATCAGATGCGGATACGCCGCCATCTCACCGGCCACCGGTGGGGCGTGGTAGTAGTGATCGTCGACGAGCAGCGCGAGCAGCAGCGCGACCAGATCGTCGCGGGTCTCCGGCACGGAGTCGACCGGCAGCGGCGGTGTGTTGGCAACCCAGTTCCGCGACAGGCCGGCGACGGCGACGAGAATGTCGGTGCAGGCCAGGGCGACATCCGGGTTGCCGGAGGTCAGGCGAACGGTCTTCAGGGATCCGATGGTCGTGCGCATGGCGGTCAGCAACGACACCAGCGACGGGTCGTCGCTCGCCTCGGCCGCGAGATCGAGTCGTCCGGCCAGGATCTGGTCGACCAGTCCCGGCGGCAGGGGCCCGCCGTCGCTGCGCAACATTCCAACACGCTCCAGGGTTTCGGGTGGCGTCGGCAACCGTATAGGGGCAACGGTGGGGACGCTCAACGACGGTGTTGCGGCGACTGGCGAGGCGGCCGGCGGCGAGGTAGGCTCGGGACCACGTATTGGAGGCCACGGCGGACGAACCGGCCCAAGCCCGGAACCGGGGAGGAACGATCCATGAAGATGCGCGTGTGCATGCTGCGGGAGATCGCGGCGGACATGCCCTATGCCAACAGCAAGCCGATCACCATTGAGGAGATCGAGCTCGATCCGCCAGGTCCGGGCGAGGTGCTGGTCAAGGTCATCGGCGCCGGGCTCTGCCACTCGGACCTATCGGTGATCAACGGCTCGCGGCCGCGGCCGCTTCCCGTCGTCCTGGGCCATGAAGGGGCGGGCGAGGTGGTCGAGGTCGGCGTCGGGGTGCGCGACATCGCCGCCGGCGATCCGGTGGTGTTCCAGTTCTCCGCCAGCTGCGGGCGCTGTGCGCGCTGCCAGGAGGGCCGGCCGCAGATCTGCGAAACCCACGCCGTGGCCCGCGCCAAGGGCGAGCTGATGGGCGGCGGCAAGCGGATGCGCGACGCCGCCGGCACCCCGATCAACCACCAGACCGGCGTTTCCTGCTTCGCCGAGTACGCGGTGCTCGACCGCGGCTCGGTGGTCCCGATCGGCCGCGACATCCCCCTGGAGACGGCCGCGATCTTCGGCTGCGCGGTGATGACGGGCGTCGGTGCGGCGCTGAACGCCGCCCGGGTGGCCCCGGGGGACAAGGTGGCGGTGATCGGCCTCGGCGGCGTCGGCTTCTGCGCCATGCTCGGGGCGCTTCTCGGCGGCGCCGAACAGGTGATCGCCATCGACATCAACCCGGCCAAGCTCGGCCTCGCCCGCCAGCTCGGCGCCCATCACACGGTGGATGCCCGCGAAGCCGATCACGTGGCGCAGGTCAAGGATCTCACCGGCGGCGGGGTCGACGTGTCGCTGGAGGGCGCCGGCGTGATCGCCGCGCTGAAGACCGGCTATCAGGTGCTGCGGGCCGGCGGTCAGCTGGTCACGGTCGGCCTGTCGCCCCATGGCGAGGATTTTCCGATCCCGGCCGCCGACCTTGTCAGCCGCGAGATCGCCGTGCGCGGCAGCTACATGGGCTCCTGCGTGCCGGTCCGCGACATCCCGCGCTACCTGGACGCCTTCCGACAGGGCCGCCTGCCGGTCGACCAGCTGATCGGCGAGCATGTCGGCTTCGAGGGCGTGAACGCCGGCTTCGACAAGCTGATGTCCGGCGAGGCGGTGCGCCAGATTCTGACGCCGCACGCCGGGTAGATCAGCGCGCTCGCCCAGATATGATTTGCTCTCCGGAACCGGCTATCGGTTCAGGCTCGGGATATTGCCGACAAGAAGCCGATCCACCGCCCCGTCCTCGTTGACGAAGGGAAGGATCAGCCGCTCCCATTGGGCGAAATGGTGGTCGAGACGCGCGCGGTGGAACGTGAAGAGTGGCTCGCGCCGGCTGTACACCGCCAGATAGGTCGCGGCGAAATAGGTGGCGACCCAGGGCGCGGGGTTGTCCCACACGCACTTGCCGGTCATCTCCAGCTTGGAATAGTCGACGATGTGCGAGCCGTAGACCCGGTAACGGAAATCGGCGCCGCCATCGATCGGTTCCATCAGCATCAGGTATCCGAGGGCCGGAACCAGTTTGACGGCGTCGATCTCCCGCGAGAGAGGCAACGCCCCGCCGGCGCGGTGGGCCTGCCAGTACCGGTGCAGGAAGGCCAGGACCGGCGACTCCAGATCAGCCTCCGTCGGCGTCCAGGTCAGGCGCGGCCGATCGCTCCCGATCTCGGCGAACAGCCGGTCGATCGGACCGGTGCGGCCGGCGCTCAACTCCTCCGCCGCCGCGACCGCCGCCTCGCGGAAACCGCCTGGCGTGCGCTCGTTGCGAAAGGCGCCCGGCCAGCTACGGCGCAGCGCGGCGATGGCATTACTTTCGATTGCGGTTGGTCTCATGGATGGGGGGATCCGAGGTCCGGACCGGTGCTTGAGGCCCGGTCATGCTCAAGGTGGCGTGCGAGATGTCAGCGGACACATCATGCCGCAAACACAACCTCACGACGGCACGCTAACGCCGAAATGTGAAGAATTTGTTGCTTGCCGTTGCCGCGGCAGCGCGGATGGGACAAAAAAATTGCCGGGAAACGATGTTTCCCGGCAAGTTGAACAGGGAGGCTTCACGTCTGGGAGACGTAGGATCCCGAGGGACCCTGCTCCGAGCGGGGGGCTCGGAGAGGATGTTGCAACGCAACATCGCCATGACCATGAAATAGGCATTCGCCGCCTTCGCGACCACACATAATTCCTCACTCCGGCTATGCGCTTTTTGCATATCTACGTTTGCACATTCTTCAGAATTGTGACCGCGCGACCTCCTGGATCAGGAAATCTCTCAACACCATGATGCGTTTGGAGTGCCTCAACTCCTCCGGATAGACGAAGTATGTGGGCACCTGGGGGCCCTCCAGATCCGGGATCACGCGGATCAGGCCGACATCCTCGCGCGCCATGTAATCGGGCAGCGCGGCGATGCCCAACCCGGTTTGCACTGCACGGAAAATGCCGAAGTAGTTGTTCAGCCGAACGACGTTGACGTGGCGACCGCGATGCCCGGCCGCGGTGTCGAGCAACCAATTGACGTTGGGAAACGGCGGATGCGGCGTCTCGCCGTAGATCACCAGGCGGTGGGAGGCGAGATCGGCCGGCGTCTTCGGCAAGCCGTGCCGGGTGAGGTATTCCGGCGCGCCATAGAGGTGGAACTTGATGGTCTTCAGGTGGCGCTGGATCAGATCGGGCTGACGCGGCGGCGTGAGCCGGATCGCCACATCGGCCTGGCGCATCGACAGGTCCAACTCGCTGTCGTTCAGGATCACCGTCAGGCCGATCTCGGGATACAGTTCCAGGAACGCCGACAGCCGGGGCGCCAGCCAGTTCGAGCCGAGCGCCACCGTGGTAGTCAGGCGCAGCGGACCCTTGGGGCTGTCCTTGCCCTCGGACAGCAGGGCCTCGGTGGTCGCCAGTTTGGCGAACACGTCGCGCGCCGTCTGGTACAGCACCTCGCCCTGCTCGGTCAGGATCAGGCCACGGGCGTGGCGGTGGAACAGCGGCAGCTTGAGGCTTTCCTCCAGCGCGCTGATCTGGCGGCTGACAGCCGACTGGCTGAGGTTCAGGGTCTCGCCGGCATGGGTGAAGCTGCCGGCCTCGGCGACGGCGTGAAACACCCTGAGCTTGTCCCAGTCCATGGCCGACCCGCCCTCCTCGCCGTCCGCGCCTCTTCTCTACACGATCCGGCGCGAAGAAGGAACGCGGCGGGTCTCACTCGGCGGCGGCAGCCTCGGTACCATCCTCAAGCGCGGCAACGAATTTCTCGGCCTCCAGCGCCGCCATGCAGCCCATGCCGGCCGCCGTCACCGCCTGGCGATAGACCTTGTCGACGCAGTCGCCGGCGGCGAACACGCCGGGGATGGCGGTGCGGGTCGAGCCCGCCTCGGTGACCAGATAACCCTCGTCGTCAGCCGCCACCTGGCCGAGGAACGGCTTGGTCGCCGGGTCGTGGCCGATGGCGACGAACAGGCCCTCGGCGGCGATGTCCCGGGTCTCGCCGGTCTTCACGTTCTTCACGCGGACCGCCTCGACCCCGTCCATCGGACCGGCGCCGCCCAGCACCTCGTCGATGACGCTGTCCCAGACCACGGTGACCTTGGGGTGTCGGAACAGGCGCTCCTGCATGATCTTCTCGGCGCGCAGGCTGTCGCGGCGATGCACCAGGGTGACCGAGCCCGCGATATTGGCGAGGTACAACGCCTCCTCGACGGCGGTGTTGCCGCCGCCGACCACGATCACGCCCTTGCCGCGATAGAAGAAGCCATCGCAGGTGGCGCAGGCCGACACGCCACGGCCGTTGAAGTGCTGCTCGCTCGGCAGGCCGAGCCAGCGGGCCTGGGCGCCGGTCGCCAAGATCACCGCGTCGGCGAGATAGACGTCGCCCTGATCGGTGGTGCAACGCAGCGGGCGGGTGGTGAAGTCGACCTCGGTGACGATGTCGTAAACGATCTTGGTGCCGACGTGCTCGGCCTGCTTCTGCATCTGCTCCATCAGCCAGGGGCCCTGGATGACGTCGGCGAAGCCCGGATAGTTCTCGACATCGGTGGTGATCGTCATCTGCCCGCCCGGCTGCAGACCGGCGAGCAGCACCGGCGACAGGTTCGCGCGCGCGGTATAGATGCCGGCGGTCAGACCCGCCGCCCCGGCGCCAACGATCAGAACCTTCACCCGATGCTCGGCCATCTCAACCTCCGTCTCGCTCTGATCGCAAGATAGGCGTCGCGGAGCGTGGTCTCAACCGGCTGGGCCTCGTTTCTCCTGGGCCCAGCCGGATCGCGCCATTGCCGGCCGGTCCAAGCGGCTTGCCGTATGACCCCGTGACGCGCGACTCCGGGGAAGTCGTGAAACCGAATGGCGTCGACAGCGCCGCGGCGGGAGGCCCGGTCGACCGGCCACGCGGCGACCGGGACCACCGCTCAGAACCCGAACATGTGATCGAGCGAGAACGACACCCCGTCGCGGATCAGGCCGTGATAGCCGAACAACCGGCAGGTCGTGTCCCGGATCAGCACGTAGCCGCCATCGCCGGCGGCCGCCAGATCCTCGGCCGCGAACACCTCGCCCGCCCGCCACAGGCGCGAGCCGCCGCAGGGGATGGCGAGCGGGGCCTGGGCGATCTCCGTCCCGTCGGCGGCGGTGAGGATCAGCACCGTCTCGGATTCCGCGTGCCACGGCGTCGAGGCGGGATAGATCAGGTGGCAGAGCGAGTCGATCCCGCCCCCCGCCATGTTGTTGCCGAGGCGCAGGAACAGACGGGTCGACAGCCCCGGCGGCCGCCCGCCATAGCTTTGCGGCTCGCCCTTGAAGGTCATCACGCCATTGAAGACATGGGCGCCGAAGCTGGTGTCGGCGGCATGGCCGCTCTCGCTGTCCTCGTAGCGAAACAGACCGTGCAGCCAGCCGTCGGGGGCGTCCTCGCCCCCCTCCGAGAAGTCGTAGATCAGCTCAAGGTGCCCGTAGCCGGAGGGCAGAGAGGAGCCGTTCATCAGGTCCCGCGCGTCGATCGCCACGCTGTCCGCGCGGTCGAGCAGGCCGAACCGATGGCGCGCGACCTCGGAACCGTCCGCGTCGATCAGCACGGCGGCGATCGGCAGCTTGTGCTGGCCCGTTGCCATCGGCGTCGGCAAAGCGATCGACCGGTACCGCGCCACCGGCAGCACGGGGGCCGGCAGGATGTAGCCCTTGCCCAGATGCGCCATGGCGCCGGCGATCTGCGGGTCGCCGGCCAGGTCGGTGCGCTCGACATTCACGTGGGCGATGCGGTTCCGGCGGTTGCCGGCGATCACCTCGTAGCGCGGCCGGACCACATGCTTGCCGGCGCGCAGCTCAAACTGGGCCGGCCAGACCGCCTCGGGAAACAGCTCGGCCGGATCGACCGAGATCGTGCCGAATCCGGGCACCGGGCGGTCGATCGGCCGGATATCGTCGCTGCCCATCAGGTTGAGCGCCATCGCGCCGGCCGGCGCGGCCGTCGGATGCGCGTTCTGCAGCCACAGCACGATCCGCTCGCCCGGATTGGCCGCCGGCAGGCCGGCGTAGAAGTCGGCCGGCCAGGCGTTGGCGTCATGGGTGCAGGACAGTTCCTCCGGCGCGTCGCCATAGGTGTCGACGGCGTACTTGACGACGTCGTGGCCGCGCGCGCCGATGGCATGGATGAACAGCGTGCCGGCGAACTCGCCGAGGCCGAAGCGGGCCCGCACGTCGGCGCTGTCGATCACGATCCCGGCCGGCGTGTCGGGCAGCGGCTCCTCCCAGGTCGCCAGCACGCCGCCATCGGCATCGAAAAGCCGCAGCCACAGCCGCATCCCCGTCGCGCCGTAGCCGGACCAGTAATTCGCGGTGACAAGGCGGGTGTGCCGGCCGCCGCCGTCTCGGAGGAACCCGTGATTGATCGCGAAATTCAGCTTGTCCAGGTAGTTCCGCGGGTTGGACAGCAGGGCGTCGGGCAGGCGCGCGTCATCCAGGGTGACGACCCGCATGCCCGTCGGCAGCAGATGGCGGATATGCGCGACCAGGCGGCCGGTGTCGAAGGCCGGGATCAGGACGGTCGCGGCCCCGCTGTCACCGATAGCGGTCACCGGCCGGGCGGTATGGCCGAGCACCTCCGCGCCGACGCGCTCGACCGCCTGCACATACACGCCGGCGACGGACAGCGCCGTGAGGTCGTGCAGTTCGGCGAAGGTCTCGAGATGCCCGAGGGGGTCATACAGCGCCACCGGTCCGGCGGCGGCGAGGTCGGCGACCAGGGCGGAGATCTTCTCGGCCGTCAGCGGATGGCCCACCGCCTTGAAGAAACTGAATCCGCCGCGCTGATTGGAGAAGGTATCGATCTTGAGCGCCATGGCCCCGCGCCGTCGCTGTTGGATCGGGACTGGATAACCGAACGTCCGGCCAACGGCAATGCGCGCGGGCCTATCGTCCCGATCGGTCGGCGCGATGGGTGTCGAGCCGCTCGGCGAGCAAGGCGCCGACCCGCGCGGTCTCCCGCAGCGGCGCATAGGTCCAGCATTCCAACCGTCCCTCGAACGGTCGGGTGTATCCGAGCGTTCGCAGCCGGGCGTGAAACGCCGCCAGGCGGCCGGACTCGGGCTCGACCGTCGCCACGTGGACCGGCTTGCCGGTAGCGCAGGCCTCCGAGACCATGTTGACGGAATCCGAGGTGACGACCAGGGCGTCGGCCAGATGCAGGAAGGCGAGGTAGGGGTTCTCGCCCACGCCCGTCCACACGACGCCCGGCACACCCTCGAGGCCCTGGGCGAGGGCCGAGCGGGTGGCGTCGTCTGTACGCCGTGACGTGGCAAGCAGGAGCGATCCGCCGGACGTGTCCGCCAGAGCGCACAGGTCGGCGACGAAGCGCGCCACCGCGTCAGCGGAGAAGTCATAGCGCTTGTTCGATCCGCCGACATTGACCGCGATCCACGGCTTCGGCAGGTCGGCGACCTCCTCCAACCACGGTTTGGCCGCCTCCCTCAGCTTGTCCGGGTCCTGCGGGTTCAGCGCGCCGAGCGTTGTGACGACGTTGTCGCCGCGCGCCGGGTCGTGTTCCGGGACGATCAGCATGTCGAACCAGTCGGGATCGATCCGCGGGTCCTGGATATGGGCGAGGAACGGGGCGCCTCCGGCCATCCGCCGGACGGCGATGGCGGCGCCGGCGGTGCGCCGGCCGCAGGAGATCACGACGTCGGGCCAGGGCGGGTCCAGGGGGTCGCCCCCGGCGGCGGGCGCGACAGCCGGCCAGCGGCCCGCCGCCGGCCAGGCGCGCAGAAGCAGGCTCGGGTGGATGCGCTTGATGATCGGCGTCAACCCGGCCGCGTTGGCCAGTCCGAGGCACTGGATGCGCATGCCGACCGTGCCGTCGGTGAGAACCCAGCACAGGGTCTGCGTGTCGGAAGGGACGCTCATATCGTCATATACTGAAATAAAATGTCATAAACGCGCAACGAAGTTGCTTCTCTTACCGGAATCGGTTATAGAATCACCGCATTCAAAGGATCAACAGTCCGCCTTATTCTTTCGCCCCCCGGAGACCCAATGCGCCGTGTGAAACTGGATCGCATCGACCGCCGTATTCTGCGTGATCTGCAGGACAACGGCCGGATGACCAATGTGGAACTGGCCAACCGGGCCGGCATTTCGGCCCCGCCCTGCCTGCGCCGGGTGCGCGCGTTGGAGGAGGCCGGGTTCATCCGGGGATACCATGCGGACATCGCGCCTGAACACCTTGGATTCACGGTCACGATCTATGCCCATGTGGGCCTGACCAGTCAGGCCGAGGCGGATCTCGCGCGCTTCGAGGAAATGGTCGGCCACTGGCCCGAGGTCCGCGAATGCCACATGCTGATGGGCGAGGCGGATTTCCTGCTGAAGATCGTGGCCAGGGACTGGGACGCGTTCCAGCGGTTCCTCACCTCCAAGCTCACGCCGGCGCCGCTGGTCTCGAACGTGAAGACCGCGCTGGTCATCCGCACCAAGAAGCGCCTGCCCGGCGTGCCGATCGACGAGACGCCGGAGGAGGACGAGGAGGACGGCGACGCGGACGCGTGACGGCCGGCCGATGAACGGAGGGGGGACGCGATGCCGCTCAGACTGAAGCCCGGCCTGGTTTGGGGACCGGCCTACGCCGATCTGGTGCAGAACTGCAAGGAGGGCGGCTACGCTCTTCCCGCCGTGAACGTCGTCGGCACCCATTCCGCCAACGCGGTGATGGAGGCGGCGGCGCGCAACCGGTCGGACGTGATCGTCCAGCTTTCGAACGGCGGCGCCCGGTTCTTCGCCGGCCAGGGTCTCGCGGACGCTCACACGGCCATGGTGCTGGGAGCCGTTTCGGCCGCCCGACATGTGGCACTGCTGGCCGAGCATTACTGGATCTGCGCCGTGCTGCACACCGATCATGCCAACCGGAAGCTCATCCCCTGGGTCAGGGATCTGGTCGCCCACAGCGAGGCGTCCGTCGCCGCCGGCGGCCGGCCGCTGTTTTCCTCTCACATGCTGGATCTGTCGGAGGAGCCGATCGCCGACAATCTCGACGCGTGCGAGACGATGCTGACCCGCATGGCGAAGGTCGGGATCGCCCTCGAGATGGAACTCGGCGTGACCGGAGGCGAGGAGGATGGCGTCGGCCACGACCTCGACGCGATCGACAACGCCAAGCTCTACACCCAGCCCGAGGACGTGCTCGCCGCCTACGACCGGCTGGCGCCGCTGGGCCGGTTCTCCGTCGCGGCGTCCTTCGGCAATGTCCACGGTGTCTACAAGCCGGGCAACGTCAAGCTCCGGCCGGAGATCCTGAAGGCGAGCC
>JGI12316J15310_10000547_pt42 | contig 12452 bp, 17 predicted proteins | sample MarCyaLeptolynsp_FD_15310 | JGI IMG/M metagenome (IMG submission 15310)
TCTGCTTGGAGAGCTTTCAACATGTCGAAGGCCAGCGATCTGCGCGACTGCAAAACCGGCGACGCAGGAGGCCACAACGGATATCATGACGATGCCGGTATCTGTGAACGCCGAGTGGGAGACAGAAAGTATCAGTCCGCTGGCCAGCACCCAGGCAACATCCATGAAAATGATGATCTGCACCCCAGCGGCGTTGATGTGCCGGTTTGCCGCCAGCATGGCCGGCGCCAGCGCAAACAAAGCCACTCCGATCCCGACGAGTCTGAGAACCAGCGGACAACGGTCCGCGGGATCGGCAAGGAGCACACCGGATATCGGATCAGGAAGGACGGTCAGAACAGCGCCCGATAAGGCCGAGAATATGGCATTCAACGCAAGACAGGCGCGAAGGGCCGAGGAGTCGAACATGGAGAGACCTTTCAATTGCTGGAGGTGCCGGAAGGTCTCAAAGGCGCACATTGTCTTCAATTCCCTTGCAGGGAATGGCGTTCGACGGGGTTGTCCTTCGATAGATTTGGACTCTCACCGGGAATGTCGATAATATAACGGATCCGAAACGAACAAGATTACGGATTGCCTTTGTATGGGAGTATCGTTGAGGCCGAGTCAGGCCCTGAAATTGTGGCATGGCGTATCGCTGGCCGTCGTGCGAGACGGTGCGCAGGATCTGAGCGCACGCCAGATGACAATCCTGCTTACGGTTTATTTGGAAGTTCCGCCCCATACTGTGCGCGACCTCGCGAAAAAACTGGGCGTGACAAAGCCGGCAATTACCCGGGCGCTCGATACGATGGGCGCCATGAAACTTCTGACCCGCAAGCGTGACGATGCGGATCGCCGCAATGTCATTATTCAGCGAACGGTAGAGGGTGCGCTCTATCTTGAACGGCTTGGTGACACGATTGTCGATGTCGCCGGCGAACTGCATCGATAGTGCGCAAACGGGAGCGAGCCATGGGTTCACTTGATCACAGATTGAACGCCTTCAGCGACGCCCTTGCCGATGCGCGACTGCGTGACAAGGTGTTGGCTGCCGCCTTTGTTGACGGGGTTCGCCGCCAGGTCAGCGATGCGGTTGCTCCTGTCTTCAGGCAACCGTCCGGCGACGCCGCCATAGACACCGAGTTCCTTTTTGGCGAAACCGTTCTCGTCTTCGATGAATCCGACGGTTGGGCCTGGTGCCAGTCCGAAATTGACGACTATGTCGGGTTCGTTCCGAGTTCCGCCCTGTCGATACAGGTGCAAGTGCCGACCCATCGGGTCGCGACATTATTGACTCCGCTTTATCCGGAACCGGAATTGCGGCGGCCGCCGCTCCAGCTCCTGTCGATCGGGAGCCGGTTGACGATCGTCGGGTCCGCGACCGTGCGCGATCTTGATTATGCGTTGTTGGAGGATGGCAGTGCGGTTGCGGCCGATCACCTGCAACCGGTCGATGTGGCGGTTGGCGATGATTTTGTCGCTGTTGCCGAGCAGTTTCTCGGCCGGCCCTATATCTGGGCGGGACGATCCGGCCTCGGTGTGGATTGTTCGGGCCTGCTTCAACTGGCAATGATGATGACCGGAGAGTGTCCGCTCCGGGATTCCGACATGATGGAGCATTCGGTCGGGAAGGCTCTGGATCTTGCCGAAGGGCTTCCCGACTTGCGCCGCGGCGACCTGATTTTCTGGAAAGGCCATGTCGGTGTCCTGACCGATTCCGGCCATATCCTGCACGCCAGTGGCCGGACAATGACCGTCATCAATGAGCCGGCCGGCGAACTCATCGCCCGACTTGAAGGCAAGGGTTTGCCGGTGACCGCCTTGCGTCGGACGTCGCATTGAAATCCGTTTCGTCATTCCATTGAATTGCGGCCAACGACCCGCGCAAACCGGTTGACCGGACGGCGACAACTTCATATGTCATCGCCATGACGATCCGAAAAATAATCACGATACCCGATCCACTGTTGAAAAAGGTCTCAGCGCCGGTCGAACAGATCGATGGCGACGTGCAGACGCTTTTGGACGACATGCTGGAAACCATGTACGAGGCGCCCGGCATCGGCCTCGCCGCCGTCCAGATAGGCATCATGCAGCGGATTGCCGTGGTCGACTGCGCCCGTGAAGAGGAGCCGCCGGCGCCGAAGTTCCTGATCAATCCGGAGATCATCTGGTCGTCGGAGGAAACCTCGATCTATCAGGAAGGTTGCCTGTCGATCCCCGAATATCACGAGGACGTGGAACGCCCGGCCCAGGTCCGTGTCCGTCATCTCGACCGCAAGGGAAATGAACAGGAATTCGACGCGGAAGGCCTGCTCGCGACCTGCGTGCAGCACGAAATCGATCACCTCAACGGCGTTCTGTTCATCGATTACCTGTCGCGCTTGAAGCGCGACCGGATCGTAAAGAAGTTCACCAAGCAGGCCAAACGCGACGAAGCCGGCTGATCGCCGGACCCGCGTGACGGAAAACCGGAAGCAAACATCATGAGCCTGCGCGTCGTTTTCATGGGAACGCCGGATTTTTCCGTCCTGGCTCTCGAATCCGTACTTGCCGACGGCCACAATGTCGTTGCCGCCTATTCGCAACCGCCGCGCCGCAGCGGGCGCGGCATGAAGGAACGCAAGTCGCCGGTGCATGCAGCGGCGGAAGCCGCAGGCATACCCGTGTTCACGCCGACGAGCCTCAAAACCGAGGATGCGCTGGCGACTTTCCGGTCCCATGCGGCCGATGTCGCGATTGTCGTCGCCTATGGCCTGATCCTGCCGCCGGCGATTTTGGAAACGCCCGCACGGGGTTGCCTCAACATTCATGCCTCCTTGCTGCCGCGCTGGCGCGGCGCGGCGCCGATCAATCGCGCCATCATGGCCGGCGACCGGGAAACCGGTGTGATGATCATGAAAATGGATGCCGGGCTGGACACCGGCCCGCTCGCCTGTATTGGATCGGAACCCTGCGGCGAGACCCTGGTGATCGGGGAAAACGAAACCGCCGGTGAATTGCACGACCGTCTCGCGGATGCCGGTGGGCGAGCGATCAGTGCCGCGCTGACGGCGCTCGAAAACGGCTCCCTTCGCTTTCGCGATCAGGCGGTGGAGGGCATCACCTACGCCCACAAGATCGACAAATCCGAATCCAGGATCGAATGGTCGCGCGCAGCGGTTCAGGTCCACGATCACATCCGGGGCCTGTCGCCGTTTCCCGGTGCCTGGTGCGTCGTGCCATTTCCGGGCGGCAGCGATCGGGTGAAACTGCTGGCTGCCGAGCGGGTGTCCCTGGCACTGCCGAAAGGGGCCGTGCCCGGTACGGTGCTGGACGACGATCTGACAATTGCCTGCGGAACGGGCGCGATCCGGCCGACACTGTTGCAGCGGGCCGGCAAACAGGCCCTCGACCGCAAATCCTTCCTTCGGGGGCATGTGATGCCGGCGGGTACGAGAGTGGATTGATCGTCGTGCCTGCGGTTGACCTGTCCCAGTCCTTTGGTGGTATTGCACCGCCAGATGTCCTCTATCGCATGTCGCGTTTGATCTGCCTCAGATCTGACGAAAACGATTTGCGCAATAAAAGGTCTGCAGCGTGTTGCGTGAATCCGAATTCACGCGACACGCTGTGGAGTTTGCCATGCCACGATACAAGCTTCACATCGAATATTGCGGTACCGACTATGCCGGCTGGCAACGCCAGGCCGACGTGCCGTCGATCCAGCAGGCGTTGGAAGAGGCTATCTTCGGGTTCAGCGGTGACAGAGTATCGATTCAGGGTGCGGGTCGCACCGATGCCGGCGTCCATGCATTGGGACAGGTCGCCCATGCCGATCTAAACAAAGCCTGGGAGACCGATCGGGTTCGCGACGCGGTCAACGCACATCTGGGGCCGCAGCGTATTGCCGTAACCAATGTCGAAGCTGTCGAAGACGCGTTCGAGGCGCGTTTTTCGGCAGTCAAACGCCACTACCGGTACCGGATCGTAAACCGCCGGGCGCGGTTGACGATTGATCGTGATCTGGCCTGGCAGGTGGCCCGTCCGCTTGATGCGGACCGAATGCATTCGGCCGCGCAAATCCTCCTTGGCAATCATGATTTCACGACCTTTCGCTCGGTGCACTGCCAGTCGAAATCACCGGTAAAGACGATCGACCATGTGCGGGTCGGCCGGCTGGGGGAGGAAGTGGAGATTACCTGTTCGGCACGCTCCTTCCTCCACAACCAGGTGCGCTCGATTGTCGGTTCTTTGAAAAGGGTTGGGGAAGGCAAATGGAGCGAGCGGGATTTCCGCGCGGCGCTTGAGGCCCGGGACCGGACCCGGTGCGGGCCCGTGGCGCCGGCCTGCGGACTCTATCTCGTCCGGGTCGACTATCCCGAGTGACGCTGAGCGGCGCCGCCGTTTTTCGTTCACCATTTGCGCTGAAACAGGGATGCGAAGATCGGTTCGGCATCGGGGTCCGCATCCCTTGGCTCATAGCCGATGTCGCGCTGCATGCGCGGACTGAGGGCATTGAGCACGCGTTCGGTGCGGCGCTGTTTCAACCAGGTGACATAGCGTTGGTAGAGCGAGCCCTTGCCGCCCTCGGCATATGTTTCAGGCTTTCCCGATTCGCCGGTGAATGGTGCGACGATCAGCGGTACGTAAGCTTTGATGTATGTCGACATGAATGCCTCCAGGGACTGGTGTGGACGTCTGTTGTCAGGAAGGTGGCGGCACAGTCCGTTTGCTTCAAACGCCTTTGCTTGACAGCTGGTGTCAGGAAAAGTCACATGTCGGCATGCCTCGTCGTCTCCCACCCCTGAATGCCCTGCGCGCTTTCGAAGCGGCCGGACGGCATGCGAGTTTCACCGGCGCCGCGGCGGAACTGAACGTCAGTCATGCGGCCATCAGCCGGCATGTGCGCGGGCTGGAAGAGAGGCTTGGTGTGCGCCTGTTTCGCGTGGTTTCGCGCGGCGTCGAACTGACCGCGCCCGGCCACACCTATCTGGCGGCTGTCACGCCGGCGCTGGATGCCATCGCGCTGGCCACGGAAGCGCTGGCGCCGGATCCGGACGGGACGGTTTCGGTGAGTTGCGAACCGACATTCGCGGTAAAATGGCTGATGCCGAGGCTCGGTTCGTTTCAGGCGCTTTATCCGGGCATCGAGATCAAGATCGACGCGTCGTCCGCGCTTGCCGACCTGGAGCATCACGAATCTGATGTCGCCATTCGGTACGGATCCGGGACCTGGCCCGATCTTGCAATGGACCTGATCAGCGAATCGCCCAGCTATCCTGTTGGCGCCCCCGGTCTGGGGCAGCCCTGTCCCGGCGCGCCCGGGGCCTGTCTGCTTGAGCCGGAGCAGATCCTGGAACACAAACTGCTGCATGAGGACAACGGCGCGCTGTGGAAGCGCTGGTTCGCGGAGGCCGGCTTGCGGTCCATTGTGCTGCCGCCGGTCAGCGGTCTGAGCACGATGCTGGTGATCGAGGCCGCATTGGCCGGACAGGGGCTGGCGCTGATATCGGACGATCTCGCGACCGCCGATCTGGCGAGTGGACGGCTGGTGCGCTATTCCGACGTGGCGCTCGATTATGGCGGCTACTTTCTGGTCTATCTAGACAAGACCATGCGCCGACGTGCGCCCGAGGCGTTCCGGGACTGGATCCTTTCTGAGAGCAGGGATTTGCGATCTTCGTGAGACGCATCGAGCGTAGAGATTGTGCGCGGCGGAGTGCTCCGCCGTCAGGAACCCGAAACCCGCAACAAAAACGCCTTAACGTGCGGAAGTACCTGGTCCGGTGCCTCGATCAGAACGGAATGTTTCAGATCGTTCAGGATCACCAGTTCCGAATCCGGCAGGGTGTCGGCCATGAAGCGGTTATGGCGCGGCGAACAGGCACCGTCATGTTCGCCGGTGAGCACCAGACAGGGAACAGTGACCTCGTGCAGCCAGGGCGCCATTTCCGTCGTCGAATAAACGTCGAATACGCTGAGGAACACGTTTTCCGGCGTGTCCTCGACCTGCTTGATCCGGGCGGCGATCGCGTCCGGTCGCGCCGCAATGAAGGCGTCCGTGTACCAGCGGGCAACAAGCGTTGAGATCACCGGGCCGACGCCCTTTTGTTTCATCGCATCGGCAACCGCCTTGAGTTTGGCCCGGTCCTCCTCGGTGCGTCCGGCAGCTGTGCTCAACAGTCCGACCGAAAGGATCCGGTCCGGATGAGCGCGGGCATAGGCCGGTCCGATCATGCCACCGAGCGAATGGCCGATAACGTGGATTTTTTCGTGCCCGAGCCGTTGCCGGAGCGCTTCAAGATCGGCGACCATATCGTCGAGTGTATAGGGCGTTGCCGGAACCGGGCTGTCTCCGTGGCCGCGCAGGTCGGATGTCACGCATGTGAACTGGCCGGCGAGACCGGGAATCAAGCCGCCCCACGTCACCTTTCGTGAACCGATGCCATGCACCATGTAGAGTGGCGGCCCTTCGCCGGTGATTTCGTAGGACAGGTCCACAGCGTCAGTCATCCAGCAGTCTCCGGATTGGGGGTGATCGTCAGGCAACGGCCTCGTTGACGGTCATGTTCGGGAAATGCGGCATGACCTCTTCGGCAAAACACTGGATCATGTCCAGAATTTCGGCCTGTTCGGCGCCGAAATTCGGATTGAGGATCACCCGGTCGACACCGGCTTCCGCATAGGGCGCGAGTTTGTCGATCATCTCCGCAGGCGTGCAGATCAAGAGGTTTTCGGCCAGTTGCTCAAGCGACTGCTCGCGTGGCAGCGGTGCAATCATGCCGGCTTCGACCTGGCCCGGGCCGGTATAAACATTGTCGAAGCGGCTGTAATAGTCGTTCGCCTGTTCCGTCTGTTTTTGTCTGGCGGCTTCGGTCCTGGCCACAAAGGCAACCCGCGACAATGACAGCGTGAGGTGCCGCCCGGCCTCGCCCAGGTCCCGTTTTCCACGATGAAATGCATCGATTTGATCGAGCATAAGCTGATGGTCGCCGGACAGCGGCGTCGTCTGGATGTGAAAGCCGCGCTTTGTGCAATGGTAGATCGCTTCGGGCACCATGACCGCCATCATGATCGGGATCGGTTGCGACACCGGACGCGGCATGATCGTCAGGGGATCGAACCGGTAATATTTGCCATCCCAGGACACGTCTTCTTCGCGGAGCAGCGCCTGCAGCACATTGAGGGATTCATCGAACTTTTCACGGCTGTCGGCCAAGGGCACGCCGAGCCGCTGCATTTCGAAACCGAAAGCTCCCCGCCCGACTCCGAGCATTAGGCGGCCGTCGGTGAAAATGTCGGCACAGACGACTTCGCCGGCATAGACCCGCATATCGTGTAACGGCAGGACCACCACGCTGGTCATGATCTTCACCCGTTTGGTCAGACCCGCGATTTTGACGGCGAACTGCAGCGGCGCGGGCATCATCAGGATGTTGATCAGATGGTGTTCCGTGATCGAAACCGCGTCGAAGCCGAGACGATCGGCGTGCACGGCCTGTTCCAGCATGTCGGCATAGAGCCGGTCCCCGCCATAGGTCTTGTCGGGATAATAGGCTGAAAGCTGAATGCTGAAGTCCATGATGGTTTCCCGGGTGAATGATCCGATGCGCCAATATTGCGGCAAAATTTATTCATTGAAAAACGAATAATTTCTTGGATTATATTCGAATAAATCGATGATTTCCCGAGCGAGCCGATGAACATAGCCGTGCTGCGAACCTTCCTGGCGATTGTGGAAACGCGCAATCTCAGCCGCGCCGCGGAGATGCTCAATGTGACCCAATCCACAATCACTGCCCGTTTGAACGGACTTGAGGAAGACCTCGGCCAGAGTCTGTTTCATCGCCGCAAATCCGGCGCTGAACTGACTGCTGCCGGATTTCGCTTCGAGCGCTATGCGCAATTGATGGTTGATCTGTGGCGACAGGCGCGCCAGGAAGCCTCGCTGCCGTCTCATGTCGACATGGTGTGCAACTTCGGTTGCCATTTCGACCTTTGGACGGAGTTTGGCCAGACGATGTTCGACAATGTGCGCCGGTCGCAACCGAATGCCGCGCTGGCAATCTGGCCCGGGGAACAATCCGATCTCGACCGCTGGCTCGGGACCGGTCTTGTGGATGCGGCAGTGTGTTATGCGCCAACGCTGGCGGAATCCTGGACCGCGCGGGCCCTGCGCCGTGATCTTCTGGTACTGGTTTCAACCGAAAAGCGCAGCATCATGCGGTCGGATCCGGCCTATATCTATGTTGACGGCGGCGAGGAATTCCGGCGCAGTCACGCCGAGGCCTATCCCGACGCGGATACGCCGCTTGTCCTTTTCGGTTCGTCAACCTGGGCACTGGACCATCTTCTTGCCTTCGGCGGGTCGGCCTATCTGCCGGAACGGCTGATTGCGGGGCATCTGGCCGACGGTCGATTGCACCGGGTTCCGAGTGCTCCGGAATTCGTTCGCCGCACCTATCTCGTGATCAACAATTCGGTTCTCGAGCGTTGGTCATGGCTTGATGAAACCCTTGCCGGCCTTTGACAGGGCTGGTTTATCCATAGGGCGTCAGGGTTGATGTTCAGTCACTGGAGGATTGTTTGGAAATGTCAAAGAACAAAACCGAAAAAGGGTCGGGAGGAAAACGCGGACACAGCGGCCAGGACAATTGGATGACCCATCAGGAAGAAAAAGATCTCGGGCGACGTCAGCGCCGGCTTGAGGATAAGGCCGCTGAACGGGAAGCTGCAACGGACGTCGAGGAATAGGTGCTCGGTGGCCGAAACAGATATTCTTTGACGGCACCGATAGGAAACCGGAGATTTGCAAAAGGGTGGAATCGGTTTCCCATCTCGTATGACGGAGGACAATGTGACGGTCAGAACAGAAAAAGCAGGCCCGGTCTGGACGATTATCCATTCGCGGCCGGAAGCCCGCAATGCCATGGATCCCGGCAGTGCCGATGCACTCATGCAATCCTTTGTGGAGTTTGAGCGGGATCCTGATGCTTCGGTTGCGGTCTTCTGGGGCGAAGGCGGTGCGTTTTGCGCAGGATGGGACCTGAAATTCGGTGCCTCGCTTGATCGGGACGATCCGCTCGGAGACCTGGAAATGCCTGACGGCAATGGTCCGCGCGGCGATGGCAGCGACATTATGCGAGGACCCATGGGGCCGAGCCGGCTTGAGTTGAGCAAACCGGTGATCGGTGCGATCGCCGGCCCGGCGGTCGCCGGCGGCATGGAACTTGCCCTGTGGTGCGATTTCCGGGTCATGGAGGAAACGGCCTATCTCGGCGTTTATTGCCGGCGTTGGGGTATCCCGCTGATCGATGGCGGCACAGTCCGTTTACCGCGACTTGTCGGTGAGGGGCGCGCGTTGGAGATCATCCTGACCGGGCGCAAGGTGCCGGCCGATGAATGTGAGCGTATCGGCCTTTGCGAGTATGTGGTGCCGGAGGGGTGTGCACGGACTCGGTCCGAGGAGATTGCCCATCAGATCGCACGCTTTCCTCAAAATTGCCTGCGCGCCGACCGCCGGTCGGCAATCAGGCAGCACGGGTTGTCGGTTCGCGACGCGCTTCGCCAGGAATGGCAAGGCGGAAAGCCGGTTCTTGCGGAAGGGCTGGACGGCGCCGCGCGCTTTGCCGGCGGCCTTGGCCGGCATGGCGATTTCGACAGGATATGAAGCGGATGCGTGACTTCGACATGAGCGAACTTGCATGACAAAGATTCTTTACGAAAAGACCGGTCGTATCGGCCGGATTACTTTCAACCGGCCGGACGTCCTGAACGCGATCGACGGCGATATTCCCGCGCTGTTGTCGACGGCGGTTGCCAAGGCCAACGCTGACCCGGATGTGCACGTCATTATTCTGTCCGGCAATGGTCCCGCCTTCTGCTCCGGTTACGATCTGACCTATTACGCCGAAGGCGATGGCGGCGGTGTGGCACAGGAAATGCCGTGGGATCCGATGAAGGACTTTGCGCTGATGTCCGGCTATACCGAACATTTCATGTCCCTGTGGCGATCGCACAAGCCGGTTGTGTGCAAAGTCCATGGCCACGCAGTCGCCGGTGGCTCGGATATTGCCATGTGCTGCGATCTGATCGTCATGGCCGAGGATGCAAAGATCGGCTATATGCCGTCCAGAGTCTGGGGGTGTCCGACAACCGCGATGTGGGTCTACCGGATTGGCGCCGAAAAAGCCAAGCGCATGCTGTTCACCGGCGACAAGATCGATGGCGTCGAAGCCGAACGGCTCGGGCTTGTTCTGAAGGCGGTTCCCGCCGGGGCGCTCGACGCCGAAGTCGAAGCGCTGGCCGAACGCATGGCCACGGTGCCGTCCAATCAACTCATGATGCAGAAGATGGTGATCAACCAGGCTGTGGAAGCCATGGGCCTAGCCAACACCCAGCGTCTTGCGACTTTGTTGGACGGGATTACCCGGCATTCCCCGGAGGGCATCAACTTCAAGAACCGTTCCGAGGCTGTCGGTTGGAAACAGGCCGTCCGTGAGCGCGATCAAGGCACTTACGACTGGACCTGCGACGTGCCGATCGATCCTGCGGACTGACGCAAAAAGCCATCCCGCACAAAGGCGGGATGGGGAACCGACCGGCAAGATCAGGGGGCAAAGCCGCCGCGCAGCACTTCCAGCTTGTTGCCAAACGGGTCGCGGACATAGGCAGCATAGACTTCGGCGTGCGGATAGGGGCGCGGTCCAGGGGCTCCTTCGTCGCTGCCGCCGAGGTTGAGGGCCGCAGCGTGAAAGGCATCGACATCCGCATCGGACCGGGCCTTGAACGCGATATGTGTGCCGTTGCCGATGCTGGCCGGTTGCTTGTCGAACGGCAGCATGGCCAGAAACTCAATTCGCTCGCCGCCGTAAGCGCGCACCCCGTCAAGTGCGGCCAGCCGCTTCAGCCCGACGGTCGAAAGAACGGCGTCGTAGAACCGTTCCGCCGCTTCGATGTCGGTCACGCCGACGCTGAGGTGATCGATCATTTCATTTTCCTTCCATGTTATCCGACGATCAGTCTGGCCGTCATCGACGGGTGAAACCGGCAGAAATAGTCGGTTGCGAATTCCGCGGTAACGACAAGCGTTTTGCTTTGGCCGCGAGTCAGTTCGCCGGTATCCCAGCTTCCGTCGAGGGCCGTCGCCGTGTGCGGCGCAATGTCGGAATTCGTCCAGGTTATGCGGTCGCCGGGTTTGACCTGCAATGTTGCGGGGTCAAATTCAAAATCGCTGATCGATATCGCATGGTCGCTGCTTTCTGCCGCATCCGCATCGTTCGCAAGTTGTAGGTGTGAACCTACCATGGCCGCTGAGGCGGCCATGGTGGTGCCAAGGAGGCTTCTCCGGGAAAGGCCCTTCATTTCAGTCCCTTGACCATCATTTCGGCATGGCCTTCGTGAACCTTGAAGATTTTCAGGCCGGCTTTGAACAGCTCCTTGACCTCGGCATTGTCGATGTTGGGGATGAAAGTGTTCTCGACCAGGTCGTTGACCGCCTTGTGGTACGCGAGTTCGTTCTCGGCATAGCGCTTGTCGAAGTCCGCGCCGCGCAGTTTGCTCATTTCATCGACCAGCTTATCCGATCCGGCGATAAGCTGTTTGCTGAGGAAATTATCCTGTGGTTGCGCTTTCAGTTTCTCCAGGAGGGCCAGCGCCTGGGCGTTTACCGCCTCGTGGTCGCGGATCATGGTTCTGGCGAACTTGTGAATTTCCGGATTGGTGGAGATCGCAAGCGCCAGGTGAGCATATCGGATGTCGATATTGTCGGCGGTATAAGCGACGTGGGCAATCTCGAGGTCGTTCAGGTCGGCCGGCGACTGGGCCCGGGCGTTGTCGGTAAGGGCGGCAAGGCCCGCGCCGAACGCGACAAGAGCGGCGACGAAAAGGGTATGGATTTTCATGGGTTCGGTTCTCCCTGTTGATGATGGCGTTTTGAACGGCTTTTGCGATGCCGTTCCATGCCGAAACCCCACTTAACCGCTTGCAATTCGAATGATGAATGATTGATCGTTCATGATTTTTGATCGATCATTCAGGCTCCTTTGCAAGCGTCATCGCGCATCCTAAGGTGGGATCCAAAAGGGAATTGGCGGCGATATGGACCTGTTGAGCGAAATCCTGAATCTCATGAAACTTTCAGGGACACTGTATTTCCGCACGGCGTTCACGGCGCCCTGGGGCGTGGAAGTTCCACCGTTCGAGGCCGTGTCACGGTTTCACTACGTCCATCGCGGACGCTGCTTTGCCCGTATTGACGGTCAACCGGACCCGGTACGCCTCGATCAGGGCGATTTGGTCATTATCACACGGGGAGCATCCCACATCCTCAGCGACCCGCCGGAGATCGCGCCCCTGAGCCTTGACCAGGTGGTGGAGCAATCCGGCTTTACCGGGCATGGCGCGCTGGTCCACGGCGCAGCCGGGACAGGGTATGAGACCCAGTTGATCTGTGGGCATTTTGCCTTCGACCGCGATGCGAAACATGT
>JGI12316J15310_10000146_pt22 | contig 12449 bp, 8 predicted proteins | sample MarCyaLeptolynsp_FD_15310 | JGI IMG/M metagenome (IMG submission 15310)
CGATTACCCACCGAGGCGTCCTCAACCTCGCGTGGGAGCCCGCCTATGTGAACGCCGGTCCGGGGCGCGTCGTTGCCCAGGTCTCCAACTTCGGCTTTGACGCCTCCACGTTCGAGATCTGGACCACGCTGCTCGGCGGGGGCGAGCTCGCCGTGATGCCCGCGCGCGTGTACGCAGATCCCCCGGCAATTGCCGCGTTTGTCCGGGAACAAGAGATCGACGTCATGTTGGTGACGACGGCGGTCTTCAACGAGGTCGCCGAGCGCGAGCCATCCGCGTTCGCGCCGGTCGACCAGTTGCTCTTCGGTGGCGAAGCCGTGGCCAATCGAGCCGTCGCACGGATCTTCGCGCACGGTCCACCGCGCGAGTTGCTGCACGCGTACGGCCCCACGGAGGTCACCGCCCTCGCGACGGTTCACCGAGTGGTCGGCGCGCCGTCGCCCGACGACCCTCCGGTTTCGATCGGGCGGCCGATCGGGAAGACCACGGTCCATGTGCTCGACGCGTCCGGAGAGGAGGTCTCCCCGGGAGTCGAGGGCGAGCTCCATCTCGGCGGGCCAGGCGTTGCGCGTGGTTACTACCGGGATGCGCGTCGTACCGCCGAGCGCTTTGTCCTCGACCCGTTCGCGGCGGTTGAAGGCCAGCTCATGTATCGGACCGGTGATCGGGTGGTCGCCACCGCCGAAGGTCTGCGCTTTGTGGGTCGGGCTGATCGCCAGGTGAAGATCCGCGGGGTTCGCATCGAACCCGAGGCCGCGGAGATTCTTCTGCGGCAGCGGCCCGAGATTGCGGATGCGGCGGTGCTGCCCCTCGACCTTCGGACGCCGCGGGCGCGACTCGTGGCGTTCGTCACGGTCCATGGCGATGGCAATGACGTGGGGCCGGCGGTGCTCGAGCACCTTCGCGGGCACCTGCGCGGCCCGAGCTGTCCCGCGTCGATCGAGGTCGTCGAGCGATTGCCGCTGACCACCCGCGGCAAGGTCGACCATGCCGCGCTGCGGGCGACCGTCTCACCCGCACCCTCGACGGTACCGCCCCAGCCCCTCGACCCGACGCGCGCCGCGATCCTGGCCGTGTTCGAGCGCGTGCTCGCGCCCGTCGGCGGCGCAATCCGGCACCCGACGGACGACTTTTTCGACTGCGGCGGCCATTCGTTGCTCGTTGCGGAGGTGGCTGCCCAACTTCGCGAACGCCTGGGGCGGCCAGTGTCGGTGCGGGATGTCGTCGAGGCCTCGACCCCCGACCGACTCGCGGTTCGGCTCGCCGCCGCGAACGAGCAGAGCGACGCGGGACGAGCTTCGGCGCTGGTCTGGCTGCGCCGGGGGGCATGCGGACCGACCTACGTGCTGCTGCCCGGCATGCTCGCCACCGCCGCGATGATGGGGCCGCTCGGGCGCGCGCTCGGCGAGCGGCCGGTCGTCGCGATCGAGCTGCCCGGCGTGGCGGAGGGAAGTACGCCACCGACCTCCATCACGGCCTTCCTCGAGTCGAGTGTCGACGATCTACTCGGAGCGGACACGGTTGGACCGTTCGTCGTCGTCGGGCATTCGTTCGGTGCCGTGCTCGCGGTGGAGGTCGCGGAGCGACTGCAGCGAGCCGGTCGACGGGTGGCTCGCATCGTCGCCCTGGATGCTCAGGCGCCGGCGGAGGACGGGGGACCGGCGTTGCCGCGCGACGAGCCGGCTGGTGCCGCGCTGCTGCGGTTGCTGGCGGCCCGCGAAGGGCGAGTCGGGGAGGACGTTTCCCACGACGACGCCTCGGTCCACGCCACGCTCGTTCGCTGGGGGGTGACCGCCGCCGCCGACGAAAGGCGTACGGCGCAGTGGATCGAGATGCTGCGGGTGAGCCGCACGATGCGGTGCTCCTCGCCCGTGGGTCCGATTGCCCCGGTGTCGCTGGTGCTCGCTCGGCAGGGGAGCGCGGACGAACCCGACGAGCCGACGTGGGGATGGCGACGTTGGTCCACCACTTCGGTGCCGGTTGTTAGGACTCCCGGCGACCATTTCACGATGCTCGCGTCCCCCCACGTCACCGCTTTGGCCGCCCTGGTGCTGGCGGCGGCCGAGTCCTCCGTCCCCCACACAAGAAGACCCATGAACGAGCCTCACTTCGACCACTGCATGGTTCAACACTTCCAGTCCTTGGCCAGTCGCACGCCGGACCGGGTCGCGATTCGCTTCGAGGCGCAGGCCGTGACCTACGGCGAGCTGGCCCGACGCGCCCGAGCGGTCAGCGCCTGCCTTCGCGCCGCCGGGGTCGGTTCGGACACGAAGGTGCTCGTGAACCTACCGCGCGGGATTGCCTCCGTGGTCGCGATGCTCGGCGTGCTCCAGGCCGGCGGGGCGTACGTACCCGTCGACCCCGATTACCCCACGTCGCGCATCGCGTTCATCGCGGAGGACTCCGGTGCGTCGGTGAGCATTGAAGAGGCGAGGGCGGAGACGATTGCGGGCGGCTTGCCCCGGATGACGCTCCGGGCGGATGGCGCGGTCGTCGAGGTACCGCCCGAGCGGGCGCCGTCACCGGGCGACGTGTCCGATCCGAGTCGACTGGCGTATGTGATCTACACGTCCGGCACCACCGGGCAACCCAAGGGAGTTCTGGTCGAGCACCGCCAGGTCGTGCGGCTCGTGACGCACGCGCGGCAACTGTTCGACCTCGGCCCCGACGACGTGTGGCTGCAATACCACTCACCGAGCTTCGACTTTTCGGTCTGGGAGATCTTCGGGGCGCTCCTCACCGGCGGCAGTGTGGTCGTGCTGCCCAAGACCAAGACCACCGCGCCGGCGCAGGTGCTGGGGGCCATCGAAGAGCACGGCGTGACGGTGCTCAGTCAGACGCCGACCGCCTTCGGGGCGCTGTCGGGCCGGGCGCTCGAGCGCGAGGAGCTTCCACCGTGCCTGCGGCTGGTGGTGTTCGGGGGAGAACGGCTCGAGCCAGCGCGACTGCGACCATGGGTGGCGCGCTTCGGCGACGCTCGTCCCGCTCTCGTCAACATGTTCGGCATCACCGAAACCACCGTGCATACGACCTACAAGGTGCTCCGCGGTTCGGACTTCGACGAGGGCGCGCCGAGCAACATCGGCGTGCCGTGGCCCGACGTCGCGGTCACCCTCGTCGACGACGAGGGCCGGGTGGTCGCCGACGGCGAGGCAGGCGAGATGCTCGTCGGTGGCGCAGGGGTTGCCCGCGGATACCACCGGCGGCCCGAGCAGACCGCCGCGCGCTTCATCGTGCGCGACAACGAGGATGGCGTCGGTGGTCGGTGGTACCGCTCCGGGGACCGCGCCCGGCGGCTACCCAACGGCGACTTGGTCTATCTGGGCCGCATCGACGCTCAGCTCTCGGTTCGCGGCTTTCGTATCGAGCCCCTGGAGGTCGAGTCGGTGCTCGGCGAGCACTCGGCGGTCACCGCGGCTGCGGTCACGACGGAGGACCACGGCGAGGGGGACGTGCGTCTGACTGCGTTCGTGGTGGTGCCGACGTCCGAAGCGGACGCGTTGGAGTCGATTCGTGCCCACGCACGGGAGCGGCTGCCCGCACATCTGTGTCCCACGCGGATCTCGATGGTCGAGGCGCTTCCGATGACGGCACACGGCAAGCTCGACCGGCCGGCGCTGGGCCGTCGTGCACCGGCCTCCGTCTCGATGGAGCGAGTCACGTCCGATGTTGGCGCCGCGGTGCTCAGCCTCGCGCGACGCGTGATTGGCGAGGATGCCCTGACGCTGGACGAGGATCTGTTCGACGCAGGGGCGACCTCGTTGTCGATCATCCGGCTTCTGGCGCGGGTGTACACGACGTACCAGGTCGAGATCGGTCCTCGCGATCTGACCGACGACGTCTCGGTCAGACGGATCGTCGAGGTGGTCGAGTCGCGGCAGTCCGACGCTTTGGGACCCGAAACCCGCGTTGCTCACCTCAGCGCGGCGATGGAGTCCCACGCATGATTGCCGACGAGCCTTTCACCGACGACGACCTCGCCACGTTCGAGCGGGAGGGCTGGATCGGCCCCGTTCGCCTCTACGAGCCCGACGAGATGAAGACCTTGTGGCGGGCCGAGCGGCTGGCCCTGCTCGATCGCTCCCACGCCGTGTATCGCGCCAACGCGACCAGCGGGGTCACCAACATCGCCAACTACGACCGCCACCTCGACTCCGACTGGCTGGCGCAGCACGTGTGCCATCCGAGGATCGTCGAGCGCATGCGGCGAATCCTCGGGCCCGACGTCCTGTGCTGGCGGAGCGAGTTTTTTCCCAAGTATCCGGGCGACGAGGGGACGGACTGGCACCAAGCCGACACGTTCGCGAACGTGTCCGGCAAGCCGCAGATCGTGTGGCCGGGGCGCAATCGGGACTTTGGAGGGACGGTGACCGTGTGGACGGCGCTCACGCCCTCGACCATCGAGACGGGCTGCCTGCAGTTCGTTCCCGGCACCCACGAGACCATGCACTACGATGAGACCAAGCCGATCGCGTACCGGCCCGACCAGGTCAATGCGGTGGTCAAGGACGGCGAGGCGAGAGGCTTCTTCGGATACGACTACCGCGAGCTGCAGATCGATCCCGGGTGGAAACCCGACACGGGTCGTGCGGTGTCGATCGAGCTGCAGCCCGGCGAGTCGGTGATCTTTTGGTCGACGCTCTTGCACGCCTCGCACCCGCATCTGGGGCGGACCCGTGCGCCGCGGATCGGTTTTGCGTCGCGCTACGTGCCCGCAGCCGTGCAGGTCTACCCGGGGCTCGACAACGTGGAGGAGTACGGCGGTCGGATCTCGTTGGACGACTACGGCGCGGTCGTCGTGGCCGGACGCGACCGATTTGGGCACAACCGCCTGCGCACGCACACGACCCGCGGCGTCCCGTTTGCGGTGGATCGAACCGCCCTGGAGGACCGCCGTGCTGGATAGTCGGCGGCCTGCGACCGCTCGCGTCGCGTCGGCTCTCCGGGCCGATGGTCCGGCGCCCCTGGCCGATGCAGCCCCGCGCCTCGTCTCGCGCGAAGATGGCATCACCCTGCGCAGCTATGCCGACGGGGTCGCCGGTCCGTCCGCGGTCGCTCTGGCGGTCCCTTGCGGGATGCCCCCGGGGTTGTGCGCGGCGTGGCAGACCGCGTTGGGACGAGACCACCACGTGATTACGTGGGAGACGCGAGGCATGTTCGCGCCGCTACCGACCGAGCTCGACTATGGCGTTTCGCTTCGTTCCCAGGCTGACGATCTTTGGGCCGTGCTCGATGCCCATGGAGTGGGGCGCGCCCACGTGATGGGGTTGTGTGGCGGTGGGGCGGTCGCGATCGAGGCCGCAGCTCGGGCACCCGAGCGCACGCGTTCGCTCGGGGTTTGGTACGGCGACCTCAATCTCGGCCCAGACGGTCCGCGGACGCGCCACCAGGAAGAGCTGCGGGACCTCCTCTCGATGGCGGCGACGGACCTCGCGACCGCCGATACGTTGCGAACGATGCTGGCGCAGACCTGCACGCTCGATGTTCCGGACGAGTTGCTGCACTTTGTGCTGTACCCGTACAGCAGTGCCGAGCTGCTGCACGCCTACGGGCGGCTCAACGGTGCGCTGATGGGCACCGATCTGCGCCCGAGCCTCGCGCGCGTCAGGGCGCCCACCCTGATGGTGACGTCGGAGCTCGACCGCACCGCGGACCCTCGTGCGACTCGAGCCGCGGCGGCGATGGTTCCCGGGGCCGAGCTCGTCTTCGAGAGCGCGGACGATCACTTGTCACTCTTTGCTGCTCCCGCGCACTCGCTTGCCTTGGCGCGCAGGTTTCTCGCCGCACAGGCAGAGGTCTGAATGGACTACGACGTCGTCATTGCCGGGGGCGGCCTGGCCGGTCTGACGCTCGCGCGGCAGCTCGAGCCGCTCGAGGGCTGTCGGGTGCTCGTGGTCGAGCCCACTCGAGCCCTCGGCGATCCGGTCCCTCGGGTCGGCGAGTCCACGGTGGAGGTCGGGGCCCACTATCTGCGCCACCTGGCGCGGTGCGGCCCGATGCTCGAGCGGGGCCACTGGACGAAGATGGGGCTGCGCTTCTTCTTCGGCGGAGGAGGGGTCCCGTTCGCGGAGCGCCCCGAGTTCGGGCAGTCGAAGCTGCCGGAGACTTCCTCGTATCAGATCGATCGGGGGCTGTTCGAGCGCGAGCTTCGCGAGACGTTGCGTGACTCCAGCGTCGAGATACGCGAGGGGGCGCGGGTCGCCGACGTCGCGTTCGGCGACGATGCGCACCGTGTGACGGTCGAGACGCGCAACGGCCCCGGGTCCACCGTACGCGGTCGCTGGTTGGTCGACGCGTCAGGACGACGCCGGCTGCTCGCGCGCAAGTTGGGACTGGCACGACGCTCGCCTCATCGGGAGTCGGCGGCCTGGTGGTGGGTCCGGGGCAGTCTCGACGTTGCGGACTTGGTGGACCGGCACTCCCATCGGGCGTGGCACCAGCGAGTGCCGGGCAACGATCGCTACCGCTCCACGATCCATCTGGTCGGTGACGGCTACTGGGTCTGGGTCATTGCGCTTCGCAGTGGCTGGACTTCGGTCGGAATCGTTGCGCACGGCGACACCCATCCGTTCGAGACGTTCAACACCCGGCTCGCGGCCGCGCAGTGGCTCGAGAGCCATGAACCGGAGCTTGCCCGGGTCTGCCGTACGTACGAGCCGGTCGGGTTTCGCGTCCAGGGTCGGTACACGACCGGGACCACGCGGGTCATGTCGCCCCAGCGCTGGTCGTGCCTCGGTGACGCTGGGCAGTTTCCCGATCCTCTCTACTCGCCGGGAACGGATCTGATCGGGTTTTCGAACGCGATGACCGCCAACGCGATTGCGCTCGACCGGCGCGCCTGCCTTCCTGTGGGGTTGGTCGACTACTGCGACACGTTTCTTCGCGCGCAGGCCGACGGGATCACGCGAGTGACCAAGGCGTTCTACGCGATGCGGGGACGGCCGGTCCCGATCGCGTGCAAGCTGCTGTGGGACTTCGTTGCCGGGTGGGCGACGAACGGCGCGGCCATGTTCGGAGGGTCATTTCTCGACCCCAGCGCCTTCGCCCGCAGCGTCGCACCGCTGCGCGACTTCACCCGGCTTTCGGACGCGATGCAGCGTCTCTTCGTGCGCTGGGCGACGACCGTGCCGGGGCGGCACCGCTTCGACTTCATCGACTACCTCGCGGTTCCGTTCGTCGAGGCGGTGCGCTCCCGGAGCCTTCGTCGAGGGCGGACACCCGACGAGCTCGCGGCCGATGCGAGCGACGCCATGGCGGTGATGCGGGCGCTTGCGGCAGCGATCGAGCGGCTCGCCGCGCGCGACGGACTGGACATGGGGGCGCGCGAGCCAGGGCAATCGAGCGAGGTGGATACACAGCTGTCCGCGCTGTTTCGCGAGTCGGTGATCGGCACGGCCCGATGACGCCTCCCCTGTCTTCACGGACATGCGAGCTCGAGAGCCGGCTGGTCCGATGTCGTGTTAGCGCGGTGCAGGGTGCTCCGCGAGCCACCGACGGGCCTCGTCGGCCCGATCTTCGTCGCGTTCTTCGAACACCGTGAGCGCCCGCTCGACCGCATCGCGTGATCCGGCGGCGTGCTCGGGCCGTTTGGCGCGGAGCTTGGCCAGCGAGAAGCGTGACCAGGCCAGCTCGATCTCGGGGAGGGAGTGCTTCTCCTCGATCCCGATGATGCGCTCGTAGAGCCGCTCCGCCTCGGCGTCATGACCCATCGCAACCTCGAGCTCGGCCATCCCGGTCAGTGGGGCGGCGAGTGATGGCGCATCGGCTCCGTCGGTCTCGTGGTAGTACGCCAGGGCGCGCTCGATGTGGGCACGTGCGTCGTCGTACTGCTCGATCTGACTGTAGAGGCTTCCGAGGTTGGAGTCCGTCATTGCGACGAAGTGGTGCTCCTCGCCGTGGTGCGCCACGAGGATGTCCCGGCTCTGCTGCATGTAGCCGATGGCCCCCTTTGGGTCGCCGCGGCGCATCGCGAGCAGCCCGAGGTTGGTGATCTGCGGAACGAGACCCCGGTGACCCTCGCCGAGCATGGCCTTCTTGATCGCGTACGAGCGTACGAGTAGCGGCTCGGCCTCGTCGAAGCGGTGCAGCTCGATCATCGCCATGCCCATGTTGGCCAGCGCCGCCGCGAAATACGGGTGCTCTTCGCCCCACGAGGCCGCGAAGATGTCGCGTGCGCGGGTGTGATGCTCGAGCGCCTCGGGGTGGCGATGCAGCGCGTAGAGCACCAGCCCCAGGTTGGTCAGAGTCATGCCAACACGCGGATGATCGGGCCCGTAGACCTCGGTCTCGATCTCCAGCGCACGCTCGAGGCGCGGCTTGGCCTCGTTGGGCCGACGGTGCTCGTTGAGGGCGATCGCGGAGTTGCCCAAGACCATGGCGACACTCGAGTCGTCCTCGCCGTATTCCTTGCGGTAGATCTCTGCCGCGCGGTCGTAGGCGGCGATCGCCTCGTCGAGCCTGCCGGCGATCTTCATGACGTTGCCGAGATTGTTGAGGTAGTGCGCCTCTCCCTCGCCACCGGGATCGACCCGCCGAGCCAGCGCCCCTGCGACGTCGAGCCAGATTTGGGCATCCTCGGTCTTCGCCGTCCGGTCGCCGTAGACGAACGCGAGGTTCGTGGATGCCACCAGGGCGCCGCGATCGTCGTCGGCCTCCACCGCGGTCACGTACGCCTGGGCGATCGCTTCCGCGGCCGCTTCGTACTGACCGGACTTTTCGAGCAGTCGCCCCCGCGTCCGGTGGGCTCGGGACATCAGCGGCAAGTACTCGGTCTGTGCGGCTTCCTCGAGCAGGGCGTCGATCGATTCGAGCGCCTCTTCGGCGCGGCCGCTCCGACCCCAGACGGCAAGCGCAGCAAACTTCGCGTCGAGTGCCTCGACGTGTTTGGCGACCGCCGGATCTTCAGGCGGGGGAACGCCAGCACGGAGGTCTTCGACGTCGCTGCATCGCGCCAGCGACGGCAGACCACTGACCACGCTCTGCGCCCGCTCGACCGTGCTCGCGCTCGTTTCTCCGCTGAACAGGTCGACGATCGCGACGAGCTCGGCCTTGGAGCGCTGCAGGCAGGCCATGCGACGATCGAGCACGTCGGCGGACTGCTCGTGCCGCACATGGGTGGCTTGGCAAGCGTCGAGGTGACTCGCGACCCAGCGGTCGACGTAGTCCGACAGCTGCGCCGTGACGATTTCGGCCGTGCGTGGGGCGTAGCTGAGGCCTGTGCCTTCGATCGCGGTGACCATCGAGGCGCGCACGCCTTCGTCCCACACGTCGGCGAGCGGCGACACTTCGGACTCGCACGGCTGCGAAGCCGCGGGCGTTCCGAACGACGCGAAGGCGACGACGCCCGACAGCCCTAGCACGACGCTGCTCCCGGTGAGCAGCTGGCGACGGCGCAGGGCGGGGTCGCGGCCCAGTGCTTCCACCAGGGCGCGCATCGTCGGCCACCGATCGGTGGGCTGGACCGCCAGCCCCCGTACGACGATCCGATGCAGCCATGGCGGGACCCGCCGCCCCGACGGCTGCGGTGGCGGCCCACTGCGCTTGCGCTCCGCGAGCTCCTTGGTGTCCTTGCCCGAGAACGGACGTTTGCCGTACAGGCCCTGCCACAGCGCCACGCAAAAGGCGTACTGGTCTGCGGGGGGACCGACGTCCTCGTGCCCGTCGTGCTGCTCGGGCGCCATGAAGGCGGGTGTGCCCATGACCGTACCCACGCGAGTGAGCGCTTCGTCGTCGATGACCTCGGGAACGTCGCTGCTGCGGGAAGCGCTCGCGACGCTGCTATCGAGCCGCGCGAGTCCAAAGTCCATGACGCGAGGTCGCCCGTCGGAGCCGAGCATCACGTTGCCGGGCTTGAAGTCGCGGTGGACGAGCCCGGCCTCGTGCGCGACGGCCAGGCCGGTCCCCGCCCCGCGAAACACCTCGACGATGTCGGGCCAACCACGCTCGTGCTCGTCGAGCCACTCTGCCAAAGTGCCGCCGTCGATCAGCTCCATCGCAATGAACAGGTCGGCGCCGTCACCCTCGACGTCGTAGACGGGCACGACGTTCGGGTGCGCGAGCTTGGCCATGGCCTGAGCCTCGCGCAGCATTCGGGCCGCGCCCTCCCGCGACAGCTTGCCGCCCGCGCGCCCCATCTGCTTGATGGCGACCTCGCGACCGAGCCGCGGATCGTACGCCCGGTACACGCGCCCCATCGCGCCTCGGCCGAGCTCTCCGAGCACGACGTAGCGGCCGAGCAGCGTTCCGGGGGCCAGCGAGGCGGAGGGGACGTTCGGCTCAGACTCGTCCAGACACCGGGTCCGCGACTCGTCGAGCGAGGTGTGCGACCCCTCCACCCGGCGATCATACCGCGATCGCGGTCCGCATCACGCGTGGCGGATGTTCTTGATCACGACTTGCTCGACCGGTGCGTCCTTGCTGAACGGCCCCGCGGAGCCGGTGGAGACACCCTTGATCGCGTCGACCACGTCCATGCCGGAGGTCACGCGGCCGAACACCGCGTAGCCCCAACCGCGGTCGTCCTTGGCACTGTGGTCGAGAAAGCCGTTGTCGGTGACGTTGACGAAGAACTGCGCGGTGGCGGAGTGCGGATCGCTGGTGCGGGCCATGGCGACGGTGCCGCGGGTGTTCTTCAGGCCGTTGTCGGCTTCGTTCTGCACGGGGGGCTTGGTCGGCTTCTTGTCGTAGCCGGGCGTGTAGCCACCGCCCTGAATCATGAACGTGGGGATCACGCGGTGGAAGATGGTGTCCTGGTAGTGACCTGCGTCGACGTAGGCCAGAAAGTTCTCCACGCTCTTGGGAGCTTTGGCGCGATCGAGCTCGATCTCGAAGTTGCCGGCGGAGGTCTCGACGATGACTTTGTCTTCCGACATCGCGCGGATGGTAGCTCACGACGACGTCACCCGGGTCTTGCGGCGAGCCCACCACAGCGAGGCCCCCAGCGAGACCGCCAGCAGCACGAATCCCGCCACGACGTGGGCGATCGCCTGGTGCGTGTGCGATCGCGGCATCGGAATGACGCGCGCGGAGACGACCCAGTGCGCGCACGTGAGCAATCCGGGCGCGAGCGGCACGGTCGTTCGCGTGCTCCAGGCCACGACTGCGCCCACGGCCAGGAGCGCGAGGTCGAGCGGAACGACGTGTGCGGGCAGCGAGCCCCCGGACCAGCCGTGGGTCCAGATCGCGACGTACGCCAGGCCGGCCGCGCCCGACAGCAAGCGCAGCAACTCGGGGCGCAACGCCGGCGCGAACCGGAGCTCGGGCATCGGAGGCACGGTCGGTACGGCCTCGATGCGGTAGGGATCGACGGGCGCAGGAACGGAGGAGTCGGGGATGCGCAGGGTCGGTTGCCGAAGCGCGCGGAGGGCCAAAACGGTGCCGGCCATCGCAGCGGTGATCGCCAGGTGCTGCGGAGAGACGACGCCCGCGTAGACGACAGTGGCCAGCGTGACGGCCCATGCGCGTGACTCCGACCGGATCGTGCGCGTCGCGAGAAGCACCACGGCGAACAACCAGGGCGCGATCAAGAGCGGCGTTCGGAGGTGGGCGGCGAGAAAGGCGACGTGAAGCAGGGCCATGATCGCCCAGCCGCCCCAGATCGCGCGGAAGCACCGATGCGCCACGGTTCGGCCCCACTCGTCGAGCACGACCTTGCTGTCGACGCGACGATGGGTCCACAGCCCGGCCGCGAACAGGCCGAACGTCCACGCGACGAGGATGTCGCCGGCCAGCGCGGTCGGAGCCGCCTGTACGAGCCACGGCAGGCCGGCCACGCCGACCGCTCCTGCCATCGCCACTCCCATCGCCGAGCGCGACATCCGGAACTGCAGGGCCCAAGCGAGCGCCCGTAGCTTGGCGCCGAAGCTGACGAGCCACGCGAGGCTCGCGAGCAGGCCCGGACCGTCGAGCCACGGACAGGTGGCGCAATGCAGGGTGAGGTCGCATTGGTAGAGCGCCGCGATCAGCATCAGCATCACCGCGGGGCGACGCAGCCCGATGCGAACGAGCAGCGCGGCACTTCCGATCAAGGCCCAGGCGTAGACCTCGGCGATGGCCGTGATGCCGAGTTGACCCAGCAGGCCGGTCCCGCTCATCGACTCCGACAACGCGATGACGCCGTTGAGGACGAGCGCGGCGCTTACGAGATACAGCGGGTTGTACTGGACGAACCAGCGATAGAGCAGGTTGGGCGTCGGCTCGGACGGCGGAAGAGGAGCGGCGGCGTCGTGCATCGAGCCCGGCAGGTTGCAACCGGCGTGCCGCCGCGTTTCCGAGCCGGCCGGGGGCTCGCGATGGCGGCATTGCGTCATCGCGGCAATCGGACCCAGGTCGGGTCGTCAGCCTGTCGATTCACGCGGAGGCCACAGCGATAGGAGCGGCCGCAGCAGCCGGGCGGGGGTCAGCTTCTTGAAACCCACCAGCACCAGCCCGAAGTAGACCGCCAAGATCGC
>JGI12316J15310_10000040_pt61 | contig 12430 bp, 11 predicted proteins | sample MarCyaLeptolynsp_FD_15310 | JGI IMG/M metagenome (IMG submission 15310)
CGGATACTTCTGTATGTAGAGGAGATAGTGTTCAGCTAAGACCTATAGTTCAAGGAGATGAGTCTGGTATTAGTTTTGAGTGGACTCCTGCAAATGGTTTGGATGCAACTAATATTAAATCGCCAAATGCTTCTCCACTCTTTGATCAACTGTATAAATTGAAGATTACCAATGCTAGTGGATGTACAGATATTGATAGTGTAATGGTAAGTGTCAATGATACAGCACAACTAGACTTTAGCTATACTTATTCTCCAAGATGTGTTGGTGCTGTTTTAGAGATTCAAAATAATTCATTAGTCTCTGACCAATACACTTGGTTACTGAATGGTGATGTTGTTAGCACAGATAAAGATCCTGAGTTTACTATAGATCATACGATTGAGAATACCGTTACATTAATGGGTGGAAATTCCAATTGTGGCGACTCCATTAGTAAAATAATTCCTGCACGTAGTTTTAGAGAAATATTAAACTTCAGTGATGCGAATGTCTTTACTCCGAATGGAGATGGAATTAATGACTTCTTCCAACCAGGTATAGTAGGAGAATTTAAAGGTTGTGTTCGATTTAGGATATATGATCGTTGGGGAGCCAAAGTATTAGACTCTGATAATGGACAGTACACTTGGGATGGTCGCAATCAGAATGGAAAGGTAGCCGCTAGAGGAATGTATTATTACATCATTGATGTGGCAGGTGAAGAAATCAGAGGCTCTATATTCTTAAGCAGATAAGATTAAATATCTAATATTTTAAATTCTGTTCTTCGATTTTTAGATCTCCCTAACTCTGTGTCGTTGTCTGAAATTGGCAGATTGGCTCCATATCCTTTCCAAGATAATCTTGTTTCTACAATGCCTTCTTTAATTAGGTAATTGTAAACAGTTTTGGCTCGATTTTCAGATAAAATTTGATTCGCATTTTCATTACCAACATTATCTGTATGACCACTTATTTCAATTTTAATGGAAGAATTATCATTGAGGAAACTTTTCAATTTCTTTAATTCTACCATTGATTCTGCTTTTAGATCATATTTAGCAGTTTCGAAGAAAATATTTTTAAGTACAATTTTTTCTCCAATTTCAATTGGGTTCATAGGAACATCTTGTTTGAAAGGTGTATTGTTATTATTGTCCTTTAGTGCAAAATTTTCAGAGTAAAATAAATATCCATCCTTACTGGCATTTAAGGCATAATTCCTACCTGAAGGTAGGGTTACTAAAAACTCTCCCGATTTTGGATTGGATTCAGATTGAACGATAACTTTCTCACTCTCTAAATCAATTAATTCAAAATTTGCTGCGAGAGGTTTTTTGGTTTTAACATCGTAAATCTTACCTGCAAAATAACTTACCTTCTCTGGTGAAAATTGAGCGGGTAGTTCAAAACTATACAAGTCTAACTCTCCTATACCTTGTGCTCTATCTGAGGCAAAATATGCAATTTTACCATCTGCCCCTACCAATAAACTATTTTCATTTTTAAAGGTATTTATGGGATATCCAAGATTAACAGGTTTTCCCCAGTTGCCTTCTTCATCTAATTTGGAAACAAATATGTCAAGCCCACCCATTCCAATATGTCCATCAGAGGAGAAATATAGTGTTTTACCATCGGGATGTATAAATACGGATTCTTCATTGGCAGGTGTATTGATGGTTCGGCTTAGTTTTTCTGGTTTCGACCAATAGTTTTTTTCATCAAGTCTGGATACGTAGATGTCACCTGTTTTAGTTCCAGTTCTGCTTCTAATGCCTCTGACAAAATATAATGTTTTGCCATCTGCTGAGAAGGAAGGTTGGGTTTCCCAATGCGGTGTATTGATAGTGCTGCCTAAGTTAATAGGTGTAGTCCATATTTTGCCATCATAAGAGGAATAGAATAGATCACAACTTCCTTTTCCTTTCCTTTGTCCACCATAATTTCCATACAATTCACAAGCGGTGAAAATGAGCAATTGGCCATCGGCAGATAGAGTAGGTGCACCCTCATTCATAATTGAATTGATAGGTTTTTGGATATTGATCGCTTTTTGCCATTCACCGTTCTTTTTAATTGACATATAAAAATCTTCATTATAACCTTGTGGCGAATCCGGATTAATCAACCTTCTTGTAAATAAAATTTTATTCTGGTCTACAGTAATGCTAGGAAAGTACTCAGACAATTCACTGTTGATGTTAGGACCAAGATTTATAGGTTCGAATGGTACTGGATTGTTAACAGCTCTTTTGGCAAAATCGATAATATCTAGACTTCTTCGACTTCTACTTTCCAGTTTAGGGTCAATCTCATTAAGAGATAAGAATTGTTCAAAACGATTTTCGGCCAACTCATATTCCCCAGATTTTAGTTCTAATTCTCCCAAGAAAAAAAGATTATTAGGAATTACATTCACATCTATCTCAATACAAGTTCTAAAAGCTGATTTTGCAGTTTCATAGTCTCCTTGGTCTAAATAGGTATATGCCAATAAAGTTTGTGCTTCTATAAATTTTGGATCTCGTTCAATAGCTTCGTTAAGGCTAATTCGAGTAGACTTTAAATCATATTTCTGATAGAAAGCTTGGGCTTCTATATATTTCTTAATTGCCTTCTTATCTGTTGTTGTATAGGTTTGGGAGATTGCTTGATTGAAAGCAAAGGATAAAAAGAAAACAAATAATAACGAGAACTTATTTAAGGAATATTTAAATATTTGTGTGATTGCGTACTTAATTTCCATTTTGGATTTTGTTTAATGTAATCGATAACCAAAGGGTTCATTTTTTCTCTTTGACTCCATTCAACCTGTAAATATAATTCACAATCTTGCTTTACTTGTTTGGCATTCTCTTCCGCCCATTTAAAATCAGATTTGTTATAAATAATCATCTTCAGCTCGTTTGCTTTTTCGAATACCTCAATTAAAGGAGTCTTAAACTTTTTAGGGGATAAACAAATCCAGTGCCAACTTCCACTCAATGGGTAGGCACCGGAAGTTTCCAGTGCAATTGTGAATTGACTTTCGATTAATTTATTGCATAAATTATCAAGTGAATACATCAACGGTTCACCACCAGTTATTACAATAAAATCACTTTTAGATTTTTTAGCGGAATTAAGGATATTTTCTATGGATTCGATTGGATGATTAGCTGCATCCCAACTTTCTTTTACATCACACCAATGGCAACCTACATCACATCCTGCAATTCTAATAAAGTAAGCCGATCGACCTGCATGATAACCCTCTCCCTGCAAGGTAAGGAATTGCTCCATTAAAGGTATTTCGGTTTCCGTATTAAAATTCATATTTCAACAAATCTACGCCATAAAAAAATCCCGTCATAAATGACAGGATTTTTTAAAAGATTAAATCGTAATTAGTAGATAATTAATTTCTCCTTACTCTTAGTTCCAAGCACATTTAAGATATATACTCCTTTATCTAAGCCTGAAAGATCAATTGAAGTTTGATTTGAACTAATTCTATATTCATTCAATTTTCTTCCTTTCAAATCAAAGATAGCTACTGGATTAGTAGGTATTTGATCGAATTCAAGCGTAAATATTCCATTAGAAGGGTTTGGATAAATACTGAATGTTCTTTGATCATAGATATCATCAATTCCAGTGCTTTTATCCAAGATACTCACATCATCAATTGCCATATCACTACTCCAGAATATACCTGTTCTGAAAAGGAATCTAACGTTTATGGTTTTTCCAATGTATGGTTTTAAGTCAACTTTTTGTTGCAACCAGGCAGAACCTTGATCACCCGAAATTGTCAATATACTATCTAATGAGCCATCACTATAAATACTTACTTGTAAACTTCCCATAAATTGTCCTTGCATATGATACCAAAATTTTAATTCTGGATCAATTGTATTTGAAAGATCAATACATGGAGAAAGCACTTCAGAAGTCACATCATAACATCCATTAGATGCTTCTGAATAAATATATTGTCCTGTACTATTACCCAATGTGTGATCTGCAGTTGGGCCAGTTCCTTGAGAAGGAGTTGATCCCGAATTTACCCTCATGTCAAAATCATCATGCCTTGTGCTAGATAAGTTACTCCAATCGTTGCCTAAAGCACAAACAGTAGTACCACAATTACTAGTTGTAACACAAGTAGTCATATTATCGAAATTCTCTCTATAAGGGATAGATTTAACTACACCATTTAAAACATCAAACTGTTGTTCCAGAGAATCATTGGTAAAATCAGCATCACTGGCTAACAATGCTTTTACCTTTAATCTATTGGTAAATGTTTGCGTTAATCCTAATGAATCTCTGAATTCAAAGGTTCTAGAACCACCTGGTGCAATAGTACCAAATACGGTATCTCTTCTTACAACATTATTGAACGTAAATTGAACTGGTAAGTCAACTATGGATGAATCTCCTTTGTTTTCCACCCTAATCTGAACTGGTATTTTAGTGACATTACAATTAAGAACGTAGGATGCACTTGGTGAGATTAAATCTGCAATGGATGCATCATATGCAAATGGACATCTTAATATTCTTTGAGGAATTAAAACGGCATTTGCTCTTCTTCCAATTATTTCATTCTTAATTGCTTTTACACTTACCCAATTCTCATCGTTGTAAGTGGTATTTTGGAATACGAAGAATGTATCGGATGTTCTACCAATAGAATCCATATACATTGCACCAAGCTTACTTACTTCATAACCAGTAGCTCCAGGTACTTTATTCCAGCTCACTTTAATAGAATCAAAACAAACAAACTCTGTAGAAATACCTCCTGGTAATCTTTGAATCGTAAATGTATTTTGAGAAATTCCAGAAGCAACTACATTTCTTCCAACTCTTCTTTCTACTCTTATTAATGCATTACCTGTAACATTTGTAGGAACAATCCAATCCCTATGACGAGAAGAACCAGAAGCCAAGCTAATATTTGTCCATGTAGCGCCACTATCAACACTATATGAAACTCCAAAAGCGCCAGATCCTTGAACTGCATCCCATCTAATGGTCTCTGTTTCTCCTGGAACGAATGTTTCACCACCATTCGGGTAGGTAACTTCGATAATATCTTTTTTGGTTTCCCAAACCACAAAATACTTTTGTGGACCTTGAGGAACATTAAGACCAGTGATTAATAATTCATAGTTTCCAGCATTTACTGTATCAATTGAAACCTGCTCCACATTATTTAAGTCATCATTTCCTCTAGTTGCTACTGAGTTTAATGCAGTAGCATTAGCTGTATGGTCCAATACCCATGGTTGAATGGTATCATTATTTGGAGTAACAACTCTTAAGTCTAAATCGTTAACAAGTGCAGTAGCAGCTGCAGTAGATGCTTCATAATCCGTCCAGTATATCATGAATTTTAATTCTACTAAGTCACTATCATTTATATTAATGGTATGAGACCTTTGGTTGCTTTGAGAAACAGTATCATCAAAATATCGGTTTTCTTCCAACAAAGTCATTGCTCTGTGTCCGTTTATTCTACCCCAACCATAAGTAAAATCAGGACCAACATTTCCAATGTCTCTTGCTGTATTTAATAAAGCGGCTTTAATTAATCCAGATTCAGGAACAGTATCGCCATGCAAATCTTTATATCCATGATATAATAAAGCAGCAACACCTGCTAGACCTGGTGCAGCAGCTGATGTTCCACCACCTACTTGATAGGTGTTAAATGCATTGGTAGACATTTGACTACCACCATTCGCACAAAGGTCAGGCTTAATTCTACCATCATAGGCAGGGCCTCTACTGCTACTTCCTACTAATCCATCTACATAAGTTAGGTTACCAGTAGCTATTGTAGATTTTCCTTGTTTTCTACCACCTGTTATTGTACCCCAAGGAATTCCAGCACCATAGGCGTTGGTTCCACAAGTACTTCCAGCACTGTTTCCAGCAGAGAATACATGAAGAATTTCTGGATTTTGTCTTACTTGTTGATCCAGAGTTCTGGTAAGTGATGTATATCCAGCATTACATCCTTCACTATAAGAAGTAGAAGAAATAACTACGTCTCTGTTGTTCAAATTAAAAACCGCATTTGTAATATGTGGATAGCCAGTTATATTATAGTAATATAGGAATGCTCCAGGAGCCATTCCCATCATTCTAGGGTTTAAGTTGCCCGCTCCCATAGCGATACCAGTTGTCATGTCTCCATGACTTCCTCCATCAACATTGATAAATTGAGTAACTCTTCCTTTAATATCAATATGGGGTCCAATTGCACCGTCATCTGCTACTGTAATGCTTATTCCAGTTCCATCGTATTTACGTCCTAATGGGTGGCTAGAATTTAACATGTTTGCTCTATGTACTGTGATGCCTTCTAAATCCTCCTTCTCAGGTGGTGCTGGTATATAGTCTAAATATTTAACGAAATCCTCTTTGGCGAAGTCTTCAATATCATCATGATGAATGGATATTTGATAGAATATATCAGAAGGGTCTATGCTTTCAACTTCAATACCTAAAAATCTAAGCTTGTTGATTACTTGAGCTTTATTGACATTATCCTGCGGTTCTAAAATTAGACTAGCCATTTTGCCACTCATTGCCCATTCTGGTTTTTCTTGATTCGCAAGACGTGGTGCATATTTATAATCCTCAACGAATGGAATAATTGAACGGATGTTCAATTCATTTACCTGAATATTCGTTGGTGAAGATAATTGTGCTAAAAAAGAATAATTCGGCAAGTATTCTAATAATTCAATGCCGTTAGCGGCTATCTTGTTTTTTGCTTTTACTCCCGGAACCGTGTAAAATTGAATAATTACATAATCTGTATTCCAATTTGAAGTATAGTTATCTAACTGAGTAGTAGCTTCTAATTGCTGCATTTCTACATCACCAGATTTTAGGTGAAGAACATGGTCTCTTTCCGCATGAGCGAAAAGAAAAGAAACAGTAGCTAATAAGGTGAAAATAAATTTGTTAATTTTTATCATGGTTGGCGAATTTTTATGAAGCCCTAAAGTTAAGAAAATCTTAATGTATCAATGATAATTAGCGGACCTTTGACTATTTTAGTTTGGATTGATAGCGATTCCAGCTTTCAAACCCTCCCTTGAGGTCAATTACAGAACTAAAGCCCTTCTTCTTAAGAACTGCTGCAGCTTTATTGCTTCTCCCGCCTTTAGCACAAAAAACAAATACGGTTTTTTCTTTGTCTAATTTTGAAATGGAGGCATTAAAGGTGCCATCTAAGATATTGTAATTGATAGACTTGTCAATAGTTCCGCTTTCAAACTCCGTAGATGTTCTAACATCAATTAACTGTGGTGATTCTTCTTTTGAAAGTCTTTCTGCGAATGATTCTGGTTCTAAAACTAAATATTCAGATTCTTGGGTTTGAGCCTTAGAACATCCTGAAATGCAGAGGTAAGTAATAATAGATAAAAAGAGATTTAGTCTAATTCGTTCCATGCTTGAATACCTCCAAGAAGGTTGTAAGTTTCAAAACCTTTTTTATCCATAACCTGACAGGCAGTTGCGCTTCTACCACCGCTCCTGCAATAAAGCAGATATTTTTTGCTTTGATCCAAGGCATCAATTTTTTCGATAAAAGAAGGATCCATTAGATTGATATTAATAGAGCCATCAATATTTCCTTCAAATTCTTCTTCTGGAGTTCGAACATCTATTACTACCGTATTCTCTTCTGTCATCATTGCTTTGAAATCTTCAGCTGTTAAATCATTCATCTTTAATATTCGATTTATAATTAAGAAAGAAATTTGCCCAAATAATTTTAGAGAGGGCATAATATAATGGAGTCAAAGCTATTAAAAATGAAGCAACGAGTATAATAAAATTCCAAAAATCCATTTCAAATCCAAGTATATACTTTATCACTAAAAAGGTTACTATATGAGCTACTCCTAGCGCATAAGAAACATACATTGCACCATAATAAAAGCCTGGTTCTAAATAAAGCCTTCTATCGCAGTTTGGACATTTATCATAGGTGTCGGATAAGTGTTTAAAATTGTATGGATTTCTCGACTTGAAAAATTCCCCCTCATGGCAATGCGGACATTTGAATTTTAGGATACTATAAAGCTTCGTGCCTTTTTTGGCAATTTTTTGCATCTAAAATTTTTTTGCAAAGATAATCTTCATCTTTTCTATGACAAGCAATTTAGATTACAAAAGCCAATTAAATATTTAAATTATAAAGTCCTAATTGTTAACCTTAATGGGTTATTAATCAACAATAAATGTAATTTGATATCTGTAATGAACTATAACCTATAACATTTCATTGGCTACATTAGCCAGCTCAGATCTTTCTCCTTTTTCCAATGCAACATGCGCATAAAGTTTATTACCTCTGACTCTATCGATTAAATAGGATAAACCATTGCTGTGCTCGTCTAGGTAAGGAGTGTCTATTTGGTTGATATCCCCAGTGAAAATCATTTTGGTGTTTTCCCCGGCTCTGGTAATTATTGTTTTTATCTCATGAGGTGTAAGGTTTTGAGCTTCATCAACTATAAAAATTATATCGGATAAACTTCTTCCTCGAATGTATGCTAAAGGGGTAATTACAATTTTCTCATTCTTTTGCATTTCAGTGATTTGCTTGTGTTTCTTATCCATTTCACTGAATTGATTCTTGATGAATTTTAAATTATCCCAAAGGGGTTCCATATAAGGGTTTATTTTCTCTTTGATGTCTCCTGGTAAATAGCCAATGTCTTTATTGCTTAGAGGAACTATAGGTCTAGCTAAAATAATTTGCTTGAAATTCCTTCTTTGCTCTATTGCTCCGGCTAATGCCAGTAAGGTTTTGCCTGTACCTGCAACACCTTGTATGGTTACCAATTTAATTTCTGGATTTAGTATAGCGTGCAAAGCAAAAGCTTGTTCTGCATTTCTTGGTACGATGCCATAAGCTTTTAATTTTTCAACACGATCCAATCTATCTTCAATTGGATTGTAAAAAGCTAAACTACTTGCCTTGCCATTTTTGAGTATATAGAAATGATTATTTTGTTTTTTACCATCTAAAAAACTATAATCTTCCAAATAGCCTTTATCGTATATTTCACGAATAGTCTCTGAAGGTAAATTTTCAATTCTATCCTTCCCCAAATGCATATCAGAAACATCTTTTACTTTACCAGTGTTATAATCTTCCGCTACAACATTTAATGCTTTTGCTTTAATTCTAAGGTTGATGTCTTTGGTTACCAAGATTACCTTTTTGTCTTTTTCTTCTTCTTGTAAGCTAATGGCTGCGTTTAAGATTTTATGATCTCCTTTTCGGTCATCGAATATTTTTTCTGCGTTTACCTTATTGTTTAGAATGTTGAATATGATCTTAAATTTAGATTTGTTCTTGTTTCCCAATGGTATCCAATCTTGTAAGGTATGATTTGCAGAAAGTTTGTCAACTATTCTGGTAAACTCTCTTGCTTCAAAATTTTTGGTGTCATTTCCCCGTTTAAAATTGTCGAGTTCTTCCAATACAGTAATTGGAATTGCTATATCATTGTCTTCAAAGTTTAAAAATGAATTGTGGTCGTGAATAATAACAGAAGTATCTAATACATAGATTTTCTTTTGACTTTTCGACTTTCTTGGCATATTCAATTCAATTAAGGTTTTAGTAAATGTAAATTCAAACCTAACTGGTATGACTTATTTTTTTAAAAAGAAATTAACCGATAAAACTTGAAAAGTTTTTCAGAAAATAAGTGATTAGTTGTCGAAAATGTGACTGAATATTTTATCTGTAGCCCCTTTGTTTTCAAATATATAATTTGAATTTTCGGTTTTGATGTGATCTAAATTACTTGGATCTTTTAATAAATCATTAAGCGAATGTGAAAAATCATCAAACTCCAGAACGCTAATTGCGCCATTTCGATTCATTAAATCATGAGCTTCCTGAAATCTATTAAAATTCGGGCCAAAATATATCATACAACCATAGACTGCTGCTTCATTAATGTTGTGAATGCCACTTTTAAATCCACCACCAATAAAGGCAAAATCGGCATAGCGATAAATTTTTGAAAGTAAGCCAACACAATCCATTATAAGAACCTGTTGCTCTGTTAAGTTTTGTGTTTCATTGCTATTTGTCCATAAGATACCTTGACCATTTAATTCCTGAACCAATGCATTTAATTTTTGTTGATTTATTTCATGCGGAGCAATAATGATCTTAATTGGAGTCTGACTCTTGAACAACTTTAATGCGAATTCTATTTCTTTCTCCCAAGCACTTCCAAATACAATTACCTTTTCATCTCTGCAAAAAGAAATTAATCGATTGTCAGCAAATTCTTCATCGGCAATCTTAGCTACCCTGTCTAATCTGGTATCACCAGTTACTGTGTAATTTGTAATTCCAATTGATTGGAGTAACTGAGCAGAAGCGTGATTTTGAATGAAAAAATGCTGGAAGCTGGATAATTTACTCCTAAACCATGCACCATAATATCTAAAGAAATGCTGAGATGGACGAAATATTCCGGAGATGAGATAAGTAGGTATAGAGTTCTTTTTTAAAGCACTTAATAAGTTAAACCAAAACTCATATTTGACAATAATGACAGCTTTGGGCTTAATTGCAGCTATTAATTTATTTGCATTGCTTTTGGTATCCAAAGGCAAATAAATTACCAAATCAACCAATTCGTAATCTTTCCTTAGTTCAAAGACAGAAGGAGAGTATACGCTAAGTACAATTGACTCATCGGTTTTTTTATTTTTAATTGACTCAATTAATGGTCTAGCTTGTTCAAATTCACCTACCGATGCGCAATGAATCCAAATGGATTTTTTTTGTATTAATTGAGCTTCATTTAACTGTTTAAATACCGATTTCCTTCCCTTTATCCATAGGGAAGCTTTTTTATTACCTAAAAATGAGGCAAGGAGAATAACGAAATAATATAATCGAACGCCAATATTGTATAAAATACTCATCCGACTTTAGTAATAATAAAACTCTTCAGATGCTCGTTCTCTGATTGGGATAGACCAGCCAAATCTCAAGCCAAGAAGTAAGTCGGTTTTATTTCCATTATCAAAACTTCTGGTGTCATAATTAAACCCCCTTCTATTTTTAGTAAAACCTTCAACCATTTCTAATCCGAAATAGAAATTCAATAAATTCTTTTTACCATAATGTTGATAACCTAAAAATTGCTTTGCTGCTAAGCCCGTATGCAATCTGTCATATCCTTTCAAATTATCATCACTTAGTTGGAAAACTTCTCCATCCCTAAAATCTATTTTTATCCTGTGTTGAATGTATCCAATACCAGCCTTTATAATAATTCCGGAGTTCCCGTTTGTGCTTAAAACGGGAAATATTTTAGAAGCGGAGGCAAAAAAGCTATGTCCACGAATGTCATAAATTAACTTTACCAATTCACCTTCAGCATCTGTTGCATCTCCTGCCATATTGATGATATCATTTAAAAGGTCTTGCCTTTTAACATCTGAACCAAACATAAATCCTCCTTCAATATCAAATTGCCAATTAGATTTTGTTTTATATCCAATAGCTCCACCAACTGTGTTGGTAGTGCCGAATGTGTCTTCAAAATCACCTCCGGTTAACATCCTTGCGAATTGAAACCTAGCAAATGGGAATCCTTCGGATATGGTCGGAATACTATCCTTTCGGTTTTGGGATTGTAAAGTATTTAGAGAAATTAAAATGATTCCAACAAGCAAATAAGAAATTCGAAATCTGTACATACTGCTAAATTACCAATAGTTTCAGAGGCTAAACTTAGCTAAAAACACTATCTTCGCAGGCCATAAAAATTGTCTGTATGAGAGATATTCAAATGGTTGACTTAAAGAGTCAATATCAAAATATCAAAGGGGAAATAAATGAGAGGATTCAAGCTGTAATAGATTCTGCAGCATTCATCAATGGACCAGAGGTAAAAAGGTTTCAAACAGAATTGCAAGATTTTTTGGATGTCAAACATGTGATTCCCTGTGCCAATGGAACAGATGCATTACAAGTTGCAATAATGGCCTTAGGTCTAAAAGAAGGCGATGAAATCATAACTACAACATTCACCTTTATAGCTACTGCAGAAGTAATTGCTCTTTTAGGACTTAAACCAATTCTTGTTGATTGTGAGGAGGATAGTTTTTTAATTTCAACAGATGCTATAGAAAAAGCAATTACACCAAATACTAAAGCGATTATTCCCGTACACCTTTTTGGACAATGTGCGAATATGGAAGAGGTAATGCGCATTGCATCAAAACATGATTTGAAAGTGATTGAAGATGCTGCTCAGTCTATAGGTGCAGAATTTATATTTTCCGATGGAGTTAGAAAGAAATCTGGCACTATAGGTGATTTCGGTTGTACTTCATTTTTTCCTTCCAAGAACTTAGGTTGTTACGGTGATGGAGGAGCCTTATTTAC
>JGI12316J15310_10000105_pt48 | contig 12419 bp, 9 predicted proteins | sample MarCyaLeptolynsp_FD_15310 | JGI IMG/M metagenome (IMG submission 15310)
CGGACGCGGTGCGACGGGTCGACGCCCGCATCAGCGAGTGGTCGCAGCGTTGGAGGGGCGCTGTCGTGGCATCCTGTACTGCGACTCATACCGTGCGCTCGCAGAGCGAGGCTCAGCACAATCGCCGGCTGCACTGCTTTCGCGCTCAGCTCGCTGAGGTCGCTGACATCGTTCACGGCCTCGGGCGCGACCATGCCGAAGCCGCCTACGTTGCAAGCCGGCGAGCTCTCCGTCTTCCCGATCTTGAACGGTGCAGTGACGCGGGCACGTTCGGCTCCGCCGCATCTCCCTCGACCCACCGGCACGTTCGGCTGGCCGCGATGCTCGAGGATCGTCGCGAGATCGACCAGGCTTACGCAGTGCTCGAGCGCGCCACAGCAACCGCCGGCGAGGACCCCTCCGCTGCTCCGCTCTTCATCGAACGTGCGCGGTTGCTGACCAACGACAACCGCCTCGATGAAGCAGTCGCTGCGACCAATGCGGCGTTGACATCCGCCGAGCGTCTTCAAGACGAAACGCTCGTCTGGCTCGCCTGGCAGAGGAGAGCTCGCGCCCTGATCTTGGCCGAGGGCGGAGCGAGGGCGAGGTTTTCACTCGAGCGCATGCGCAGCATCGGGATGACTCTCCCCCCCTCCAAGGCCCGAGATGCGAGCCAGCAAGTCCTCGAGGCTCTGCTTGCCCAGCGACACGGCGAGCCAGGCCTATTGGACGCACTCGAATCAGCGCGAGATTCGACTGACGTCGACCCCGAACTCATCGAGCTGGCCATCGACGGCGTTCAAGTCGCGAGTCATCGCACGACTCAAGCCGGAGAGCTCGCCCGCAAGGCCGTCGAGCTAGCGAACGAGGCGTACGGACCGGAAAGCCCCTACGCGCTCGAGGTGCGTCTCGATCCCGCGGTCGACCTAGCGCTGGGCCGACACACGGCGCCCGCACTCGACGGCGTGTTCGCAGGCTCTTCGCTCTCACGGAGCCTGATGCGATCGGAGGCCGAACGCCGGATGGCCCGGGGGCAAAGCTCGGATGCACTCGTACTACTCGAGACACTTGCCAGTTCCCCGAACATGCAACCGGGCGGCGGCCCAAGAGCGACGTCCGAGCGGCTCTGGCTCGCCCGAGCCTTGTTCGAAACCGGCGACGTCAGGGCCGCGCTCAGATCCTACGAGGTCGTTGTGCCTCGCGTTCGGGCGCTCGCCAAGCCGGGCAGCCACTTTCACATCTCGACGTTGGCCGCAGCAGCGCAAGCGTTCGTGGCAAGCGGAGACCACCAAAGCGCAAAGCAGCTGTTCAGGGAACTGCTCGCATCGCCCGACGGTGCGTTCGAAGACCCAGAACTAAGAGGCTTCGTCGCTACGTGGCTCGAACACGACGGCACGCGCGCGATGTAGATCGCCAGCGATCGCGGCGATTGTAGCCTCACCCGCCCAGCGTGAACTCGCGCTGGACGGTCTGTTGGCCTTCGTAGGTGATCTCTTCGATGTAGTTGCCGGCGGGGAGGATGAGATGTGTCCCGACTCGGAACGTCGAGTTGCGCTGCATGTTCGGGAAGTCGATGCCCTGGCAGTGCACCGTGCCGTCTTCCTGGCCGAGTCGGCGGATTGTGTACGTGCCGCTCTCGCCGTCGTCGCCCTCGGGGACCTCGTGCACGAACGTCGGAACGTGCAGGTCCCAGACGTAGCTGCCGTCCTCGTTGACCCACTCGTCGAGCACGGTGATGCCGGCCAGGCGAAGCTTGTAGGTGCCCCCGGCGTACGGCAAGAAGTGCAGCGTCTGATCCTCACCCAGGTCGTAGGAGCGCGTTCCGTTGGTGGTCTGGAGGCTGACCCACATGTCGATGTCGGGTCGGCACTTGGACTTCGCGGAGGCCATCGGCAGTGCGGACGCTTCGGCCGGCGCCTCGACAAAGATCTGTGTGCGCGGATCCTGCGTCAGCGCGATTCCGTCGGTCCAGTCGTCGAACTGACCGAAGACAATCGGCAGCACCTGCCACTCGTGGGGCTTGGTCTCGAAGCCGAGGGTCTTGTCGTGGCCGAGCTTGAGCTCGTACTCGTTGGGGGCGAACACGAAGGTCTCCCCCTGCGGCAGTCCGACATAGCCGCCCGGCCCATCGCTGACGAGGCCGCGACCACCGAGGCCAACGAGACCGATGTCCTCGCCGAAGTCGACGGGCAAGTCCGGCATGGTCATCGTCACCGTCGGCAGCGCGAGGATCGAGGGAACCTCGGGATCGGGCACCAAGCCCAAATCGCAGCTCTGCGTCGTGATCGTGTCCGGCTGGCCCAGCGACGACTTCGCGGGGTTGGTGGAAACCACCGTGACGCAGTCCTCTCCCGTGAGCAGCACGTCGAACTCCTCGCCGATCTTCACGCGACTGTCCGGGTCCGCTTCCGAGCCCCAGTAGACCTCGAACTCGTTGACGTCGACGTTGCCCTCGTTGAAGGTGTCAGCCGCCATGACGATTCGGACGACGGCCGGTCCGCTCGTCGGAAGCTCCGTATCGTCTGCCTTGCCCCCTGCGCCACCGGCCGGCCCCGCGGAGTCCCCACGACCCGCGGGACCGCCGGCATCGCAACCGGCTGCGAGCACAGCAGCCATCGCGCAAGCAGTCCAAAGCCACAACCCCCCTCGTGAACCCACTCCCGTGTCCATCGCAACCACCTAGATGCGCATGACGTGGGGCGCATCCCACTTTTTTCGGTGGCTCAGCTGGGGCCGACGGGGGCTCCGGGCTCCGCGATCAGCACGTGGACCTGGCTCTTCGCGCCGCCGACGACGCGCTGCTCCTCTTCGAGCAGCGTGTGGAGGACCGGGAGGTCGCGCTCCTCGAGAACCGTCACGATGACCCGACCGGCACGCGGGAAGCGGAGCACCCGACGCAAGGCCTCGAACGAAGCGCCGTCGGCATTCGAGGTCACATACGCGCGACCGAAGGCCTCCTCGATCAGACGCGCTACGTGATCGGCCCGTCCCGCATGGTCGATCTCCACGACCACGAACAGGCGCGTGTCGGCGGCGAGGCCGGCATCGGTGTCCAGCGCAAGGTCGTCGGCCGCACGGAGGGCCGCTGCTGCCTCCGCCGCGGAACCGGCCGACCGCAGCGAGTCGAGCAGCCCACGATCGTGGCACAGGCGCCCGACATGGGCGAGCGTCTGCAGATGCGTGCGTGGAGCGTTCTCGGGCGCGAGCAGCACGAAGAACACGTCGGCCGGTTCGTCGTCGACCTCGATCGGCGACTTTGTCGTCACCAGCGCGGCGATGCTGCGGTCGAGTCCGCGGATCGGTGCATGCGGCACGCTGACGCCGTGCCCCAGGGCGACGTGGCCCTCGATCCGCGTCCGTAACGCCTCGGACAGCTCCTCGGCCGATCGTCCCGAGACCGGCGCGAGCATCTCCGCCGCGATGTCGACGACCTCGTCCAAGCCCTTCGCATCGACCCCGACGCGCGCTCGTTCTTCATCGATGAAGTCGTCCCACGGACCTACCGTCGCAACCCGTGCTCGGGCCCGTGGCGCATAGACCCGCTTCCACTCTTCCCACACGACGCTCGCCACGGACTGCTGCGGTGGCTCGTCGCGAGTGCCTGTTCCTACGAGAGCGTTGCGATAGCGCTCCGTCAGCTCGTCCCACTCGACGACCATGCCGGGCAGGCCCTCACTCTCGCGACGGCGGCTCCAGCTCGACAGCAGCTGCAGGCACGCGTGATCGATGTGGTCGAGCCGGTCGATGTGGACGTGAAGCTCGCGCTCCGGGGGAACGGCATCGAGCGCCGACGCCAGTCGCGGAAGCTGGAGGAAGGTCGCAGAGCCGGTGAGGTGGAGATCCTCGACCTTGCCGGAGCGTCCCGGTTGGCTGTCGATCTCCAGCTTGGCGAACGTGTAGACGATCTTGCCGACCGCCGCGGCCAACCCGGCGATGATGCCGATGAAGAGATCGATGAAGACGACCCCAAACCAGGTGACCAAGCAGATCGCCAGCTCGCTCCGGCCCTGCCGGTAGAGCTCTTTGAGCGCGTTGCGATCGATGAGGCGGTAGCCGGTGTGCACCAAGATGGCGCCGAGCGCCGCCTGCGGGATCAGCTCGAGCACCTCGGGCGCCGCCGAGACAAACAGCAGGATCCAGATGCCGTGCATGATCGTGGACGCGCGGGTCTGGGCGCCGGCATCGACATTGACCGAGCTCCGCACGATGACGCCCGTCATCGGCAGCCCACCCACCGCACCGGTGAGCATGTTGCCGATCCCTTGGGCCAGCATCTCGCGGTCGTACTTGGCCTTGGACCGCGTCTGACGCTGGTCGATCGCGTTGGCGGTCAGCAGCGTGGCCGCGCTCGCGATGAAGGCGAACATGAACGAGAGCCCGATGAGGTTGATGTCGCGAAGCTTGTCGTAGTCCGCGACGGTCGCCGGTTGAAGGCCGTCGAAGAAGTTGGGCGAGATGTCCAAGAACAGGACGTCCACCGCCAAAATCTGGGTCGTGAGCGTCACGATCAGCAGCGACACGAGCTGCCCCGGAACGAGCGAGAGCTTGCCGGGCTTGATCTTGTCCCACAGGACGATGAGCGCGATCGTGGCCGTCGAGATCACCAGCGGCGCAATCTGGTTTCCGATGCCGCCCTTGAGCAGGCTGTCGGGTAGCCCGAGCACGTTGTCGATGAATCCGCCGAGCGGCTCGGCGTCCAGACACACGTGCAGCTCCGCGACCAGGATCAGCACGCCGATCCCGATGAGCATGCCGACGATCACCGCCGGCGCGACCGCACGAAACCAGCGCCCGAGGCCGAAGACTCCGGCAAGCGCCTGCCACAGGCCCGCCAGCGCCACGACGGGCGCGAGCGCGAGCGGCCCGTGATCGCGGATCAGGTCGACCACGGGAACGATGAGGCTCGCCGCCGGTCCGCTGACGAGCAGTGGCGCACCGGAGAAAATGCCGACGACGGTGCCGCCGATGATCCCCGTCACCAGGCCGCGCTCGGCGGAAACGCCACAGGCGACCGCGATACCGATGCAAAGCGGCAGCGCGACGAGAAAGACGACCGTCGAGGAAAGGAAGTCGGCCAGCCAGCGGCTGCGGGATGCATCACTGCCGCTATCGCTCATCGGTTCTCCAAATCGGCCGCAGGTATACCACCCGCGACCGAATTCCCCGCCCGCCAGGGCCCACCGGGGGACGAACGGCTGGACTGTGATCCCACGACTGGGCCGTGCACACCTTCGTGCTACCGTGAGCACTCGACTCCCCGCGGGGGCACCCAGCCTCGATGGCGTCTGCGCTTGCACTGGGAGCCGCATTGGCGCTCGCGCCGGCTGCTGCTCCATCCCCGCCCGAACCGCGATCGGACGCGTTCGTCTGGGAGGCGCCCGAAGGCTGCCCCACCCGCGACGAGGTCCGCACGCACGTGGAAACACACCTCGGCGGGCCCATCGACGAGGTGGCGCTCGAGTCCTGGTCGGTGGCCGGGCGCGTCGAGGCGGATCCACAGGGGGGCTTTCGCCTCACACTGACCATCGAGACACCCGACGGGATCTCCGAGCGCCCGCTCCACGACCCGGCCCGCTGTGAGGTCGTATCGGACTCCGCTGCGCTGCTGATCGCGCTCGCGCTCGATCCGGAGGCCGGCCTCGACGACGCCCCACCCGCGACGACCGAATCGAGCACCGCGAGCGATGCCGCGACGACAGAACCGCTGGAAGCGCCGGCGGCCGAAACGACGAAGCCCGATCCCGCGGTCGAGCCTCCACCGCCTGACCCCACGCCCGAGCCGCCCGAGCCACCCGAGCCACCCGAGCTCCGACGCGACGTCCCGCTGGTGTTCGCGTTCGGCTTCGCCGGCGGGATCGACTGGGGCACGCTGCGCCGCGTCTCGCCGATCGGACGAGCGAGCTTCGCGTGGCAGCGACCAAAGGTTCGGCTCGGGGCGAGCGTGACGTCTGGTGCAGCGCCTCGCTTCACCCTGCCGCCGCTGTCGGAGACGATCACGCTGTGGACGTGGACGGTCGGGATCGAAGCGGGTCCGGTCTTTCGCGTCGGACCGATCGAGTTCCCGCTCGTCGGCGGCCTCGAGGTCGGTCAGCTCGTGGTGTGGCCGCGCGAGCTGCTCGACCCGACGCGTCAACAGGTGACCTGGGCGGCCGTGCTCCTCACCCCAGCAATCGCGTGGGCGCCCAAGCCCTGGCTGGCGCTCGTCGCCCGGGCGGGGGCCACGATCTCGCTCGTTCGACCCAGTTTCTCGGTCGAAGGTGTCGGAGAGCTGCACCGACCCCAGCCGGTCGGCGTTCGCGCAACGCTCGGCCTCGAGTTCCGGCTGCCGCTGGCCCCAATGGGCGTATGATGGGGTTCTGTCGCGATCTTCTCGGCGGCTAAAGAAAAAGCGGCCTTGGTGGGAACGAACGGTAGCGCGACCAACGCAGACCGATGGGCAAACCCGACAAACGCGGCCGCCGCCGCATCGATCCCGACCTCGCGGAGACCTACCGCGAGCACTACGGATTCGTGTGGCGGAGCCTGCGGCGACTCGGGGTGCCGGATGTCGCCGTGGACGACGCAGTGCACGACGTCTTCGTGGTCGCCGCCCGACGCCTCGGCGAGTTCGAAGGGCGTGCGGCCATCACGAGCTGGCTGTTCTCGGTCGCCGTGCACGTTTCGCAGCATCAGCGGCGCTCGATTGCCCGCCGCAAGCGACGTCGCGAGGCGATGGCCCGGCATGTCGAGGCCACGGGTCAGCCGCGCGACACCTACGCCCAGCAGGACGCGGCGCATACCCTGCACGCGCTGTTGGACCACCTCGACGACGGCCTGCGGCACGTCTTCATCCTCATGGAGCTCGAGCAGATGACCGGGCGTGAAGTCGCGAAGATCCTCGGCCTCAAGACGGCCACGGTTCACTCTCGCCATCGAGCGGCTCGCAACCAGCTACGTCGCCACGCGCAGGAGCACCGCGCGGCCGAGGTCCGGAGGTCCGCATGAGCGACGACATCCTTCGCGATCTGATCGACGGTGAGCGCGACGAGCTCGTGCCACCACGTGGTGCCAAGAAAAAGACATGGCGACGGGTATCGAGCAGCGTCGCCATGGGTGCGCCGCTGCCGGCCGACCCAACGATGGTCAGCACGCCGATGCTGGCGGCCAAATCGGCGCTGCCGTGGGCCAAGGGCCTCGCGGCGCTGGCACTGGGCGGTGTGGTCGGACTCGGAGCCTACGTCGCCAGCGGCGCCGGCGACGATGAGGAACAACCGCGGCCCGCCATGAACAAAGCGGCTCCGGCCGCGCCCGCTCCCGAAGCAGCGCGCACGCCTGCACCGGCAACCAAGGGCAAGACAACCCCGCCCCCCGCGCCTGTGATCGTCGCCACGGACCCTGAACCCGACGTTGCCCCGGAGCCGTTGGACGCTACCGTGAAGATCGAACGGCCCAAGACGCCAGCGCCGGCCAAGGACGAGCCATCGACGCTCGCAGAGGAGACGCGGCTCATTGCCGCCGCTCGGCGACATCTTCGCAACGGGTCGGCCCGCGACGCCCTCGTGCCGCTCGCCGAGCACGCCAAACGCTTTGCCAACGGGCAGCTCGCCGAGGACCGCATGGCCCTCACCGCACGAGCGCACTGCGAAGCGGGCGACCGAGCCACCGGCCTCGAGAAGGCCAAGGCGTTGAGCCGCGCGTTCCCTGCGTCGTCGCATCTGTCGCGCGTCGAGCGGGCCTGCGAAACCAACTGATTGTCTCTACCCCTCGGTGCCTTTTTTTCGCGGTCGAGCGAAAAACCGGCGGCGGTGGGAACGAACCTACCGACGCCGCGCGCCGACCCGAGTCGAGCCCCGCGGCTCCCCACCCATGGAGAAAGTGACAGGCATGGTCAGAATGCATCGTAGTGGTATTGGTTTCATCGTTTCGGGTCTCGCGCTCGGCTTCGGCATGGCGACCGTTGGTGCGTGCGAGCAAGTGGACCGCATCGCCGAGGAGTGCGGTCTGGACATCAACTGCGAAGCAGGCGGCTTTGCGGAGGGCAAGGCCAGCATCTCCGGCGTCGCGTCGATCGATTCGTTCTTCGGCGCGGCGATCGATCTCAACGCGTCAATGCTCGAGCTGTCCGGTTCGCTGCGCGCGGAGCTCGATGCGATCGGCGCCTCGGTGGGTCTCGAGCCAGGAGCGAGCGGCGCGGATCTGGAGATGGCGATCACCGCCCACCTCGCGACCTACATCGACGTGGACGCCGGTTTTTCGGTCGTCTACCAACCGGCCAAGTGCCAGGCGAGCGTGGAAGCCAGCGTCGCGGCGGCAGCGGAGTGCGACGTCGAGGTCGAGCCCGGCATGGTCTCGGCCAAGTGCTCTGGAACCTGTCGAGCCGATGCGTCCGTGGAGGGCGGCTGCAGTGGCGAAGCCGAGGTCGTGTGCTCCGGCACCGCACCGAACTTCGCCTGCGAAGGCACGTGCTCCGGCTCGTGCGCAGTGGAACTGACCGCTGCCGCGAGCTGCGAAGGAACCTGCCGCGGGTCGTGCACCGCCAATGGCAGCACGATGGACGGCTTCGACGGCCAGTGCGCCGGCCAGTGCGAGGGCGAGTGCGTCGCCGACCTGAGCGCAGGCGGCTCGTGCGAGGGTCGCTGCGAGGGCAACTGCGAGTACACGCCTCCTTCGGGCATGTGCGAAGCAGATGCCTCGCTGTCGTGTCGCGCCATGGCCGATGCTTCGATCGAGTGCGAAGGCGGCTGCGAAGGCGAGGTCGAGCCCCCCGAGGTCAGCGCCGAGTGCGAGGCGAGCGTCGAGGCAAAGGCCAGCGCATCGGTCGAGTGCACCCCGCCGACGCTCGCGTTCGAGTTCGAGTGGGCCGCGGGCCTCGAGGGTGACGCGGGCCTCGAGACGCGTGCGGAGTTCCGAGCGTGGCTCGAGGGCTTCCGTTTGCACTTCGGCGCGCTCCTTGCCGCGCGCGCCAAGGCGGACATCGTCGCGCAGTCGGGGCTGAATCTGGTCGCCGCGGCCGACGGGGCCGTGCGCGGTGCGTTCGACGACCTCCAGGCCAACGGCAGCCTCAAGGCGAGCATCGGCGCCGCGTGTGCGATCGAGGAGCTGCCGGTCGCGGTTGCGGCCCTGCAGGAGTCAACCACAAGCCTGACCGGCAACGTCGAGGCCTCGGTCAGCGTGATCGGTGCGTTCGGCGGCTAGGCCCGAGGCGACGCTCGATCAGGCCAAGATGCCGTCGATCGCCTGATCGGTGGCGAACTGATCGGTGCCCCATGTATCAACCGGGGCACCGATCGCCCGCAGGCACGTCAGCGGTCCCCGCGAAGCGTTGTCCCCCTGCAGCGAGACGTGCACGCCCGGATAGGCCAAGCCACCACACGCCCGCCCGGCGACCAGCATCGGGAAGTCGTTGAACGCGTGGTCCCAGCCGCCCGAGACATCGGTGGTGCCCAGAATACATGCGCTGTCGAGCAACGTGCCGCCCGCCTCGGGCAGAGCCTGTAGCGCGACGACGAAGTCCGCGAACACCTCGACGAAGTAGCTGAGCACACTGACGACCGTCGCGTCGTAGCCGTTTTGGTGCTCGTACTCGTGAAAGGAGGTCCCCAGGCCCGCCGAGCCGACACCGATGTCGGGGTAGTCGACGTGCGAAGCCGGGCTCGAGAACTCGAGCGTCATCACGCGCGACAGGTCGCAGGCGAATGCCATTGCGATCAGATCCGCCAGGACGCCGGCCCGCTCGCGCTCCGAGTCCGGGTTGCCGGGGTCGGGCATCAACGCGCAGGCTTCACCCGGCTCGACGATCGCGGTCAGCCGGTTCTGCAGCTCGAAGATCCCCTCGAGGTGCTGATCGACGCGCTGCTTGTCGGTGCTGCCGAGCCGCCCCATCAGCGCATCCGCGTCGGTCTTGATCGCATCGAGCACTTGCGCGCGCGCGAGACTCTCGGCCGTGGGTGGCTCCCCGTTGGGAATGCCCTTGCCAAACAGGATGCCGAACAGCTCGCTCGGATCCATGACCGGCGGGTTGAACACGTACGGCGCCGGATGGGAGATGTAGCTGATCGCGGTCCCGGGATGATTGGTGCTGCCCGCATCGGAGGTGTGCACCGGGGTGACCGCGGCGGTCAGCGAACGGAACGGCGCGGTTTCGGTGAGGTGCTCCGCGGCAACCTCGTCGACCGAAGGCGTGGGCACGGTCAGAAAGTTCCAGTCGTCGCCCTGCCCCGCGTAGGACTCGTGCAACAACGGGTTGCCGGCCGACAAGATCCCCACCGCCCCCTCGACGTGCGGGTTGTTCGTTCCCGGCACCGGGAGGACGCCACCGCTGATCACGTTGACGTAGTCCTTGACCCCGGCCAGGCCGGCAAGCATGCCCGTGGCTTCCCAGGCGGGACCGGTCGTCGCCGGGGCCCACACGCCCGGCTGCAGGCCGTTGCCCCAAAACCACACGCCGAAGCGACGCGGGAGCTCGGCACCATCGGCGAGCGCCTCGCCGTTGCCATCGAGCATGATGTCGAGTAGCGGTAGCGCAAGGGCAAGCGAGCTGGCCCCCGTCATGCCGCGCAGAACCGTGCGGCGGGAAAGCGTTGGTCGTCGAAGCAGTTTCACTGGCCGCCCTCCCCTTGGTCCGGAAGCGTTGCGTATCGGAAGGCGTCGGCCGTAGCCAGCGCTTCGATCGCGCTGCGCAGGTCGTAGTCGTCGTCTTCGAACGCCTGCATCACGAGGTCCACCGTCGGTGCCTCCTCGGGCTGCTCGACGTGCCCCATCGCATAACGATAGAGGTTGCGAACGCCGCACTGCATCACCGCTGGATGCTCGGACAGCGCGGTGCCCAAGCCGATCGCATCATCGAAGGGCGTGCCGTCGAGCTCTCCGCTCGGGTCGATCGTCAGGCCTTGGTCCGTCGCCCGGTAGCCACCGATCGCATCAAAGTGTTCGAGCGCCAGTCCGATCGGGTCGGTCATCTCGTGGCACGACACGCAGGCCGGATCGACCGCGTGTTGCTCGAGTTGCTCGCGCTTGGTTTGGTGGCCACCACCTTCGGGCTCGGGAAGCTCCGCCTCGACGTCCGGGGGCGGCGGCGGCACGGTCTGGCACATCAGCGCCCGACGGACCGTCAGGCCGCGACTGGTCGGTGAGGTGCTCGCCTCGCCGGAGTTGATCGCGAGAAAACCGGCCAACGTCAGCAGTCCACCGCGCGTGTCGGGCAGCTCGACCGCCGTCGGCTCTGCCCCGAACGTACCGGGCACGCCGTAGAGTGCGGCGAGCTCGGTGTCGACATAGCCGGTCTGCGTGTCGAACAGACGTCGGTAGTCCCGCTGGATCAGGATGGTGTCGGTGATCACCTCGACCAGCTCCGCCCGCATCGCGGGACCGAGCGTCTGCGAATACGCCGGCAGCAGCTCGGGGTCCTTTTGCAGCGAGAGCAGTGCGTCGAGGTCGAACGCGTCCACGAACACCTGCACGGTGCCTGCCGTCGCGCGCTCGTCGGCGAGCATGCGCTCCACCTGCACGGCGAGGCCCTCGGGATCGTCGAGCTCCCCGGCGATTGCTGCATCGAGCAGCTCGTCGTCGGGCGGTCGGTTCCACACCAGGTAGGCCAGTCGCGACGCCACCTCGAAGCCATCGAGCTCGAGGCGCGTATCGTCCTCGTCATCGGGATGGCCGAGCTCGACGCGATACAGGAAGTTGGGCGACATCAGCAGGCCCGCGACGGCATGCTGCAGTCCGACCCAAGGATCGTTGCCGAGCAGAGCACCGGTGTCGTACGCCAGCTGGACGTAGCGCTCGAGCTCCTCGGCGGTCATCGGTCGCCGCCATGCGCGTAGCCCGAGCGTCTCGAGGACCGACTGCACACAGGCATCGCCCGGCGCGTGGACCGGCTCGCAACCGGCCAGCTCCGCGCGCGCCACCGGATCTGCGAACACTTGCGTCGCGACGTCGTGCGAAGCGACCTCGTAGTCCTCCACGCCGGCGGGCGAGACCCCGCCCTGGGCCGCGGCGATCGACGAGCGCCACTGCCCCACGGGCTCCACGGCGACGTCCCCGAGCACCGCGATCACCGAGTTGGCGTACTGCGCGGGGGTCAGAAGGCGGAGGCCAGTGCCGCCGAGGCCGAGCGCCTCGCCATCGTCGCCGCCCGTCTCGTCAGCGTCGTCATCGTCGTCGTCGTCGTCGTCGTCGCCGGTGCCGCCTTCACCAACGCCATCGGTGCCGGCACCTCGGCCACCGTCAGCGCCCGAGTAACACCCGCTGATGGCGAGCAGCATCGCAGCGCCCACGTTCCAAACTGTGCCCGGTCGTATCCCACGACCGGAGCCTGATTGCCCCTGCCTACGCATCCCTGCCTCCATTGTCGCACATCGCACTCGAAGGGAGACCGGGAAATCGCCGGCTCGCGCACACCAGGCTGCCGAGTCGGCGGTCCCCGTTACGCTCAATCCCTCGCAGCCCGCTCGGCTTTCCAG
>JGI12316J15310_10000505_pt27 | contig 12402 bp, 6 predicted proteins | sample MarCyaLeptolynsp_FD_15310 | JGI IMG/M metagenome (IMG submission 15310)
GCACCGCGCCGAGGCGCAGACCAAGCTCGCCAAGGAGCGCTCGGCAAAGCTCTCGGCCGCTCTCGACGCGGCCGGCCGAGACGCCAGAAAGAAAAAGCAGACTGCGGTCGAGACGGCCACCACGCTCGAGGCCAAGCTCGTCGAGGTCGAAGCAGCGGCCACCGCCGTGCAGAAGGCCGCGCTCGAGGTCGAGGCGGTCCTGGAGCAGGCCAAGGGGCAGGCCGAAAAGGCGGAGGCGGCCGCCGAGAATCTGCGACGCATCGAGCTCGTCGAGGGGCGACCGGCGCCCAAACCACTCGCGCCTCCCCCACCGCCGCCGCCGGTCGACGACGCGACCGGGGTCGATGCCCCCACCCCGTCGACCCCGGCCAGCGACTACCTCGACGCGGCGGATGCGGCCGACCATGCCGCCGCGAGCTACGAACGAGCCCTCGCCACGTACAAGTCGGCCAAGGACGAGTACGAGCGGCTGCAACGGCAGGTCGAAACGCTCGACAACGAGGCCCTCGCCGCCCTTCGGGTGGCATCGGCCGCGAGCACCCGGCAGGAGACGAGTGAAGCCCTCGCCGACGAGCAAGCCTCGGCGCGCACCGAGGCCGAGGCGGCACAGCGTGTCTCCGCGGAGCGCCGCGAACGACTCGACCGCGAGCTCGCCGATCTCGTCGCGCAGCGCTCGTCGGTCGACGCCGCGACCGAGAAAACTCGGATGGCGCTCGAAAAGCTCGGCGACCTGGTGATCGGGGCCGCGCCCCCGAGCTATCGCAGGTCGCTGGCGCAGTGCCTCGACGACGGCGACGAGCCTTCGCGGGTCCAGTGCATCTTCCGTCGGCTGCTCCAGGCCAACGGAATCGACCCGTCCCAGGGGCGCTACGTCGAGTGCGAGAGCCCACCGGACGCGGGCGCGCTGCCGCGTTTCGCCCGGGACGGTCAAGCGGTCCACTTTCCGCTGTCGCGCAAGGGATCGCTCGCGACCGGGTGCCTGCGCGTCGACATTGGGAGCCTGCTCGCCGAGCCCGGCGAAAGCCCCGACGCCCCGTGGCTCAATCCGCGCGAGGCGGGCTTTGCCGAGGTCGTACTCCTCGATCGCAGCGGCACTGTGCTGAGGTCGGACCCCGAGTCGGCGATTCGCCTCGAGCGACTGCCCGGCTTCGATCCCTCGGCTCTCGTCTCTTCACGCACGGAGGGACTCGAGATCGGGACCGATCGCTACCGCGCCTACGTGCAGCCGGTCGCAACTCGCATCGCCCCCGCATCTTCGGAGGCCGAAGACATCTCGCGGGTCGGCCTCGTCGTGGTCGCACTCGTCTCGGAGTCCCAGTTCACGTCGGAGACGCTCGAGATCGGATACGCCGGGTTCCTCGTCGCCGCGTTCTTGGTGGGTCTGGTGGTGCTGGCCTTTCCGCTCGCCAAGCTGTGGTCGGTCGGCGCCCGTTCTCCCTACTCGCGACTCGACGTCTCGCTGCTCGCGAGCGCTTCGGGGATCATCGCGCTCGTCATCACGGTTGCGGGCTGGTCCGTGCTCACCAGCGGAAGTCTCGGCTCTCGTCTGGATCGCCAGCTCCACGAAGTGGCCGACGCCCTCGAGCGCGCGCTCGACCATCGCATCGCCGGCGCCCAGGGCTCTCTCGATGCATTCGTGGAAGATACCGCCCCACTGCGCCGCGCCTACGAGCGTCAGACCGACGGCGCCGCGCTCGCCTCGGCCTGCGAGCGCGCGGCCTGGGTCTCCCCCGCCCGCTGGCCGGGCTTTTCGGCGGACGATGACGATGCCGTCTACTGCGAGCGCGTTGCCTACGGCTTTGCGACGCGTACCTCGGGCCAAACGCAATGGCGCCAGGCGAGCTGGTCGGATCTCGATGGAAACCAGCGCCTCAAGTTCGCCGGTGGACCCCACGCTGCCGTCCCGGTCAACGTTCGCAACCGGGCGTACTTCTCCGCTGCACAACAGCTGACCTGCGACGGGATTCGGCCCACCAAACCGATCGCGCAGGTCGTTCGCTCCGCGAGCACGCTGGAGAGCATCGTCGTCGTCGCCCAGCCAACCTGTGTCGACGACGATCCGGGGGCCAGCGTCAACGGCGTGGCCTCGATTTCGTACGCCCCGGACATCTTGCAGAGCGTGGTGCCCCCGCCCGAAATGCGCATGGCCGTGCTCGATGCATCGGGGCGGGTGATGCTGCACTCCGACTCGGGAGTTTTTCACGGCCACGCCTTCTTCGAGGACGTCGATGACGATCGCGAGCTCAGGGCGCTCATCGACTCGCGCCGCGATGGCGTCATCGACGTGCGCTACCTGCAGACCCAGGTGCGCCTGCGCGTGCAGTACGTCGCGAGTCACGAGTGGTTCATCGTCACCATGGCGCCGATCCGCCTCGTCGACGGAGCCGTGACGGGGATGGTCGTGCTCACCCTGCTCGGCTGCGGGCTGTTCTTCCTGGTCGAGCTCAGCCTGCTCGGGCTGGGTGGGTTCATCGCGCGCGTCGTCGGCTACGAACGACACCGGTCGCGCTGGGGCACGCCGCAGCCGACGACGAAGAAAGCCTGGCTGTATCGTGTGGGCGGCCTCGCCGGCTTGGGCCTGGGCGCGCTCACCGTCGCGCTCACGATCCGCTTTCCGATCCAGCGTGGCGGGCTATGGGCGGGCGTGGTCCTGCTGATCGTGCTGGCCTCGACCTTCTGGCTGCTCCCGCGAACTCCTTGGCTGCGCAAAGTGACGCAAGAGCGACGCGAGCTCGAGGCCAATCAGCCGCGCATCTCCGTGCGCTACACCCTGTGGTACGTCGGCCTGGCTGCCGTCTTCTACGTGTGCCCGGCCAGCCTGGTGTTCGGATCGGTCTACGACCGCGTGGTGGAGAACCGGCTCCGCGCCGAGCAGGTTCACTGCGTGCAAGCCAGCGCCAGCGCGGACACGGACTCCTCGATCTGCGTTCCGGCGATGGAGCCCGTGGCCGTACGGGCTCCCCTGCCCCGCGGTCAGGCGGCCGCGGGTATCGCCACCGCTGCCACCGTCGCGGGGTCGGACGGCAACTCTGTCCCACCGCACTTCGTCGATCTGCTCCCCGGTTTCTGGCTCAGCCAGCACCTCGGCGGACACCTGCATCGCATCGGCTGGGACGCCGAGCAGCGCACGCGCTGGGTCTGGCAGCGTCAGGCCGATCGACTCGATCTGCTCTACGAGCCGGAGGGAGCAACGGTGGCGCTATCGAGCCCGATGCCCCGCCCCGGTGACGTGGACGCGAGTCGCTCGATGCGGCTGGTCGCCGTTGCCGCGTTGGTACTCGTGCTGATGTCGCTCGCCTCGCTGCTCTACGTCAGCCTGCGACGCCTGCACTTCTTGCGGGTGCTCGACCGTGGCCTGACGGTGACCTCCCCGGCGCCACGAACGATCTCGATGCAGGCGCTGTGGGACCTTGCCGATACCGACGACAAGCGGCACATCCTCGTCGCGTTGGCGACGACGGGAATCGCGACGCCGCACCCTCGGCTCGAGTGCGCGGTGCGAGAGCTGGCCGAGGCGGGGCTTCTCCAGGCCCACGACCTGCAGCTCGCGCGCGTGGATGTCGACGGTGTCGAGATCGGCGAGCTGCTCCGTGACCTGCACGCCAGCGGCGGCATCCCGCTGTCCGAGCCCCCCTCGGGAACCTGGGAAACGGTTCGCATGCCGCTGCTCACCACGCTGGTGGTGCTGGTCGCCGCGCTGGGTGCCAGCGAGCCCGAGCTGGGAGCCACCGGTCTGCTGGTGCCGACCCTCGCGGCGGCCCTGCCCGCTGTGTTCCGGGTCCTCGGCGCCATCGGACGTGTGGCCGTACCACCGCGCGCCACCAACGGCGACTGAGGGCAGTCAGTTGCCCGGCGCGAGCCGCTTTTCGGCCCACGAGAGGATACGGCCCGGAATGATCGGGAAGACGCGCTTGATCGCATCGATCCCGTAGGCCTCGCGCGTGATGAGCACGCGCTCCCTGCCCTTCTTCATCGCCGCGACGATGCGCGCGGCCGCGGCGTCCGGATCCATTCCGCGTCGCTCGAAGAACTTCACCGCTCGGTCCCGAGACCCCACCGAGTCGCCCCGATAGCGGGAGGCCTTGGCGATGTTGGTCGCGATGCCACCGGGATGGACCGACAGCACCCGGACCGAGGTATGCGCAAGCTCGGCGGCGAGCGACTCGGAAAAGCCACGCACGGCAAACTTGGTCGCGCAGTAGCTCGTCTGGCGCGGCACGCCCACCAACCCGAAGACGCTCGAGAGATTGACGATGTAGGCGTCGTCGCTGCGCTGCAAGAGGGGCAAGAAGAGCTTGCAGCCGTGCACGACTCCCCACAGATTGATGCCGACCACCCACGAGAAGTCGTCGAGCGACTGCTCCTCGAACGTGCCGGCCACCGAGACGCCCGCGTTGTTGATCAAGATGTCGACGTGGCCGTGCGCGTCCTCGACCTCGGCGACGAGCGCCTCCATGCGCTCCCGGTCGGCAACGTCGGCCACGTGCGTCGTGACGCGACGGCCTTGCTCCTCCACCAAGCGGGCGGTTTCCTCGAGGCCCGTCTCGTTGATGTCGACCACCGCCACGTCGGCGCCCTGGGCTGCGAGGGCCTGGGCCAGCGAACGTCCGATGCCACTGGCCGCGCCGGTCACGACAGCCAGGCGATTGGTGAACTCGCGCATGGCTGCGGAGGGTAGCTCAGTTCGGAACGCAGTCGCCCTCGACGCACTGTTCCTGGGCCGGGTTGCACTTGTTGCCGCAGCGTCCGCAGTTGTCGGGGTCGGTCAGCGGGTCGATGCAACCGTCCCCGCCGCAGATCAGGCCCGGACATCCCGTCGTCGACTCGTCGCCGCCCGACGACGTCGACATCTCCACGCCAGTGCTCGACCCGTCCGAGGAACCACTCGACTCGGCCGGCCCTCCGCTCGTCGTCGCGTCGGACGACCCGGTCGAGCCCTCCGCGGCGTTTGTCGTCGTCGACATCGCTGAGCCGGTGGTGTCGTCCGGGGTCGCCGTCGTCACGACGTCGTCGTCATCGTCGTCGTCCCCCGACGACGTCGTCGCAGCCCCTTCGACAAAGTCCGGGTTGAGATCCTGGCAGGTCGGCGCGGCGGCGCAAAAGCCAAACCCAACGACGAGTGCACGCAGCCAAGCAATGCGTTGCGACTTCAAAACCTCACCTCGATCGATCCCGCCGACAGGGCGACGGAGCTTTGCGGACGGCCGTTCATCCGGCGCGAGTACACGACCAACCCCGCCCCCGCGCCCGCCACGATGGCACCGCTGACCGTCAGCCCAATGCCGCCCGCAGCCGTATCCCAGAGGTAGCGGCAGTTGCCCTGCGCGTCGACATCGGCCGCGTCGCAGTTGTTCTTCGCCGGCCGGTTGTTGAGTACCAGCAGGGCGATACCGGAGATGAACGCCGCCGCCCCGACCCCGACCGCGCCCCATCCCACGCCTTCCATCACCTTGGCCGTCCGTGGGCTCATCGATCGCGTGTGCTGTTCGACGGGCCCGGGCCCGGGGTCGGGCGTCGTCATCGGCTCCGGAGGCACTTCCTCGGCCATGGCGTGCTCGGCAATGCTAGCCGCGACGGTGGCCTCGAGCTTGCCGGCGGCTTCCTCGGCGGTGCAGATGTCGCACGCCTCCGTGGTCGAGTGCACGACAGTGCCGTCGGCAGCCACGAGGGAGGTCTCCATGCTGATGTCGCTGACGTCGACCGAGGCCCGAGTCTCGAGGATCAATCCATCGGGGCCCGCCGCCTCGACCGCGCACGCTCGATCGGTGCATCCCTCGGGCGGCGACACGACCTTGGCTCCCGCCTGCTGCACCCCCGACTCCGCGCCGGCCTCGAGCGCCGGCCCGAGCTGTGGCGCGTCTCCTTCGACAGCCGGCTCGAGCACCACCACCGACCGTTCGGCGGGTGGTGTCGCCAGAGCGGTCGCAAGCATGAACACGCACCCCGTCGACGCCGTCATCCGCGTTCGAGTATAGCGAACGAAGTCAGGGGCGGACCCGCGCGCTCGTGCTCATGTACGCGCGCGTGGGTCCACAACAGACTCCGCAGGTCGTTGTGGTCGATGGCGCGACCGTGTCACGCTTGTGTTCGGTGCCATCGAGTCCCATGCCGGACGATCGCTCCGCCGCGTCCAAGACCACGGATGGCGGGGTTCGAAAGCTGACCCAGCAATGGGCCCACCCGTTCGCCGAGGTGTTCCGAAGCGGCGACGGTGAGAGTCGCCAGCTGCTGCTGTTCTTCGTGCGCGACGGCATCGGGTCCGAGCGCAAGGACCTCGAGCGCGTGGGCGTGCTGGCCGAAGTGCTCCGTACGAACCCTTCGCCGTTCATCTTCGGGGTGCTCAAGCTCCGCAGGATTCGCGATGGGCGAATGGTGCTGGCGGGCGACGCGGTCCAGGGCCAAGCGCTGTCGGAGCTGCTCGAGGAGGGCCCGCTCGAACCCGCCCGTGCCGTGGCAATTGCCCGCCAGATCTGCCACGCGCTGGCGCATGCACACGGCCTGGGCATCAGTCACGGGGCGCTGACGGCAGCCAGCGTGATCGTCGGGCCACGGGACGGACGCGAGGATGCGGTGACCGTCGCCGACTACGGCTTCGCGGCAGAGCTCTCGGTGGACAAGCTCGGGGCGCGCGGTGCTGCCGATCAACCCCTCTCGCCCGAGCTGATCGCGGGCGAGGCTCGGGATGGGCGCTGCGATCAATATCTGCTCGGCGCGCTGCTGTACCGATGCTTGGCCGGCAAGCCGCCGTTCACCGGCACCCCCAGCGAGATTCGCAAGGCGCACCAGACTGTGGACCCGCAGACGCTGGACGCCCCCGCGCCGCTCGCTGCGATCGTCGAGCGCTGCATGCACAAGGATCCGGCGGACCGCTACGCCGACATCCCAGCGGTCGAGCGAGCCCTCATCGCCGCGCGTGACGAGCTCGAGCTCGAAACCGGGTGGAAGGAGCTTCCCGCGATCGACGACGTCGCCGGCACGCCGTGGGACTCGGCACCGGTCGACGACACGCCGTCGATGTCGGGGATGCGACGGACGGAGATCCCGTCGGGGCCGTACCAGATCGTTTCGATGGGGTCGGCGGCTGAGGAGTTGTCCGAGCGTTCGGGGGCGGTTGCGCGCGAGAAGATGGGCGCCGCCCTCGCAGACGGCTCCGGCTCACCGAAGATCGGCGGGCGGGCGCTGCGAGTGCCCACGCCCGTACGACGCGCCCCCAGCGACAAGCACGACGCGGCACCGGCCGAGACCAAACCCGAGACCAAACCCGAGACCGCGATCGCGCCACCGCGCAAGGCATCCCCTCCGAAGAAGGTCAGCCTCCCGCCACCCCCGACGGTCGGGTCTGGCCTGTCGGGGCGAGCGGAGCGGATTCTCTCGCTCGGCAAGCCCAAGCCCGGCGCGAAGCCCAGCGCCGTCGGACTGACGAGCCGCCCCGATCCCAAAGCCGACGCCGACACGGGAGCCGACACGAGAGCCGACGACGCGACCCCATCGTCCAAGCGGCCGTCGACCAAGCTCCCAAAACCAGGGCCGCGCACCAAGTCGGGCAAGCTTCCTCCGATTCCCAAGAATCCGGTCGAGGACCTGACCGACGACCTCGAGGGTGAGGCGCCTTCCCCCGACGCGACAGAGGCTGCCGCGCCAGAGCCCGGAGGCGGCAGCGAAGCGCCGACGAAGGCCGAGGGAGACGCGAAGCCCAACGACGACGCGGAGCCCAAAGACGACGAAGAGAGCGACGAAGAGGGACCCGCCAAGGACGCACCGCCGAAGGACGAGGACAAGGACGAGGACAAAGACGAGGACGCACCCGCAGTCGTCGCTGTCGCGCGCCCGAGCAAGGCCGACGACGAGGGTCGGCCCCCCTGGCACTACATCGCCGCCGCAGCCGCGGTCCTGCTGCTGTTCGGGATGTTCTCCCTGGGCGGCGAGGACGAACCGGATGCCAAGGCCAGTCCGTCGACGCCGTCCAAAGTCGCCAAAGTCGCCAAAGTCGCCAAAGTCGCCAAAGAGACCAAGCCCCCACCGGCCGAGCCGACGCCACCCGCGCTGAAGCCACCCGAGCCGACGCCGCCCCTACCTGAGCCGGAGAGCCCCGAACCCGCCGACGACGACGGTGCACTCCCCGACGACGCGCCAGCCGGGGCGACGACTTCGGTCGAGGCTGAAACCGCCAACGACGGCGGGGCCGAGCCCGCAATCGTCGTCGATGATGGCGAGCCAGAACCCGAGCCAGTACCCGAGCCGGAACCCGAGTCCGTCCCCGAGCCCGAGCCCGTGGCAGAGCCCGAGCCGACGCCGGACCCCGAGCCCCTCGCCGACACGGGCCCCTCTCCTCGCGAGCGTGCCCGCGCTCTCGTCCGCAAAGGCAAAAAGGCGCAGGCCGCCAACAAGCTGTCCCAGGCGTCCCAGTACTACCGGGACGCCCTCCGCCTCGATGGTCGCAACCACGAAGCCTCGTGGCGCCTGGGCCGGATCAAGTTCAACAACGGCGACTACAACGCTGCAGTCGCGAACTTCCAGCGGGCAGCCAAGAACGCACCGCGCAAAGCGGAGTACCGGATCTGGCTCGGCGACGCGTATCTGCGCAAGGGCGCCAAGAGCAACGCACGCACGCACGCAGTACGCCAAGGCGAAGTCGCTCGGCCATCCCAAGGCCGACGGTCGACTCGCGAAGGTCGGCGGCTGACCGTCGCGCTTCGTTACTTCGGTCCCGCGAGCACGTCCGGGGTCAGCAGCGAGCCACTCTTGGTGCGGTCCGGCTGCACCGTGATGATGTCGGTGCCGCCGGGATTGGCGTCCATGTCGTCGAAGGTGATGACCTCGGCGTTGGGGTCAGCCGCTGCAACCTCATCGGGGCTGTCGTCCGGATCGCCTTCGTCGTCCATCGTGTCCATCGTGTCCGGTTCGCCTTCGCTCTCGGCTTGCGCCACCACGCCCTCGGCGTCCGGTCCGACGTCTTCGGGCGAGGTGGTTGGCCCACGTTGGCAGCCGACCAGCACCAACGAGGTGAAGAGAGCCGCGGCTGCCGTGGTGCGCACCATGTCGAGAAGCATGGCTCTACAGACGTACGAACGTCCACTGTGGTTCCCGGGCAAACGCGCTTGTTCGTGCACGTGGGGGTCCTTGGCCGGGTCCCGTGCGATCCGTGAACCCGGCCGAAAACCGCCCGTGACGGGCTCTGCCGACGGCGTTATCGTTTCGCGCCGCATGAGCGACGGGCCCCTCATCCTCGCCATCGATCTGGGTACATCCGGGCCGAAAGTCGCGATCACCACCGCCGACGGCCAGCTCGTGGCGGGCGCCTCGCATCCCACGCGCCTCGAGCTGCTCGACGGCGGCGGCGCCCAGCAGGACCCCGAGGACTGGTGGAACGCGATCGTCGCCGCCACCCGCAAGGTCCTCGCCCACGAGGAGGTCGATCCCGCGCGCGTCGAGGCCGTCGGCGTCACGGCGCAGTGGGCCGGCACCGTCCCCATCGACCGCGACGGCAAGCCGCTGCACGATGCGCTGATCTGGATGGACAGCCGAGGTGCCAAGTACATCGACGAGATCACGGGCGGCCTGATCAAGATCGACGGCTACTCCGCCCGCAAGGTCTTCAAATGGATCCGGCGGACCGGCGGCGCGCCGAGTCTGGTCGGCAAAGAGCCGCTGTCGCACATCCTCTTTCTCAAGCACCAGCGTCCCGACGTCTTCGCGGCGGCCCACAAGTTCATGGAGCCCAAGGACTGGCTCAACCTGCGGCTGACCGGGCGCACCGTCGCGACCTACGACTCGATTGTGCTGCACTGGGTCACCGACAACCGTGACATCAAGCGGGTCACCTACGACGACGAGCTGCTCGCGCTCGCCTCGCTGTCCCGAGCGCAGCTTCCCGAGCTGGCGCGGGCGACCGACGTCATCGGCACGTTGACCGCCGAGGCCGCCGAGCAGCTCGGCCTGTCCACCGACGTCAAGGTGGTCGGCGGAACTCCGGACGTGCAGTCGGCGGCGATCGGCTCGGGCGCGGTGCGGGACTTCGAAGCCCACGTCTACATCGGGACGTCGTCGTGGCTGACCTGCCACGTCCCGTTCAAGAAGACCGACATCGGCTCGAACATGGGTTCGCTCCCCTCGCCGATCCCGGATCGCTACTTCGTTGCCAACGAGCAGGAGACCGCGGGCAAGTGTCTGGAGTGGCTGCGCGACTCGATCCTGTGCCGCGACGATGCACTCGACCCCGGTGCCCCGCCGCAAGACGCCCTCGCGCGCTTCGACGAGCTGGCCACCGGTGCCCCGCCCGGCAGCGACGGCGTCATCTTCACCCCGTGGCTGTACGGCGAGCGCTGCCCCGTCGCCGACCACAAGGTGCGCGCGACCTTCTTCAATCAGTCGCTGCGAACCGACCGCTCCCACCTCGTGCGCGCGGTGATGGAGGGCGTGGCCTACAACAGCCGGTGGCTGCTGGGCTCGGTCGAAAAGTTCTGCGGCCGCAAGCTCGACCCGATCCGCATCATCGGCGGCGGCGCGCGCTCCGAGGTCTGGTGCCAGATCTACGCCGACGTGCTCGGACGACGGATCGAGCAGGTCGCCGATCCGGTGCAGTGCAATACGCGGGGTGCCGCGCTGGTGGCGGCGCTGGGGCTGGGCTGGGTGCGGGTCGACGACATTCCGAGCAAGGTCGCCGTCGAACGGACGTATCGCCCGCGCGCCGAGCACCGCGCCACCTACGACGCGCTCTACAACGAGTTCGTCACGCTCTACCGCGTGGGCAAGCCGCTCCACGCCCGCCTTGCCGCCCGTTTTTCGCGGCACTGAGCGCGCATCGACCGGTGCCTGCTAAGAAGCAGGCCATGTCCGTCGTTCGGAGAACTCGTCGTCGCGCCGAGCAGCTCGGCAAGGACGCGCTGTCGGGGCTGTTCCTCCGCGCCAAGCGGGTGCCGCTGATCCGCGACCTCATCGAGAAGCAGATGGATTCGATGATGGAGGACCTGCGCAAGGCGGCCAAGCCCTACGCCGGCGAGGGTACGCGCTGGGACCACCTGCCGAGCAAGGGTCGCTCGCGGGAGGAGGTGCTTGCGGACATGAAGGCGCTCAACGAGCGCGAGCACGACCGTTGGAAAGATGGCTTCGTCTCCGGTGCCGTCTATCACGGCGACGCCGAGCACATCGCGTTTCTCAACGAAGTCTACGCGATGTTCTCGCAGGCCAACCCGCTGCACTCGGACCTGTGGCCCAGCGTCGTCAAGTACGAGGCCGAGATCGTCGCGATGACAGCGCGCATGCTCGGGGGGCAGGCGGTATCGGCCCCCGACGACGTCGTAGGCACCGTGACGTCGGGCGGGACCGAATCGATCCTGCTCGCGATGAAGACCTACCGCGACCGTGCGCGTCGCGAGAAGGGCATTCGCTCGCCGCGGCTGGTCGTTGCCGAGTCCGCCCACGCGGCGTTCGACAAGGCCGCCCAGTACTTCAACCTCGAGCTGGTCAAGATCCCCGTGGGCTCGGACTTCCGCGCCGACGTGCGCGAGATGAAGCGCGCGGTCAACCGCAACACGATCGCGCTCGTCGGTTCGGCCCCGTGTTTTCCCCACGGCGTCATCGATCCGATTCCAGAGCTCTCCGAGCTCGCACGCGCCAAGGGCATCGGATTTCACACCGATGCGTGCCTCGGCGGCTTCGTGCTGCCGTGGGCTCGGCAGCTCGGATACGAGGTCACCCCGTTCGACTTTTCGCTGCCGGGCGTGACCTCGATGTCCGCCGACACGCACAAGTACGGATACGCCGCCAAGGGAACCTCGGTGGTCCTCTATCGCAACGCAAAGCTTCGTCGGCACCAGTGGTACACGGCCACGGACTGGCCCGGCGGGCTGTACCTGTCGCCGACGCTGTCGGGCAGCCGCCCGGGCGCACTTTCGGCCGCGTGCTGGGCCGCGCTGCAGTCGATCGGCGAGGAGGGCTACCTCGCCGCCACCGACCAGATCCTGCAGACCGCCAAGACGATCCGCGAGGGCATCGAGGCGATGGAGGACATCCAGGTGCTCGGCGATCCGCTGTGGGTCATCGCGTTCGCATCGGAGACGCTCGACATCTACCGGGTCATGGACCACATGACCAAGAAGCACTGGAACCTCAACGGGCTTCACCGTCCGTCGTGCGTGCACCTGTGCGTGACGCTGCGCCACACCCAGCCGGGGGTGGCCGAGCGCTTCCTCGCCGATCTGCGCGAGGCGGTCGAGGCCGTCCGCAGCCAGCCCAAGAGCAAGGGCGGCATGGCGCCGGTCTACGGTTTGGCCGCGAGCATGCCGGTCCGGGGTGCGGTGTCCGACATGCTGGAGGCCTACCTCGACGTGCTCTACGAGGTCTGACCTCGTAGACTCCTCCGCATGGGTACGGGCGCCGACGAACTGCCGAGCCTCGCCGGCA
>JGI12316J15310_10000505_pt17 | contig 12398 bp, 9 predicted proteins | sample MarCyaLeptolynsp_FD_15310 | JGI IMG/M metagenome (IMG submission 15310)
CGTGCCGTCGCACACCCCGTCGCCGCAGCTCGGGCACGGACCGCAATCCTGCGGGCAGTTGTCGCACGCCTCGCCGATCCCCGGGTCGCAGATCGCATCGCCGCAGCCCGGGCAGGCGCCGCAGTCGGCCGGGCACGAGAAGCAGAACTCGCCCGCGGCCGCGTCGCACGTTCCGTCGCCGCACGTGTCGCACGGTCCGCAGTCCTGCGGGCACGTGTCGCACGCCTCGCCCAGGCCCGGGTCGCAGATCATGTCGCCGCAGCTCGGGCACGCACCGCAGTCCTGCGGACACGTGTCGCAGAACTCGCCCGCGCCGGGATCGCACACCGCGTCGCCGCAGGTCGGGCACGCACCGCAGTCCTCGGGACAGGTGAAGCACAGCTCACCCGCCCCCGGGTCACACACCCCGTCGCCGCACGCGACACACGGGCCGCAGTCCTGCGGACACGTGTTGCAGAACTCGCCCGAGTCCGGGTTGCAAAACCCGTCGCCGCACACGTCGCACGGTCCGCAGTCTTGCGGACACGAGAAGCAGAACTCGCCGCTCTCGGGGTCGCACAGGCCGTCCCCGCACTCGCCACACGGACCGCAGTCTTGCGGGCACGTCTCGCAGAACTCGCCCGCCATTCCGTTGCAGAAGCCGTCGCCGCACACGTCGCACGGGCCGCAGTCCTCGGGGCAGGTGAAGCACGCCTCGCCGTCCATCGGGCTGCATACGCCGTCGCCACAACCGCCGCCACACGGACCGCAGTCGTCGGGACACGTGAAACAGAACTCCGCCGACGCGACGTCGCAAAAGCCGTCGCCGCACGCCGAGCAGTCGCCGCAGTCTTCGGGACACGTGAAGCAGAACTCGAGCGACTCGGGCGAGCACACCCCGTCGCCGCACACGCCACAAAAGCCGCAGTCCTCGGGACACGTCGCGCAGAACTCGGCCGACAGCGGATCGCAGATGCCGTCGCCGCACGCTCCGCACTCGCCGCAGTCCTGCGGACACGTGAAGCACAGCTCGCCCGAAAGCGGGTCGCAGATGTTGTCGCCGCACTCGCCACACTCCCCGCAGTCCTCGGGGCACGTGAAGCACAGCTCCCCCGACAGCGGATCGCACAGCCCGTCGCCGCACTCGCCACAGTCGCCGCAGTCCTCGGGGCACGTGAAGCACAGCTCGCCCGACAGCGGGTCGCACAGCCCGTCGCCGCAGCCGCCACACTCGCCGCAGTCGGCCTGGCACGTCTGGCACGACTCGCCGACGCCGGGCTCGCACTCGCCGTTGCCGCACGCGCCGCACGGACCGCAGTCCGCTGGGCAAATGCTGCAGTCCTCGGCCGCCCCCGGATCGCAGATGCCGTCGCCGCACGCGGGGCACGGGCCACAGTCCGCCGGGCAGTCCATGCACGATTCGCCGGCCATGCACACCGCGTCGCCGCACGAGGCACAGACGCCACAGTCGTCGGGGCACGTGTCGCAGCTCTCACCGGGCTGACACTGCGCATCGCCGCAGATGGGCCGACCGTCGGTGTCGGTATCGGTGTCGCCCTCGGTGTCGGTATCCCCGATGGGGATCACGCCATCACTCTCGGTGGCGTCCTCGGTCTCGCCGCCCTGGCGCGCGTCGAGCATGAAGTCGGTGCGCCCGCACCCGGCCGCCAAGCACCACAGGGCCACCGAAACCAGGCCAATCCACCGCGTCCACTGCATCGATCGCATCGAAGTCGCCAACCCCACGTTCTTCTGTTCTACATGGCCAGCTGCCGCGATTTCCATTATTCCGCGTGCGCACGGCCGCTCGATCCCGACCGATCGCGGCCAAATCGTGTTTCCGAGACCGAATTCGCTGGCGCGACGGCCGCAGGATCGGCGTGATACACGGCCCTCCGTGAACGAGCGTCCACTGCTGAGCCGGCTGCCCCGGCCGCCCCGCTGCCTGGATTTGGCGCATCTGCCGACTCCCGTCGAGCGCACAGCATGGTGGGACGAAGACGGCCGGGAAGTCTGGGTCAAGCGTGACGACCTCTCGAGTCCGCTGTACGGCGGCGGCAAGGTCCGCAAGCTCGAGCTGGCGCTGGCCAATCCTCCTTATGACGGTGTCGAGTCGATCACGTCCTCGGGCGGTCTGGGCAGCAACCACCTCGTTGCGCTGGCGCTGTTTCTTCACCAGATGAACCGGCGGCTGCACGCGATCGTGTTCGACCAGCCGATGACCGAGCACGTTCGGCAAAACCTCGCGGTCCTCGCCTCGCTCGACGCGACCTTCTGGTACGTCAAGCAGCGCTGGGAGCTCCCGCTGACCTGGGGGGCCTACTACGCGCTGCGTCGGCGCGAGCACGGCGTGTACATGACCCCCGGCGCGAGCACGCCGCTGGCCGGCCTGGGCTTCGTCAACGCAGGGCTCGAGCTCGCCGCGCAGATCGAGGCCGGGGAGCTGCCCAAACCCGGCACCATCTTCATCACCGGCGGCACCGGGGGTGCGTGCGCGGGCCTGTCGATCGGACTGGCGCTCGCCGGCATCTCGACCCACGTGCGCATCGTGTCCGCGGTCGAGCCCGCGCTGTTCAACGCCGGGTGGCTGCAGATGCGCTTTTGGGAGACACACCGCGAGCTTTCCAAATACGGCTGGAAGGGACCGGGCGTCCGCACCCTGCTGCGCAAGGCCGGAGTCCGGTGGTCGACCGATCACGCTCAGGTTGGCGACAGCTACGGGGCACCGACCGCCGAGGGACGTCGAATTGCGGTGCGCGCCGCCGAGCACGGCCTGCACCTCGACCCGACGTACACCTCCAAGTGCGCCGCGGCGCTGACTCGGTGGCGCGGCCGCGGTCCGGTCCTGTTCTGGACGACGCACGCGAGCAACGACCTTTCCCGTCACATCGTCGACAGCTGGCCGGCGCGGCTGCCCCCGCGCCTACGCCGGCACGTCATCAACACCCCCACCCTGACCGACGCCGGCGTAACCACCTCGCGCCGAGCAGCGTCCTAAAGGCGCCGTGCCCAAGTACCGTCTCGTCTCCTTCAAGATTTGCCCGTTCGTTCAGCGCGCCGCGATCGTGCTGCAGGCGAAGAACGTCGATTACGACATCGAGTACATCGACCTGCGCAACAAGCCGGACTGGTTTCTGAAGCTCTCGCCGCTGGGCAAGGTTCCGATCCTCGAGGTCGACGGCACGGTGCTGTTCGAGTCCCAGGTGATCGCGGAGTATCTCGACGAGGTCGAGGGCCCGCCGATGCATCCCGAAACGCCGCTCGAGCGGGCCAAGCACCGGGCGTTCATCGAGGTCATCTCGACCGCGCTGGGCGAGACCTGGCGCATGAGCCAGGCCGAGACCAAAGAGGAGGTCGACAAGCTCGTCGCTTCGGTTCGCGACAAGCTTCACCGCCTCGGGGAGGCGCACAGCGGCGGCAAGTTCTTCGGCGGCGACTCGCTGTCGCTGCTCGACGCAGCGGCGGCTCCGCTGCTCCAGCGCCTGACCTGGAACGAAGAGGTCGGCGGGCTGGACGTGCTGGGTGCGCATCCGAAGCTCGGTCCGTGGCGCGATGCGCTGCAAGACCACCCGGCGGTGAAGGCGTCGACGGTGCCCGAGGTCCGCGATCTCGCCGTCGAGTTGTTCGGGGGCTGGCTGGGCCAGCAGCGCGCCTGAGCGACGTCGCCCTCCTCCTGGTGCGATTCGCCCGCGTCGGGCCTGCCGCCGGGCGCGGCAGTCGCGTGGTGGTATCGTGGTGGGGTCGATGCGGAGTTGGATTGCGCGCTTGGCCCCGCTGCTCGTGCTGTCGGGGTGCCCGGAGGATGAGCCTGCGACCAACAACGGCGACGACACGACGACCGGCGAAGCCACGACCGGCGGCACGTTCCTTCCGGGACAGACCACCGGCGACACGGGTCCCGCCGCGGACTCCACCGGGATGGAGGAGGACAGCAGCGGCGAAGACGGGGCGATGGGCGAGTGCTCCATCTGGGAGCAGGACTGCCCCGCGGGTGACAAGTGCGTGCCGTGGTCGGACGCGCCCGATCTCGTACCCGACGACATTCGCTGCTGCCCCGACAATCCCGGCGGAGGTCTGCACGGAGAGGCGTGCGCGGTCGAGGACTACTTCGGCAGCTGCCTCGACGACTGCGCCGTGGGCCACATGTGCCTGGACATCGACAACGATGGCAACGGCATTTGTCAGAAGTTCTGTCAGGGCGAGGCGAGCAATCCGCAGTGCGACGCCGACGAGACCTGCCTGATCTACTTCGCGGGCGTGCCGTTTTGCTTCGAGCAGTGCGACCCACTCGTGCAGGGGTGCCCGGCCGGCGAGGGCTGCTATCCGGACGAAGAAGCGGCGGGCGGCACCGGCTTCATCTGTCTGCCCACGATCGGCGGCGGGAAAGTCGGCGATCTGTGCTGGCTGCTGTCGAGCTGCGAGCCCGGGCTGTTGTGCGTCACCGGTGACTTTCAGCCCGACTGTCCGTTCACCGGGTGCTGCAGCACGCTGTGCGACATCACCGACGACCCCGACCCATGCGAGGAAATCGTGCCGGGTACCGAGTGCGTCTCCTGGTACTACGCTGGGCAGATGCCCCCGATGGTCGAGCTCGAAAACGTCGGTGCCTGCGTGCTGCCGCCGAACTGAGACCGGATCGCCTCAGGCGGCGCGACGACGGACCTGCGGCAGCAGCGAGCGCGCCAATCGGGCGACGATGGTCTCGCGCGTGCGCGACGGCGTTTTTTCCCAGGCTCGCACGGCCCGGCGCAGCGCATCGGCCTTGGCCCACTGGTAGTGCGACCACGCTTCATCCGGTCCGTAACCCATCACGCCGGCGCGCAACAGCGACGCGTGGTAGCGCAGCACCAGGTCCCATTCGCGGGGACCATGGACCGGGCTGACCGCCGACCCGAGCAGCATTGCGAGGTCGACCACGCCATACCCGGCGTGGGCCCCGCTCCAGTGCACGAACCGCACGTCGTCGCGCGTCGGCAACACATGGTCGGGCGACAGCTCGCCGTGCACGAGCGTGACCGCCGGACCGTTCAGCGACCGCGTCTCCGCGAGCGTGGCCTCGACTTCAGCGCACCAGTCTTCATCGGCGCAGCCCTTGGTCACGGCACGCGCCCACCCGGGCGCTACCTCCGAGCTTGGCGCGCCGCCCAAGCCTTCCGGAACGCCGGCCCAGAACGCGGCGTGCAGACGCGCCAGACGATCGACGGCGAGCTTGAGCATCCGGTCGTCGGCCGGCGCTCCTCGTGCACTCACGTCGTGAAGGAGCAGCGCGACCGGAATGCCATCGAGGTCGCAAACATCGGCCGACCGCGGCGTCGGGGCGGCGGGCACGTCGGCAAGTCGCTCGTAGGCGGCCAGTTCCGCGGCACGAGCTTCGGGCTCCGGCCACTTGAGGATCACGGTGTCCGGATTGCGTCCATCCACGCGCCGACAAGGACGCCCGTAGTCGAGGTGGACACGTGCGACATTGGGCGTCACCGGCTCGCGAAAGACGTGGTGGACCGGCTCGTCGATCCATCCGGCCCGCTCGAGGCCATCCACAACCCGTCGCGAAGGAGGAGCAGGCATGAGTGCTCCATCGACCATTCGTTGGCCCCCTTGAACGGCGATCTCAGAACAAGATGCCGCACATGCGTTCGGGGACTTTGTCGATCGGGTACCCCGTGACGAAGTTGAAGCACATCTCGTCCGACGTCCCCTCACCAAAGTAGACCGTTTGCCCGGTGGGATTGTCGAACAAGCACGTCGAGGACAATGTGTCGCCCGGGTTGATCACCACCTCGGGGTCGTTGGGGTAGTCCTTTTGGTTTTCGAACGAGAAGTTGGGCTCGTTGGTGAGGTACTCGATTCCCCCACCCCCGCGCGCAATCTCGGTCGTGAACGCGCGACCGAGCTGGTGCATGTGCGGCGAGCTCGACATCACGTGAAACGGCGAGGACCAGTCGTTGGTCGTGCACGTGCCGCTGACCGGATGGTCCTGCGCGCCGGGCGGAATCTGGATGAGCACCGAGCCGAGCCACAGCACACCGGCGAGATTGGGCCGCGGCGTGTTGGTCGTGCAAAATGCGACGCCGCTGCCGTCGACGCTGTCGGCGTGCCCGGCCGTGTTGTTGTAGTGCACCTGCAGAATGAGCCACTCGTCAGGGCCCGCGGTCTCGAGCCCGACGTGCTCGGGGAGCACTGCATTTTGGCCCCCGGGTGCCCACCCGGCGAGGAACTGGGCATCCCACGGCATCGCGCACGGACCCGCCCCGCCGTCGGTCTGCGGCGTGGCGGTCTTGTACATGATCCAGTGATGCAGGACGCGCTCGTCGTCGACGATCGGCGCGTACGCGGTGACCTGCGTCCCCGCCGCGAACGGCGACTTGAACGTGTAACACATGTACAGATCGTCCACGATCGGTACCGAGAAGCCAGCATCGCTTCCGCTCGCGTGGGCGGTGAACGTGTGCGACGGCGTGCACGGAAGGTCGTCGACGTCCTCGCCGCCGCCACCGGTTTCGGGCTCGCCGCAGTCTTCCTCGCCACGCGGCATGCCGGCAGCAATCCAGCCCTCGAGGGTGTCCATCGCGGCGGGTGAAAGCTCCCCCTCGGGCGGCATGATGCTCACCGGATCGTGCAGTCGCTCGGGCACGACGTCGGCAACGGTTCGCGCGGGGTCGCTGGGCGCCGGCACGAGAAAATCCTCGAGCGAGGCGAGCGGCATGGGAGCACCGAACATCGGCTCGGGACCGTGGCACGTCCAGCAGTCGGCGACCAAGACGTCGAGCACCTCGCAGGGAAGCCCGGCGGCGGTCCCGGGACCATCGTCGTCATCGTCTCCGGCATCGTCGTCATCGTCGTCGTTCGCCGACCCGTCATCGTCGTCGTCGTCGGCGTCCGCATCCGAGGCATCGTCGTCGTCACCGTCCAGGCCACCGACCCCGTCGAAGGGTGAACCGCCGGGCAAGTCGGACGAGCATGACGTCGCGACGATCAACAAGCCAACCCACGAAAGGACGAGGCGCAGCACTGCGATGCGACGCTCCTGCATCGCGATCGGACGCAGCGTCGACCTCCGCCACGATCGGCCAGCTTCTTCGCGATCGCGATTACGAAGCCGACACGGCCTGGGCAAGATGCCCGCGGTCGATCGATACCGTGAGCAGCGGATGGGCAAACTGCATCACGGCGGGCCGCCGGAGCTTTGGCCACCGGACTGCACCGGGGTCTGCTCGGTCGTCAGGCGCTCGCTCCCATCCACGCCCCCATCCACGCCCCCATCCACGCCGCCATTGAGGTCGTCGCGCTCGACCGCCCGCCGATGTCGGTCGAGCCAGCGCCGGCCCTCCGCAGTCTGGTCCTCCCAGTCCGTGCCGGCGCGCCCGAGCGCCTCGACCGCCCGCTCCATCCGCGTGAACGCGGCGTTGCGATCCCCACCGACGGCCCACTCCACCCACTCCGCCCGCGCGAGGATGGTTTCCAGCCACGCGCGCTTGCCCGACTCCGCACCGCGCTCGATCCCTCGCAGCGCCTGCTGGGCGACTTCGGTCGTGGTCTCCGTGTCCCCCTCGAGCAACGCTGCGAACGCCAGCGTCGTCAACGCGTCCGACAGCATCGGGTGATCGGCGTAGTCACTCTGCAGCACGCGGACGCACGCCTGCAGCTCTTCGACGACCTTGGCCCGCTTGCCCCGCAGCTCGACCTGCAGCGTCGCGCGCTCGATCCGCCGCAGCACGGTCGCCAGGTCGTCGCGGCCATGGGCTGCCTCGGAAAGGGCCACCGCCCGGTCCGCGTAGCGCAGCGCCTTGTCCGTCTCGCCCTGGTCGCCGTAGACCCGCGCCAGACTCATCGTCGGAATCGCGACCGCGGGATGGTCGGGTCCCAGCGATCGCTCGACGACCATCGCGGCGCGGTGCAGATGCACGGCCGCCAGGTCCAGCCGGCCGAGCCGGCGCTCGAGCAGGCCGAGGTTGTTGAGCGCCTCGCCGACGCGGGGATGGTTTTCGCCCCAGAGCCGCTCCCGGATCCCACGCACACGCTCGTACTGGTCGAGCGCCTCGTCGTCGTTGCCGAGCGCGGTCGAGGCGTTGCCCTGGGCGTTGAGCAACGCCGACAGCAGCGCCGGCTCGTCCAGCTCGTCACGCTCGAGCAGCGCGACCCCTTGCGCCGCGTGATCGCGAGCCTTGGCGTAGTCCCGGCTCGCAAAGTGGATCTCGGACAGGGCGTGCAGCACCAGCGCTTCGCGGGCCGGGTCGGGACCGAGGCGCTCCATCGCTGCGCGGGCGTGGCGGGTCCACTCGAGACCGCCCTCGTGGTCGGAGAGCTTGACCCCGATCGTCTCGGCGAGACTGGCGGCCGCATCGACGGCCAGTCCGGCTTCGCCCGAGCGCTGCGCGGCGAAGTACGCCTGCTCGAGGCGTGTGCGCGCGAGCTCGTCATCACCCTGCTCGACCGCCAACATGCCGCGCTCGAACGCCGCGCGGGTGACCAGCAGCTCGTCCTCGAGCGATTCGGCGTCGGCGAGCGCGAGCTCGAGCTGGGACTGGGACTCGGCGTAGCGCCCCATGTCCGACAGCGCACGAGCTCTGGCGATTGCGTTCTCGACCCCGTCGCGACGATTGGAGGTCGCGGCGTCGTCCTCGGGCACCCGACCGACCGCCTCTGCGTCATCGCAGGGCAACAGGGTCGGCAGGCGCTGCACCGCTCCGATCGCGTGGGTGAGCGAAGGCGCATCGGCCGTTCCCACCACGTCGACAACCGCCGCGAGCGCCCGTCGCCGCTGACGCAGGCACGCCATGCGATTGTCGATGACCTCGCGGGGCTGCGTGCCTTCACGCGACGACAGGCACGCGCGGTGCTTGGAGGCCACCCACGCTTCGGCGTAGCGATCGAGCCCCTTCTCCACCCGCGTCCATGCCTCGGGCGCGTAGCCCGTGTCGATGCGACGAAAGACCGCCTCCAGATCGCCCCGGCGCGTGTCGTCCCACACTCCAGCCAGCTCCCCGCGGGCGTCCCCGCACTCCTCTTCACCGGGCATCAGATACGACCCGACGACGATGGTCAGCGCAACCACAGCGACCCCCGCCACCGACCACGCCGCCACGTTGCGGTAGGTCCGACCGGGGTCTTCCTCGAGCGCCTCGAGCAGCTCGGGCAGTGAGTTGAAGCGCTCGCGGGGGTCGGTGATCAGGCCGCGGCGGATCGCTTTCCAGATGTGCGGCTTGACCTCGGTGTCCCACGGCGGTTGGCGAACGCGCCCGCGGGTGACCGCGTCGGCGAGCGCCTTTTGATCCTCGCCCTCGAACGGGGGCAGGCCGTAGAGCGACTCGAACAGCGCAACACAGAAGCTGAACTGATCGCTGCGCTGGTCGACGTCCTCGCGCTTGTGCTGCTCGGGGGCCATATACGCCGGCGTGCCGATTGCGGCCCCGGTCTTGGTCAGGCTCGTGAGCATTGCCCCCTCGGCCTCGGACGAGGCGTAGCTCGTGCTGACCTCCGAGAGCGGCGATCCGACCGGACGCGCGAGGCCGAAGTCGGTGACGCGCACGTGACCATCGGCGGCGACGAGCACATTGCCCGGCTTGAAGTCGCGATGGACCAGCCCGGCCTCGTGCGCCGCCGTCAGCCCCTCGCCCGCCTTGATGTACACGGCGAGAATCTGCTCCCACGAGGGTTTGTCGTCCTCGATCCACTCGTCGACGGTGCGCGCCCCTTCGAGGTACTCCATCGTGATGAAGACGCGATCGTCGTAGACCCCGACGTCGAGCACCCCCACCACGTTGGCGTGCTTGAGGCGGGCCATCGCTTGCGCCTCGCGAAGCAACCGCATACGGCGGGCCATGGCCTTGGGTCCGCGCTCCGACAGCAGCAGCTTGAGCGCCACGATGCGGTCGAGCTCTGGGTCGTCCGCCGCGTACACGACCCCCATGCCTCCAGCTCCGAGACGCTCGCGAATGACGTAGCGGGCAATGCGATCGCCAACGGCGATCGGGTCGGCCTCGGCGCGACGGTCGTCGTCTTCGACCTGCAGCTCGGCGCTGGAGCTTGCCACCAACGTCAGGGTACCCGACCCCCAGGCAGACCAGGGTTGCGAAGCACCGTCGCAACGGGCAGATCGGCACGATGACCGACTCCGTTCGCCTCGACGACATGCGTCTGTTTGCGCGCATCGCGGAGGCCGAGACGCTGACCGCAGCTGCGCGCGTGTTGGGCATGCCGAAGCAGACCGTGAGCCGGCGACTGGCCGACCTCGAAACCGCCCTCGGCGTGCCGCTCGTGGCCCGCACCACCCGATCGCTGCGGCTGACCGACGTCGGGCGCGCCTACGCGACGCGGTGTGCCGAAGTCGCCCGACTCGCGCGCGAGGCCAACCTCTCGGTGTCCTCCGAGCACGACGAACCGAGCGGTACGCTGCGCATCACCGCCGACCCGACGTTTGGTCATGCGCTGCTCCCCGACCTCGTGGCGGCGTACGCGAACCGCCATCGGGAGGTACGGGTCGAGGTCCAGCTCACCAATCGAATCGTCGACCTCGTCGAGGAGGGCTTCGACGCTGCGTTTCGGGTCGGGCATCTCGACGATTCGTCGCTGGTGAGTCGTCGGCTGGGAGCCGCACGCTTGGTGCTGTGCGCCAGCCCGGCGTATCTGCAGGAGCGGGGCATTCCTCGGGTTCCTGCGGACTTGGAGCGGCACGACTGCATCGAGCTGTCTCCGCAGGGCGGTCCGACGCGCTGGCCGCTCGCCGGTCCCGGCGGGATCGAAGCCGTCACTGTGACAGGCCGGATCCGAGTCACGGGGATTCCGATGGCGCAGCGTGCCGCGCTGGCCGGCCTGGGGATCGCGGCGCTGCCTCGCTTCGCCTGCGCGGACGACCTTCGGGACGGGCGTCTGGTCCCCGTGCTCGAGACGTGGTCTGCCGAGGTCGGCGGAGTGTTCGTGGTGTACCCGGCACACCGGATTCTCACGGCGCGCGTGCGGGCGCTGGTCGATCTCGCCGCCGAGCACTTCGCCCCGAAGAGCTCTCCGCTCGGCCCGCCTCAGCGCCAGCCGTAGGTTGCGAGCGCCACACGATCGCAAGGCGCACCAGCACGCACGGCGGCGCGTCGTCCTCGACCCGCGCAGCCGCGAGCCAGCGGCGGACGAGGGATGCCGTTGTGCCCTTTCAGGTGAGCGCGGCGACCAGCTCGGGGAGCGCCTGCACCACGTCGGCATCGATGCGCGCGGTCGCGTCCCCATCACCCCGCGTGGGGCCGAGGTTGACGATCACGACCGGGGTGCCCTGCTTGGCCGCGCGCCGAACGAAGCGATAGCCGGAGAACACGGTCAGCGACGAGCCGGCGACGAGCAGCACCTCCGCGCGGTCGAACGTCGCCCAAGCTCGTTCGGTCACCGGCCGGGGCACGTTCTCCCCGAAAAACACGACGTCGGGCTTGAGCCGGCCGCCGCAGCGCGTGCAGTCGGCCACGACGAACGACTCGATCTGCGGGGGCTGCAGCTCGGCGTCGCCGTCGGGCGCCATTGCAACGGTCTGCTCCCACTGGGCAAGCTGCGGGTTGAGCTCGACGAGCCGACGCTGCAGGCTCGAGCGCGCCTCGAGCTCCCCACACTCGAGGCAGCGCACCTGCGCCAGCGCGCCGTGCAGCTCGACGACGTCCCGGCTCCCGGCGGCATGATGCAGGCGGTCCACGTTTTGCGTGATGAGGCCGGCGAGCGCGCCCGCGTCCTGGAGCGTGGTGAGGGCCCGGTGCGCGGCATTGGGTTTGGCCGCCGAGAATCGGGGCCAGCCGACGGCCGCGCGGGCCCAGTAGCGACGCCGCGCCTCGGGATCCGCGGTGAACTCCTTGAACTGGACCGGCGCCTTGGCGCGTCGCCGCGTGCCGGGTCCGCGGTAGTCGGGAATGCCCGAGCGGGTGCTCATGCCGGCGCCGGTCAGCGCGACGACCGCCCGCCCGCGCAGCAGCTCGAGCGCCTCACGCCACCCCTGAGCGTTGGGCGATGCGTTCACCCGCCTACGCTACCTCCCCCAGCGTCGATGCGCAGCTACCCACCCGGTGAGTGCGACGTCGTGCCGCTTTTCGACTCGCGCGCTTGCGACCTATCCTCCGGGCCGTGCGCTTCGACGACCCGCTGAGCCCCGAACGCCCGAGTCGCCCCGTCGCCGCGGACGTCGAAACGGTCCCGGCGATGTTTCTCGCCCGCGTCCGCCGCAGTCCGGACGCACTTGCGTGGCAACACAAGCGCGAGGGGCAATGGGCGAAAGTGACGTGGGCGCAGGCCCGAGCGCAGGCGACCTCGGTCGCGACTTATCTGCTCGAGCGCGGGCTCGACCGCGGCGACAAGGTCACGATCGTGGGGGCCACCCGCGCGGACTGGGTCGTCAGCGACATCGCCGGGCAGCTCGCGGGGCTGGTCACGGTGGGGGCGTACCCGACGCTGACGGC
>JGI12316J15310_10000380_pt8 | contig 12371 bp, 2 predicted proteins | sample MarCyaLeptolynsp_FD_15310 | JGI IMG/M metagenome (IMG submission 15310)
CGCCCATACCGCCAACCAGGGGCAGGCGGCTTATGCCGCCGCCAGCGCCTGGCTCGACGCCGCCATCCTGGCGACGGGAGCATCGGCGCGGGTGATCGACTGGGGCCTGTGGGGCGAGGTCGGACGGATGGCCGCCGATCCGCGCACGGCCGGGCTCAAGCGCATGGGCATCTGGCCGATTGCCACCGACGAGGGCTTCGCCGCGTTCGAGCGGGCAATGGCCGGTACCGCGCCGCGCGTGCTGGCGATGAAGGTGGCGGATACGCTGCTCGGTCCGCTTGGTGTCGAGGCGCCGGTCCCGAGCGTGCCGGTCGCGGAAGCACTGGCGGCGATGGTGCGCGAGGATCCGCCGGCCGCCGTCTTCGATCCGTCGCGGCTGGCCGGGGTCGACGCCTATGCCGCCGCCGCCATCGCCGAGCGGCTGGCGGATGCGCCACCCCTGCGGCCGGTGGCGGAGATGCGCCGCCTCGCCGCCGCGCTTGATGATCTGAGCGCCAAGGCGAGCGGCGGCGCGTCGGATGCGCGGCGCGCGGTGGAGGCCGCCGGCCGCGAAACGGCGCCGTACATGACCCTGCTCGACCAGACGCTGCCCAACGTCCGCGACGTCGTGGAAGGACGGGTGGCGGCGGCGGCGGTGCTGTTCCCCGACGGCTCTGACCACCTGGTCAAGCCGATCTACCAGGGCAATCCGATGATCGACTGGCTGCAGCGCCTGGCCGCCCGCGCCGTGGCGGCGGCGGTGGCGGCCAGGCTGGCGGCCGATCCGTCACGCACGGTGCGCGTGGTCGAGATCGGCGGCGGCACCGGCGGCACCACGGGCTTCACGCTGCAGGCGCTCAAGCCGTTTGGCGACCGGGTTGCCTATACCTTCACCGATATCGGTCCGAGCTTCCTGGTGGCCGCTCGCCGGGCCTTCGCCGACGCGCCCGGCTTCGAAGCGAGGCTGCTGGACGCGGCGCGTCCGGTCGCGGAACAGGGGGTCGCCGAGGGGTCGGCCGATGTGGTGCTGGCGGCCAATGTGGTGCACGCGACGCCGGAGATCGCCAGGACCGTCAGCAACCTCGGGCGGCTGCTGGCCGAGGACGGGGTCCTGGTGCTGAAGGAGGCGACCGGCAATCACGCGGTCAACACGCTCACCTTCGGCCTGACGGCGGAATGGTGGGGGTTCGAGGACGAGGGCGTGCGGATGCCCGGCGGGCCGTTGCTGTCACGGGCCGGCTGGACCACGGCGTTGACCGCGGCCGGCTATCGCGGGTTGGCGATTGAGGGCCTGCCGGGCGACACCGACGGGTCCGGCGCGGAATCGGTGATCGTCGCCTCGGCCCCGCTCGGCAGCCGCGCGGCGAGGGCGGTGGAATCGTCGGCGCCTCGGGTCACGGCCACGGCCGACGGCGCCATCGAGGAGAAACTGATCGCCGCCGTCGCCGAGGCGCTGCACCTGGACCCCTCGGAGATCGATCTCGCGGCCAGCTTCGCCGATTACGGAGCGGACTCGATCATCTCGGTGGAACTGGTCCGCCGCATCAACGAGGCCTTCGGCATCGAGCTGAAGACCACGACCCTGTTCAACTTCGCCACCGTGCGCGACCTCGCCCGCTACATCGCGCTGGAGTTCGCCGACAGCGTCACGTCCGAACCGGAACCCGAGGAGGATGCCGTCGCGTCCCGGCTCGCCGACGCCAAGGCCCGCACCCGGCGGCTGCGCGAGATGATCGAGAAGCGCCGCAGCGCTGCCCCGGTGAATGCCGAGGCCGAGTTCCTGGCCCGCGAGGCAGAGAAATCCCGCGCCCATGCCGATCCCGATCGGCCGGGGGCGATGTCGATGGAGACGCTGCTCAAACGCCTGGAGGCGGGCGAGATCGCGCTGGAAGACGCCTATGAGACCGAGGTGACCGACGATGCTTAGCCGCTATTTCGCCCGCGACCTGTTCGCCGGCCGCACCGTGTTCGTCACCGGCGGCGGTGGCACGATCAACGTCGCCATCGCCAAAGGCATGGGCGAACTCGGCGCCAAGGTGGTGCTCGCCGGACGCACGATGGAGCGGCTGGAGACCTGCCGCGACGACCTGCGCGCGGCCGGGATCGAGGCGGCGGCGATGTATGTCGACGTCCAGGATTTCGCCACCCTCGAAGCGGCGCTGGCCGAGACCGAGGCGACCTACGGTCCGGTCGACGTGCTGGTCTGCGGCGCGGCGGCGAATTTTCCCGCGCCCGCCGAGCAGATGACGGCGGAGGGGTTCGCCAAGGTCATCACCGTCGACCTGCTGGGCTCGTTCAACGCGTCGCGCGCCGCCTTCGACCAGCTGCGCCGGACCAAGGGCAACATCGTCTACGTGTCGGCGACCAACGCCATCATGCCGTTCGCCTTCCAGGCCCATGTCGGGTCGGCCAAGGCCGGCATCGACAGCATGATGCGCGGCCTGGCGCTGGAATGGGGCAAGTACGGCATCCGCTGCAACAGCGTGCTGCCTGGCCCGATCGAGAAGACCGAGGGGCTGAGGCGCCTGCTGACGGAGGAGGATATCGACGTGCTCTCCGGCTATGTGCCGATCGGCCGTTTCGGCACGGTCGAGGATGTGGCCGGGGTGGCGGCGTTCCTGGCCTCGCCGCTGGCCGGCCTGCTCACCGGCGTGGCGCTGGTGGCCGATGGCGGCCAGTCGTTCTCCGGCAGCGCGATGCTGGCCGAGATGATGTTGAACCCGTGAGGCGGTGATGACCGGACGCAGCATCAAGGCGGTGGCCAAGGCTGGAGCGGACAGCCGCAAGCGGCGGGTGCTCGAGCTCGTCGCCGAGGGCCGCCTGAACGCCGAGGAGGCCGTGGCGCTGCTGCGGGTCGGCCAGGGGTCGGCCACGTCGTCGGTCGCGCCGTCAGAGCCGACGGCGGGCGGGCCGCTGGCCATCGCGGTGATCGGCATGGCCGCCCGCTTCGCCGATGCCGACGGGGTGGATGCGTTCTGGGAGATGCTGCGCGACGGGCGCTCGGCCGTCGTCGAGCTACCGGAGCACCGGCGCGGCGACAAGACGACGGGCCGGCACCCCAGGGCCGCGTTCGTGCCGGACCCGGAGGCGTTCGATGCCGGTTTCTTCCGGATCTCGCCGACCGAGGCGGCGCTGATGGACCCGCAGCAGCGGCTGTTCCTGGAGCAGGCCTATCTCGCCCTGGAGGATGCCGGGCTCGGTGGCGAGGCGCTGTCGGAGGCGCGGTGCGGTGTCTATGTCGGGGCGGGTGGCGGCGACTACTCCGAGATCCTGAAGGCGCGCGGCGTGAGCGGCAACCCGCTGGCGCTGATGGGTAACGTGCCGTCGATCCTGGCGGCGCGGATCTCGTATTTCCTCAACCTCAAGGGGCCGAGCCTGGCCGTCGACACCGCCTGCTCCTCCTCGCTGACGGCGCTGCACCTGGCGGTCGAGGCGCTGCGGGCCGGCACCATTGACGTGGCGCTTGCCGGCGGGGTCTGCGTCATCAACACGCCGGAATTCATGGCGTCGATGGCCGAGGGCGGCATGCTGTCGCCGAGCGACGCCTGCCACACCTTCGACGCGGCGGCCGACGGGTTTGTCTGCGGCGAAGGGGCGGCGGCGGTGGTGCTCAAGCCGCTGGATCGGGCGCTGGCCGACGGCGACACGGTCCACGGCGTGATCCGCGCCAGCGGCAGCAACCAGGACGGCCGCACCAACGGCATCACCGCGCCCAGCGGCACCGCCCAGCAGGCGCTGGAGGAGGCGGTCTATCGCCAGCATGGGATCGATCCGCGGGCGATCTCCTATGTCGAGACCCATGGCACCGGGACCCCGCTCGGCGACCCGATCGAGGTCGACGCCCTGACCGGCGCGTTCCGCGCGTTCACGCCGGATACCGGCTTCTGCCGGATCGGCTCGGTGAAGACCAATATCGGCCACACGCTGACCGCCGCCGGGGTGGCGGGGCTGGTCAAGGTTCTGCTGATGATGCGCCACAAGGCGATCCCGGCGAGCCTGAACTTCACCACCCCCAATCCCCGCATCGACTTCGCGGCCAGCCCGTTCCGCGTGGCGACCGGGTTGGAGTCCTGGGACGCGCGGCCCCGGATGGCGGCGCTGAGCTCCTTCGGCTTCAGCGGCACCAACGCCCATGTGGTGGTCGGGGAGCCGCCGGCGGCGCCGGCGCGGGAGACGGTGGCGGGCGCCTGGCCGGTGTTGCTGTCGGCGCGCACCGCGGCGGCGCTGGCGGCGCTGGCGGCGCAGGCCGGCCGGCTGAGGGACTGGATCGCAAAGCGCGAGGATGTCGAGACGCGGGATGTTGCCCTGACCCTCGGTGTCGGGCGCGGGGTGTTCGCGGCGCGCGCGGGCTTCGTCGCCAACGATCGCGCGGCTCTGCTGGACGGGTTGGGGGCGATTGCCGAGGGGCGGACGGTGGAGGCCGCCGATGCCATCGTCCGCGCTTTCGTCGATGCGGGAGATCTGCCGACGCACGGGACCTTCGATTCCAAGGCGCGCCGTCTGGCCCTGCCGGGCTATCCGTTCGAGCGCCGCCGTCCGGGAGAGGCGCCCGCCGCACCGCCGGCGGAGGCACCCGCCGCCGATCCAGAGGCGCTGCGCCGCCACGGGATGGCGTTCGGCCGCGCCGAGGATTGGGGCCGCCGGGCGATGATCTCCGTGCTCACGGAGATGGGCCTGTTCGCGACCGGCCGGGCGGCCTTCACCCGCGCCTGGGCGCGCCGCCATCTCGGCGTGACCGCCGACCGGGCCCGGCTGTTCGACGCCCTGGTCAACATCGCCGCCCGCGCCGGCGCGCTGTCGATCGAGGGCGATCTGATCCGGCCCGGGCCCGCGCCCGACACGCTGGACCGCGCGGCCAGCCGCGCGGCCCTGCTGGACGAGACCCCGGACGCCGGCCCGTTCCTGGCGCTGCTCGGCGCCACCATGGAGGGCCTGGCCGCCGTGCTGACCGGGCGGCGGACCGCGATGGAGGTGCTGTTCCCTGGCGGCAAGGGCGATCTGGTCGAGGCGGTCTATCGCGGCAACCCGCTGGCCGAGGACCTGAACGCCCGGTTGGTCGCCACACTGTCCGAGATCGCCGCGGCGAGCACCGGGCCGATGCGCGTGCTGGAGGTCGGCGGCGGCACCGGCGGCGCGACCCGGTCGGCGCTGGCCGCGCTCGCCGGGAGCGGCCGAGAGATCCGCTACACGTTCACCGACGTCGCCCGCGCCTTCGTCGACGCCGCCCCGCGCACATTGGCGCCGGCTGGCGGATCGGTGGACTTCACCGCCCTGGTCTTCGACATCGAGGGCGCGGTGCCGCCGGCGGTGGCGGGCGGGGGGCCGTTCGACGTGGTGATCGCGTCCAACGTGCTGCACGCCACCAAGCGGATCGCCGCGACGCTCGATCGCATCCACGCGGTGCTGACCCCCGGCGGCGCCTTGCTGGCGAACGAGGTGGTCGCGGTCCAGGACTTCGCGACCCTGACCTTCGGGCTCACCGACGGCTGGTGGGCGTTCGAGGATGCCGACACGCGCCTGCCCGACGCGCCGGTCCTGTCGGTCGAGGGTTGGCGCGCCGTGCTGTCCGGCGCCGGCTTCCCCGTCATGACCGCCGACGCCATCACCGGACCGGAGGGCGGCGCGGTCCAGGCGGTGCTACGCGCCGACCGCGACCGGGCGCCGGTGCGCCTGGAGAGGCCGGCCACAGTGCCGGAGACGCCGTCGCCCGCCCCTGTCGCCGTGGCGCGGAGCGCGGCGCCCGGCGGCGATCTCGAAGCCTATCTCCAGGGCGTCGTCGCCCGGGTTCTCACGCTGCCGCCGGAGGAGGTCGACCGGCGCGGACGGTTCATGGATCTCGGCCTGGATTCCATCCTCGGCGTCGCCCTGGTCGAGCGGCTGAACGCCGATCTCGGCGTCGACCTCCGCCCGACCGTGGTATTCGACCATCCGACCGTCGCCGATCTCGCGGCTCATCTGACGGCCGAAGGCGCGGCCCCGTCACCGTCGCCCGCCCGTGAGTTGGCGCCCGCCGCTGAACCGGTGGTCCCACTGCCTGGCGACGCTGCCGCGCGCGATGACCGCATCGCCGTCATCGGGATCTCCGCCCGCTTCGCCGACGCGCCGGACCTGAGCGGGTTCCGCGCCATGCTGCGCGCCGGCCGCAACGCCATCACCGAGGTGCCGCCATCGCGCTGGCGCCCGGACCTCGACGAGAGCGGCGAGCCGAACCCGTTCGAGCGCTGGGGCGGCTTCCTGGCCAATGCCGAGGGGTTCGACCCGCTGGCGATGCGGATCTCCGGCAAGGAGGCGGAACTGACCGACCCGCAGCACCGGGTCTTCCTGATGGAGGCGTGGCGGGCGCTGGAGGATGCGGGCTACGGCGAGGCGGCGCTGGACGGCCTGCGCTGCGGCATCTTCGTGGGTGCCCATGGCGGCGACTACACCCACCGCATGACCCTGGCCGGGGTCGAGCCCGAGGCCTTCGCCTTCATGGGCAATGCCGCCTCCATCCTGGCGGCGCGGATCTCCTACATGCTGAACCTAAAGGGGCCGGCGCTGGCGCTCGACACCGCCTGCTCGTCCTCGCTGGTGTCGGTCCACGCCGCCTGCCGCAGCATCCTCGACGGCGACTGCGACATGGCGCTGGCCGGGGGCGTGTTCGTGACCACGGTCAAGGGCTTCAACATCGCCGCCGGCAAGGCTGGAATGCTCTCGCCGAACGGGCGCTGCGCCACTTTCGACGCGAGCGCCGACGGCTTCGTGCCGGGCGAGGGGGCGGGCGCGGTACTGCTGAAGCCGCTGGCCCGCGCGCTGGCCGATGGTGACAACATCCAGGCGGTCATCCTCGGATCCGGCGTGAACCAGGACGGCAAGACCAACGGCATCACCGCGCCGAGCCCCGAGAGCCAGGCCGACCTGCACCGCAGCGTCTACCGCCGCCACGGCATCGACCCGACCACCATCGGCTATGTGGAAGCGCATGGCACCGGTACGCCGCTCGGCGACCCGATCGAGATCGAGGGGTTGAGCCGCGCCTGGGCCGGTTGGACCGACGCGCGCGGGATCTGCGCCGTCGGGTCGGTGAAGACCAATGTCGGCCACGCCGCACATGCCGCCGGCATCGCCGGCTTCGTGAAGGCGGTGCTGGCGGTGCGTGACGGCGAGATCCATCCCTCCCTGCATTTCCGCGCCGAGAACCCGCGCCTGCGCCTGTCCGAGAGCCCGTTCCGGGTGCCGACCTCCCTGGAACCGTGGCAGCCGGCGCAGGGCGCGCCGAGGCGGGCGGCCGTCAGTTCCTTTGGCTTCAGCGGCACGAACTGCCACATCGTGGTGGAGCAACCGCCGGAGCGGGCGCCCCGCGACGTGGCCCCGGGCCCCCGGCTCTTCCTGCTCTCGGCCAAGACGGACACGGCGCTGGCGGCACGGCGGGCGCAGCTCGCCAACCATCTGTCGGCGCATCCGCTGGCGCTGGACGACGTGGCGCGGACGCTGGCGGTCGGGCGCACCCATTTCGAGCGCCGCGTCGCCGTGGTCGCCGACAGCCGGGAGGCGCTGATCGCCGCCCTCCGCGCCGACGCCGATCCTGCGTCGGGCGGCGATGCGGCGCTGGATGCCCTGGCGCGGGCTTACCGGGCCGGCGAAGAGATCGACGTCACCGCGATCGCGCCGACCGGCCGTCGGGTCGGGCTGCCGACCTATCCGTTCGAGCTGACGCCGTACTGGATCGAGATCGCCGCGGACGGCGCGACGCCGGCCGCGCCGGTGACCACCCTGGCCGCCGACTGGGTACCGGAGGAGCGTCCCACGATGCCGACCGCCGGCCGGTTGCTGGCGGTCGGCGACGGGCCGGCGGCGGCGGCGGTCACTGAGGGTTGGCGCGGCGGACCGGCATCGCAACTGCCGCTGTCCAGCGGCGTCGAGGCGTTGATGGACGCGGCGCGTGGCGCGGATGCCGTCGCCGTGCTCGGGAGCGCGGAGGCCGACGACCCGTCGATCCCCGAGGCGACCGGCGCCGCCCTGCTGTCCGTGGTGCGGGGCGTGCTGGCCGGGTCGGGTCCGGCGGTGCCGATCCTGCTGGTCCATCGCGGCGCGCCGGGCGAGGCGTCCCTGGTCGCGTTCGGCCGGTCGATCGCCTTTCTCGGCGGCCGGGCGCAGGTCCGCGCCCTGCAGCTTCCCGACCTGGACGCCGCGACGGTTCTCGCCGAAATTGGCGCCGGCCCGCGCGAGTTGCGGATCGTGAACGGGACCCGTGAGGCGCGAGGTCTAGCGCCGACGCGGTCCGGCGGCGAGTTCATCCTGCCGCAGGGCGCCCCCGTGCTGATCACCGGCGGTGGCGGCGCGCTGGCCCGGCTTCTGGCCGTGCGCCTGGTCCGACGGCATGGTGCCCGGATCGCCCTCGTCGGCCGCGGCGGCGCGGACGACCGGGTGCGGACAACCATCGCCGAGATCGAGACGGCCGGTGGGACCGCGCTGTATCGCCAGTGCGATGTCGCCGACGCGCCGGGACTCGGCGCGGCGATCGCGGAGATCGAGGCGGCGCACGGTCCTCTCGCCGCCGTCTATCACCTGGCCGGCGTGGCCAGCGACGGTGTCGTCACCGACAAGTCCTGGGCCGACATGCGCGCGGTGCTGCGGCCGAAGGCTGACGGTCTGCGCGCGCTCGACGCCGCGCTGGGCGACCGGCCGCTGGCCGCCTTCGTCGTCTTCACCTCGCTCGCCGCCGAACTCGGCGATTTCGGGCAGTGCGACTACGCGCTGGCCAACGCCTATGCTGACCGGTTCGCTGCCTGGCGCGAGGCGGAGGTGCGGGCCGGGCGCCGCCACGGGCGGACGCGGGCGGTCGGCTGGCCGCTCTGGGCCGAGGGCCGGGCGGTGATGTCGGCCACCGGCTCCAAGCTGTTCACCGAGGCATCGGGCCTGCGGGCGATCGGGACGCAGGAGGCCTTCGCCGCCCTGGATGCCGCGCTGGCCGGCGACGCGCCGGCGGTGATTGTCGTGCCCGGCGACGCCGGCGTGGCGGCCCGGCTGATGGAGGACAGGATGACCGATACCGTCGCGCAGTCGCCGGCATCCGCCATGCCCGCGTCATCCGGTTCCGGTGACGCCGCCGCCGTCGCCGAGACCCTCACGGCGCTGATCGCGGCGCAGATGAAGCTGCCGGCCGACCGTCTGGCGCGGGACGCCAATCTCGCCGATTTCGGCTTCGACTCGATCGCCCTGAAGGACTTCGCCGCCGCCATCTCGCGGGAGTACGGGATCCAGCTCTCGCCGGCGGTGTTCTTCGCCCACGGCTCGATCGACGCGCTCGCCGCCCATCTCGCCATGGAGCACTGGGCCGGCGGGACGGCGTCCGCGCCGCGACCGTCGGCACCCGTGGCCGTCCGGTCCCCGGATACGGAACAGCCGTCTTCCGATCGGGCCATCGCCGTCATCGGTCTGGCGGGCCGGTTCCCCGGATCGCCGGATGTGGACGCGTTCTGGGCGCATCTGGAGGCCGGCCACGACCTGATCGGCGCCATGCCGGCGGAGCGTCGAGACTGGGGCCTCGCCAACGCGGGCGGGCCGGGCGGCTATCTCGACGGCGTCGACCGTTTCGACTACGACTTCTTCGGCCTGCCGCCGCGTGACGCGCTGTTGATGGATCCGCAGCACCGCCTGGCGATCGAGACGGCGTGGAACGCGGTGGAGAATGCCGGCCTGCGGATGGGCGATCTCGCCGGCGCGCGGGTCGGCGTGTTCTTCGCCAGCCAGGTTAACGAATACGCCCAGCTGGTGCCGTTCGAGGAGCAGGCGCGGGCGCAGATGGCGCTCGGCAACGTCGCCGCCCTGGTCGCCAACCGGATCTCCTGGCTGTTCGACCTGCGCGGGCCGAGCGAGACCGTGGACACCGCCTGCTCCGGCGCCCTCGTGGCGGTGCACCGCGCGGTCCAGGCGCTGCGGGTGGGCGAGGCGGAGATGGCGCTGGCCGGCGGGGTCAGCGTCATGCTCAGCCCCGATGGCGAGGAGACCGTGCGCAAGCTTGGCGTCGGCTCCCCCGACCACCGCTGCTTCGTGTTCGATGCCCGCGCCAACGGCTACGTCAAGGGCGAGGGTGTGGGCGCGGTCTTGCTGAAGCCGCTGGACCGGGCCCTGGCCGAGGGCGACCCGGTGCTCGCGGTGATCCGCGGCAGCGCCGTCGGCCATGGCGGCCACGCCCAGACCCTGACCGCGCCCAACGCCGCCGCCCAGGCCGAGGTGATCACCCGGGCGGTGCGCGATGCCGGCATCGATCCGGCGACCATCGGCTATGTCGAGGCGCATGGCACCGGCACGGAGCTCGGCGACCCGGTGGAGATCGACGGACTGAAGACCGCGTTCCGCGATCTCGGGCGCGATCCCGCGACCCGGGCCTGTCCGGTGGGGTCGGTGAAATCCAATATCGGTCACCTGGAGCCGGCGGCCGGGATCGCCGGGCTCGCCAAGCTGTTCCTTGCGCTGCGCCACCGCACCATTCCGGCAAGCCTGCATGTGGAGACCCTGAACCCGCTGATCGACCTGACCGACGGGCTGGTGCGGATCGCCGACCGCGCCGAGGCCTGGGGCCGGCCGGCCGATGGCGGGCCGCGTCGCGCCGGGCTCAGTTCCTTCGGCTTCGGCGGGGCCAACGCGCATCTGGTGCTGGAGGAGGCGCCGAGGCCGGCAGCGGCCGCGCCGCTCGCCCATCCGACCCTGTTTGTGGTCTCCGCCGCCGACCGCGACCGGCTGATCGCGCGTTGCGAGGCGCTGGCGGTGCATCTGGCCGAAGCGCCGGTGCCGGTTTCCGCCCTGGCGTCGACGCTGATGCACGGGCGCGTGCCGCTGGCCGAGCGGGTGGCGGTGCGGATCGCGCCGGGCGAGGAGGCCGCCGCCCGGCTGACGGCCGCCGTCGCGGTCCTGCGGGACGGCGCGACGGACCCCGGGATCGTGACCGGACGGGCCGGTGATGGCGCGATGGCGCCGGGGCCGGCCACCGACGCGCTGCTGCGGGAGCTGCTGGAGGACGGGGCGCTCGCCCGGATCGCCCGGCTTTGGGTCGCCGGCACCGAGGTCGACTGGGCCGGTCTCGGCCTCGCCTCGGGACCCCGGGTCGCGCTGCCGGGATATCCGTTCCACGGACCGCGCTGCTGGTTCAAGGGCAAGCCGGGGGCGGCGGTCGACCGACCGGCGCCGGCGCCCGTGGCGGTCCCCGTGTCGCCGCCAGCCGCCAAGCCGGCGCCGGCCAGTGTCGCGCCACCCGTGCCCACCGTCGCCGCGGCGGAGGCGGCCGACACCATCGCGAAGCTGGTGGCCGACGCGCTCTATGTCGAGCCGGACGCGATCGACCGGTCCGCCGGCCTCGCCGATCTCGGTCTCGACTCGATCCTGGCGGTCGAGCTGGTCCAGGCGATCAACCAGGCCTTCGCCACCGACCTTCAGGCGGCCCGGCTCTACGATCATCCGACGGTGGAGGCGCTCGCCGCCTATGTCACCAGCGCCGCACCGCAACCCGTTCCGGCATCGCCGCCGGCGGCTTCGGCGGTTGCGCCACCCCCGGCGACTCCTCCAACCGCGCTTCCCGCCGCGTCGCCGCCGGCGCCGTCGGGCGAGGTGTTCGAGGAGATCCGCCGGATTGTCGCCGATGCCCTCTATGTCGAGCCCGAGGCGCTGGACGAGACCGCCGGGTTCGGCGATCTGGGGCTGGACTCGATCCTCGCCGTCGAGGTGGTGCAGACCATCAACGCCCGCTGGGGCATCGGCCTGCAGGCGGCGCGGCTCTACGATCAACCGACCGTCGCCGACCTGGCCCGCCACGTGGCGGCGGCGAGCGGCGATCCGGCGCCGGTCGCCGCGCCGCCGGCCCTCGTCGGCGAGGCCGACCCGGTTCTCGCTCTGCTGCGCGAGAAGATCGGCGCCGCGCTCGGCCGGCCGGCGGAGGCGATCGATCCGGCGGCGCCGTTGACCGGGTTCCCGATCGACCCGGAGACGGCGGCGCGGATCCTCGACGAGCTCGCCGCGACCGTCGGATTCCGTCCGGCCTTCGAACAGGTCGGGCGCTGTCCGGACCTGAGGTCGCTCGCCGGGTTCCTGGCCGCCGGCGGGGCCGAGCCGCCGGTCGCGTCACCACCGCCGCCGGCCGCGCCTCGAGCCGTGCCATCATCTCCGCCGCCACCTCCCGCCACGATGCCGCCGCTCGCCCTGGCTCCCACCGGCGACACCGTCGCGACCGTGCGCGCCATCGTCGCCGAGGTGCTCGACGTCGAGGCGGAGGCGCTCGGCCTGGAGACCCCGCTCGCCGATCTCGGCGTCGACCTGGTGCAGGCGGGGGAGATCGCCTACCGGCTGAACCGGCGGTTCGGCGCGGGGCTGAAGGCGCGGCGGCTGATCGGGTTCACCGGTATCGCGGCCCTCGCCGC
>JGI12316J15310_10000529_pt21 | contig 12370 bp, 11 predicted proteins | sample MarCyaLeptolynsp_FD_15310 | JGI IMG/M metagenome (IMG submission 15310)
TGGCGCACCCGAGAGGATTCGAACCTCTGGCCTCTGCCTTCGGAGGGCAGCGCTCTATCCAGCTGAGCTACGGGTGCGTGTCAGGCCGCTTCTAAGGAAAGCGGCGGATAGAGGGGTCTGATACTAGATCCGGCTCGTCCGGGCAATGGCTTTCTGCACCTTTGGACAAGATTGCGGAAGGGGCCGGGCGCTGGTGTCTTGTATGTGCGGTTCTTTGTCTGTGCCGCCAAGGGTTGCGTCGGAGCCAGTCCGGGATGGCCGTACCATCGCGGGCGAGTTGCGCGGCGGGTCGGGCAGAAAAAATGCCGCAGCCAGTGATAGGGAGCCCATCCCTCCGCGTATAGGGCCCGACAGCACAATTAATAAAGGGCCATATGAGCAATCCATCCGGCTGCCGCAATCTTGTTCTGATCTTTGGAGATCAGCTCACGCCAACCCTTTCAAGTCTCCGCCGGGCGGACCGGCAGGACGACTTCGTCCTTATGGTCGAGGTCCGGGAGGAGACCAAATATGTGCCGCACCACAAGAAGAAGATCGCCTTCCTCCTATCGGCGATGCGCCATTTTGCGAGCGAGCTTCAAGCCGCCGGTTGGACCGTCGACTACGTCAGGCTCGATGACGCGGGAAACACTGGCAGTTTTCAAGGCGAACTTGCCCGTGCCGTTCAGCGGCATGCGCCTGAGCGCATATTGGTGACGGAACCGGGTGAATGGCGCGTACTGGACGACATGCAATCCTGGCAGAACGGGTTTGCCGTTCCGGTGGAGATCCTGGAGGACACCCGCTTCATCTGTTCAACGGCCGGCTTTCGAAGCTGGGCGGCCGGACGCCGGCAGTTGCGCATGGAGTATTTCTACCGGGAGATGCGGTTGAAAACCGGGCTTCTGATGGACGGGGAAAAGCCTGTCGGGGGCAAGTGGAATTTCGACGCGGAAAATCGGAAACCTGCCAAGAACGATCTCTTCATGCCTGAACCTTCAAGGTTCAAACCCGATCCGGTAACGCAGGAGGTGTTGCAGCTTGTCGGAGACAGGTTCGCCGATCATCCGGGTCAGCTTGAACCGTTCTGGTTTGCCGTGACCAGGGCCCAGGCGGAAGACGCCTTCGATGGGTTTTTGACAAACGCCCTGGCTGATTTCGGGACTTACCAGGACGCCATGCTGCAGGGACAAAAATTCCTGTTTCACGCGGTCACGTCCGCATATCTGAATGCCGGTCTGCTCGATCCGATGGTTTTGTGCCGCAAAGTCGAGGCGGCCTTTCTGGACGGCAAGGTGCCGCTGAATGCGGCGGAGGGCTTCATCCGTCAGATCCTCGGCTGGCGGGAATATGTGCGCGGCCTCTATTGGTTCAAGATGCCCGACTACGCGGCCTCCAATGCATTGGGCGCCAGCCGGACGCTACCGGATTTCTACTGGACCGGCCAAACGCATATGAATTGCATGGCCGAAGCGATCGGCCAGACGTTGGAGGAAGCCTATGCCCATCACATCCAGCGCCTGATGGTGACGGGCAATTTCGCACTGCTTGCAGGCATCGATCCGCATGAAGTTCACGAATGGTACCTGGCGGTCTATGCCGATGCCTATGAATGGGTGGAAATGCCGAACACGATCGGCATGAGCCAGTTCGCCGATGGCGGATTGCTGGCATCCAAACCGTATATGTCCAGCGGCAACTACATAAACAAGATGTCCGACTATTGCGGGCACTGCCAGTATGACGTGCGCCAGAAGGCCGGGCCGGGTGCCTGCCCCTTCAATGCACTTTACTGGAATTTCCTTGATCGGAACGAACGCGTGCTGAAAGGCAACCCAAGGTTAAACCAGATCTACGCCACCTGGACGCGCATGGACGAGGACAAGAGACAGTCTCTCCTGGAAAGCGCTGCCAGCTTTCTTGAGCGAATGGACAGCGGACAAATGGTCTGAGCGCCTGCGCTGCTTCCAAGGTGCACTGCGCATCTCCTTGTCAGATACAGCAATGTCTGATGAACGGAGGCAAGTTATTCGCCAGCTAAAAAAAACGCGCAGCCCGAAGACTGCGCGAATAAAGTTACTGTGCACGTGGCCCCATCGACCACGGCGGCAACATTAACGGCATCTCCTACGAAAGTCATTACCGTAAAATATTTTATTTTTTGATTCACTGTAATGCGACTGATCGTTATTCATACTGAGTCGATCATGAAACTAATGCCGCTTGAATTTATTCTATTGGAATCAGGATATTGGCCGGGTTCCCCAATGATCCCGGCAGGCCTGTTGCTGTCATGACCACGCAGCGATGCGAAAAGGTCACTGACACTTTTGCGAGTGTTTGTTTCCACCGCTGACATCCGCGCTGCTCACGCGGACCCGTGTAATGCCCTTGTTTACGAAGCCAAGCTCCCTGGCAGCGGCCAATGTCACATCGATCACGCGGCCTTTGGAAAAGGGGCCGCGGTCATTGATCCGGACGGTCACGGTCTTGCCGTTTGAGAGATTGGTAACGTCCACAAGGGTGCCGAAGGGCAGCGTTCTGTGCGCGGCCGTCATCCCTTGCGGATTGGCGCGCTCTCCGCTCGCCGTCTTGCCGCCGAGTTTGTACCAGGACGCTTTTCCGCATTGTTGAAACGGGTCTTCTTTGGCAATTGCCGTTGCACCCATAGATAGAAATGCGGCAATGCCCAAGACACTCAACCGATAGGCGGAAATACAAAAAACATCTTTCATCACGAACCCCTTGAAGGTGTCGCTGGGGCCCGGATCACTGCTCTTTGCCCGGCCGCCCCAAAAACAGCGGGCTGCCCTTACGGCACGTAAATGATCAAAATAAGGCAAGAGATAAATTTTAAAAGAATCTGAGTAGAGAGAAAATTACATTTGAATTAAATTTGAAAATAATTAGTAAATTTCGCATTAACCTTAATCTTTTTAAGAGTTGTGAGTTGTTTTGCTGAAGCCAATTTAGCGTTTATTCTGTGGTAATAATTTCCAAGGGGCGGCGCAGTGTATTTGAGTTTGCGTCAATCAAATTGATTGTTTTGAAAGGGCGGTCTGGTGCAAATCGGGCAACGGTTGGAACGTGACCGGCGGGAAAAACCCGGTCGTGCGGAGAGCAATACGCTTACGGCATTTCATGCGTCCCTGCTGGAAGTGCTTCCGTTTGCTGCCGCATATATCGCACGTGACGGCGGAATTCTGCTTCACAACACCCAGTTTGCGGCAGCTTGTGAGCATCACGGTATTGGTGGCGTTCCGGCGGATCTGAAATCGCTGTTTTCAACGGAAAGCTGGAAACGGTGCGAGCTGGTATTGTCAGCGGCCTTCAACGGTCTGCCGGCAGAGGTCAGCGGCGCTGTCAATCTGTCATCGGGCGACACGTTCTGCCAGCACATGGCCTGTGCATCGCATGTCTTTTTGAAACAGGAAAGCGAAGCCGTTCTCGTCCAGTTCGAGACAGGTGAGGTCGACGCAAATGCGGCTGCCCGGCACACTCTGGCGGACGCCAATCAGTCCGGACGTCAACGAGCGCGGCTGGACGTGGGCGTTCTGGAACACTTCCCGGATGACATTCTGGTTTTTGAAGCGGCAGAGACTGTCGAAAGCATCGCCGTCAGACTTCTGGACTCGGTGGGCAGTTCCTACGACGCAGGTCATCTGGTTGAACGTCTCAACGAGATTGTCGGGAACCTGCCGCAGGTCCTGCATGTCCCTGAAACGCGCAGCAAGGACCTCGGCCTGAACCTGGTCAGGCAGACAACCTGCGAGATCCGGTTGGTCCCGATGGCGGGCGAAACCGGGGCGGGTTCGATCATGGCAATCATTCGCCGGAACGTTGATAGCCCCTACGAAATCGCCGAAAACCGGCGCCTGGCATACCAGGACCCGCTCACCGGGCTGGAAAACCGCAGGGCGTTCACGAGGTCGCTCCGCCGCGAACTGGACCGCATGTCGAGCGACCAGAACGCCGGACTTGCTGTCTACTACATCGACCTTGACGAGTTCAAAAAGGTCAACGATCTCGGCGGGCACGACGCGGGTGACGACATGCTTCTGCGGGTCGCCGCCTGTTTGACACTCACGCTTGGTGAATTCGGCACTGTCGCCAGAATAGGCGGAGATGAGTTTGCGGCGATGATGCCGGTCAACAGCGAGGCGGCCGCCCTCGAATTCGCTGAAAAAATACTTGAGGGTTTCGCCGGGATCAGACTGGAGATAAAGGACCGTGTTTTCACGATCAGCGGATCAGTTGGTGTCGCCTTCCTGGATCAGAGCGTTGCCTTGAAAGATACGGATGCGGCCACGTTACTTGGCCTGGCCGATCATGCCTGCCTGCGCGGCAAGCGGATCGGCGGCCGGTCCATCCAGCTCCATGGGGTCAAGGCCGAAGACTGCCCGTCCGTCGGTGGAGAAACGCAAAGCGTTCCGGAGCCGGAGAGCTTCTGCGGCAAGGAGCTGACGCTTTATTCGATGCCGATCGTGTCGCTCAGGTCGGGTGAGGTCTGCGGCGCAGAAATTCTGCTGAGGCTGCAGGGAGACCGGGCCAAGGGAATGTCATCGCGCGCCTGGATTTCTGCAGCAGAGCGGTCGGGTTTCATTGCACAGGTTGATGCCTGGACGCTCGACAGGGTTCTGGATGCCGCCGAGCGACAGGCCACGAGATCGCTGCTGACGATGAATGTTTCAGCAGAATCGGCCCGCGATCCCAATTTCCGTGACAGTCTTCATCACCGGTTGTCAGTCAACCCGCTGCTGGCATCCAAACTGTGCCTGGAGATTGCGGAAAAGGACTTTCTGCGCGAACCGGCGACGGTGGAATCCTTCTTCAGGTTTGTCAGGGATTTCGGATGTCAGACGGCCATCGATGATTTTGCCGGCCACTGGCCAGTGCTCTCGCGCCTGACAGGCATGCGGGTTGAATGGCTCAAGCTGGAATCAGGCCTGACGCAGCAGGTGATCCACGATCCTGCCAAGGCGGCGATCCTGAACGGTCTCCTGTCCGCGGCCCGCGACCTCGGCATCAAGGTGATTGCCAAGCACATCGAAACCCCGGTGGAGGCCGAGCTGTTGCGGTCACTGGACATTGAAGCCGCGCAAGGCTTTCACTTCGGCAGACCGGCACCGTGGTCTGACGTCAGGAGTTGAGGGATAAATGAGGGTGACGAGACTGCCGATCCTGCCAGTTCGGTTACCCGCCCCAAGAGATGCGGAGAGGCAGACAGCGTTTCCCGCATCACACAACTGGCGGCGCAGCAATCTGGCCCATGACATCGCTCCGGGGTCCAGCGATCTGCAGGCTCAGATAGGTTGCTGTCTGGGCGCGAAGAGCAGTTTCAGAAATGTCCTGAACAGCATGATTTGTTCAGACGCGTTGTTGTGTTCGCGCAGGGCACGCTGAAGCACCAAACCGCCCTCAACGACCCCGGACACCATATCGCCCAAGGCATCCATATTGACAGGTTCCCGGGGCTCATAGACCTGGGCGATTTCTTCAAACATCCCCCTGAACCGCTTGCGCCAGCCAAGAATAGCCTGCCTATTTAATTCGCGGACGCCTTCATCGAAGAGCCTGTCCTGATACGCCGTGGACGCGATCACGCAACCAGGATGACCTGTCGGCATTTCCTCAAGCATTTCGGCCAGAAGCTTCAAACCGATCAACATGCAATGTAGCGGGTCGTCGTTCAGTTCACGGGCGCGCGCGAACAGATCGTCATAAAGCGCATCTTCGGTTTCGATGTACCGTTCCAGCATCGCACGGGCCAGGGCGTTCTTGTCCTTGAAGTGGTAGAAAAAGCCTCCACGCGAAATCTCCGCACCCGCAACAATCTCGTCGATTGAAGTTGCCTCAAACCCTTTGTCCAGAACAGCCGCCTCGGCAATGTCGAGGATCCTGGTGCGCGTATCGACTTGTTGGTTCATTGCTGGCCTTCCCACTGTACCGCGAGTCCAGTTGACAATGCATCGGTGAGGAATGTGGTCATCTCACTTCAGATTACTCATTGAAATTACGGCAAAAAAAGAAACGAGACAACCAGACCATGCGACAACTATCGGCTGGCACGGCTTCTGAAGTACTCCCTTGCCATCAACGGACAAGGACAGCTTCGATGCGGATTGAAACACTTAGACAGACACGCCGTTTCTTCCACTCAGGGCGAGCTTGGCAAGCTCAGTGCGGTGCTTTTGTCGCGCCTGTCCAACATCCGTGTTCGGGGCGGTTGCTTCGGCACCGACCACCGGCAACCTGGCTGCATCGCGACGCTTGATCATCCCGATACAGCAGCCTGAAACCTAAAACCCTAATCTCAGTGAAAGATATTTGCATGTTTAAGACATTCATCACTTCAACCGTTCTTGTGCTGTCGCTGACAGCATTCGCACACGCCGACGCCCCCATGGCCTTTGATGTGGCTGAAGATCACACTCGCATTCACATGGCAGCTGCCCCCGTGCATGAAAACGGGATGCCGGCACACGGCAATGCGTTTGTCAGCCAAGGCTACATTTATCCCGAAGGCACGCTGGCTGAGGGCACCGTGGGTGTCTTGAAGGATGGCAGCCCCGCGTTCCCCGATCTCGTTTTGGGTACTTGGACGTGCGACGGCTATTTCGTCGGTGAGGGTGGCAATGCGACCACCGGTGTCTGGATCATCAGCCGCCAGACCTTTGCGTTCAAGGACGGTGCGACCGTCGTGACGCAGGGAACCGAGATTGCCGATGTCGGCCAGCCCAACCTTCGCCCGGTGACCGGCGCAACCGGTGACTTCGCCAAAATCGAAGGCGGGCTGATCCAGACGACACTTGGCTTCAACGACTTCTGGGGGTTGAGCGCGACCTACGCGTTCGAAAACCTCGCAAAGGACAGGGCATCGGCAAAAGACGCTGCTTTCCTTGGTCAAGACCATTTCCAGGCGCCTGCAGGCGAGGAAGACCAGCTTGAATGGGACAGCGGTGTTCCGGTGGGGCCAATCTTCGATGAGCACATCGCTCCGTCGACATGACGCGACTCTCGGAAGCCCGGGCGGCACTCCCGCCCGGCTCCGCACCCGACATCAATGAGGACAGAAAAATGAACGTGCAAACGACACTCTCGATTCGGCAGGCCGAGCGCTCTGATGCGGAAGGTCTTGCCAAGCTGATCAACCTCGCGGGCGAAGGGATCCCAAACTGGCTTTGGACCCGCGCCTGCACTGAAGGGCAAACACCGCTCGAGGTCGGAATGGAGCGAGCCAAGCGGGAAACAGGGGGCTTTTCCTATACGAACGCTTTGATCGCCGAACAGCACGGGGTTCCAATGGGCATGGTGCTGAGCTACGCAATCACCGAAGCGCCCACCGAAAATCCTGATGATCTGCCAGCGCCGATTGCCCCCTTCGTTGCTCTGGAAAAGCTGTCCGTGGACACCTGGTTCATCAATGCTCTGGCCGTGTTCGCCAAAGGACAGAACCAGGGCATTGGATCGAAGCTCCTGGCGGCTGCAGAAAATCAGGCGCGGACGAATGGCTTCGGCAAGATGAGCATCCAGGTCTATGCGCAGAACACCGGTGCCGTCCGGCTCTACGAAAGGCTCGGATATCATCGAGATGCAAGCGAGCCTGTGCGGTTGCACCCGACTCCGCCCTACTACACGGGTGATGTGTTGTTGCTGATGAAATCAATCGAGGGCCGTTCTGCCTGAGGCAGCGGCCGGAGGTTTTCGAAAGACGCTGTCATGACGGCCTGTTGGCTCAGTCTCCCCGCTGCGGTTGCCTGCCATGTCCTGCTTCTCGCTGCGGTCGAGCCTGGGTTTGAGCTGGTTGTTGCAAGCATCTGGTTCTTTGCACAAGCGCAATGACCACGATCCGGGAAACGCGGAATGGCCCTTCAATATGCAAACCCCATCGTTCTCGTGACGCTTTCGGTCGGCCTGCTCACCGCGCTTCTTGCGGAGGCCGCCGACGAGAGAACGCACGTGCACTTCCCCATGCCACTCCCATTGGAGGATCAGGATTTTCTGTACGACGGCGCGCCCGACGCGGCATTGGTGGAGCTTGGGCGGAACTTCTTTTTCGACCCGATCCTGTCCGGGAACAAAAACATCTCTTGCGGTACCTGCCATGATCCCGAGTTCGGATCGGGCGACGGCCTTGCGCTGGGTATCGGCGAAGGCGGCGCTGGTGCTGGACCGGGTCGCGTGACCGTCGATCCGGTAACCGGCCGGGTGCCACGAAACGCGCAGCCACTTTGGAACATAGGTGCGCGCAGCTATACCTCCCTCTTTCATGATGGGCGTGTCGAAGTTTTGGAGCCGGATGACGCCTCAGGTGCGATCCGCAATCCGGCAGGGTCAGACTTGCCTGCCGGTGTTTCCAACGTATTAGCTGCGCAGGCATTCTTTCCGGTCACCTCTCCGATTGAAATGGCGGGGCAGTACGGTGAGAACCCGATTGCCAACGCTGCGCATCACGAAAACAGGCGCGAGGTTTGGACAATTGTGGCTCGCCGTGTTGCGGCGGTGCCCGAGTATCTGGACCAGCTGCGCGCCGGGTTTGCCGATATTGAGGCGGCTAAGGATGTGACCTACCGCCATGTCGCGGAGGCGCTTGCCGCCTTCCAGACCACGGCGTTCCGATCAGATAGAAGCCCTTTTGATACCGTGTTGCGCACCGGTGACAAGTCTGTTTTGTCCCCGGAGGCGCAGTCTGGCCTCAACCTCTTCTATGGCGGTGCCGGCTGTGCGCGTTGCCACAGCGGACCTTTGCTGACCGACCATCAGTTCCATGCCATAGCGGTGCCTCAGATCGGCCCAGGTAAAGGACACGGGGGCGACATGGGCTATTTGCAGCGAACCGGATTACCGGGCCGCACCGAAGATGAGGGGCGTTACCGCATCACAAACGATCCGGCAGACTTGTTTGCTTTCCGCACCCCCTCCCTGCGCAACGTCGCCTTAACCGGTCCCTGGGGTCATAGCGGAGCCTTCACCTCTCTGGAGGACGTTGTGCGTCACCACCTTGATCCGTTGGCAGGGCTTTCGGTTTTCGATCCCTCGGACGTCAGTCTGCCTTCTCTGAAACATGTTCAAAGTCTTGCGGCGCGCGGATCCCAATTGCGCTTCGAACCGTTGGAACCTGATCGACGCGATGAATTTGATTTGCGGGATTCGTGGGCAATGGCGACACCCGAACTTCGTCAGCGCATTGCCGATGCCAACAGTCTGGAGCCTGTCTCACTCACAGAGAAAGACATTGAAAATCTCGTCGCGTTTCTTCATGCACTTACCGACCTGTCGGTTCTGGACCGAAGCGAGATAATCCCTGCCGACGTGCCTTCAGGACTGCCGCCGCAGCCAGAAAGAAAAGACTGAAAGGGGGTGGCCGCGTCTTTCTCTTTCAAAGGTGCTGTTCGTGTTCAAGCCTTTGCTTCAACAGTTTCAAAAAACGATCCTCAATACGGCTCGACATTGCTTTCGCGCGCCGGATGGCGCCCAGGGGACGGTGAAACTGGGGGTGATCGAACGGCAGAAACACCAAACGATCTTCCAGGTAGGAAGCGGTGGTGGCCTTTGGCATTGTGGTAATCAGGTCGGTTTCCGCGACAATCTCCAGGACCGATCGGATGGAATCCGTCTCGCAACCGATTTGCATCGACCGGACACCGGACGCGATCATGGCCGCTTCAGTCTGCTGACGCAGCAGGCTGCCCCTTGAATGGGCGAGCCAGACCTGGGCTTCCAGATCCGAGGCCATGATCCGTTTGCGCGAGGCCAATGGATGGCCCGCTCTGCACATCACGCCGACACCGTCGTCGATCAGCGCCTCGAACTCCAGCCCGTCGACCGGTTCGGCAAGACTTTCCGGCCCGAAGACTAGGTCGACCTGCCCACGCTCCAGCATGGTGCGCAATTCATGAACCAGCCCGGTGCGAATTTCGACGCTGCAATTCGGGTTGGCCTTGATGAACTGCGTCAGGGCGTTGCTCAGAAACCGGCCCGATACAATTGGCGGGGCACCGATGCGCAACTCTCCCACAGAGCCCTTTGCCGACTGGTCTGCAACGATACCTGCCTGTTCCTCGGCCAACCGGATGGCCAGCCCGTTCCTGGCCAGTCGTAGCGCGAGGTTGTTGGGGATCGACCGGCGGCCTTCCCTTTGAAACAGCGGCGTCCCCAGCCGTTCCTCCAGCGCTTTCATGTTCCTGCTCAGCGCAGGTTGGGTCGTGCCCAGCCGACTGGCGGCGGACTGGAAGGAGCCAGCTTCAACGACGACCGAGAGCTGGGCCAGGTGTTTGGGATCCAGTTTCATGCCTAATTGATATGTATACGGCCAAAAGTTTGATTATTCCACATCAATCGGAGTTGGTAACGTCGTCGAAACGTCTATGGGAGGATAGCATGTTTCACTTCAAGTCTTTGGGTCGCGCAGCTTTGGCCGCCGCCATCACGCTTGCGCTGCCCGGCGCAGCTTCTGCTGAAATCTTCAAGGGGGAAACCGCGGGTGTCGGTGACCCGGTTCACACCATGTTCGTGGCTTTCGCCAACCAGGCCGGGAAGGCGGGCGTGGAAATTCAGGTCAATGCGGGCCAGACCCTGACCAAATCAATGCTCAAGGGTGCCAAGGGTGACATCGACTTCTTTTCAACGGTGCCGTCGCTGGTCAATCTGATGGCCGGTCAAAAACGGATGTACGAGAAGATAGAAGCGGCGCCGGAACTGGCCAAGAACATCCGCGCCATTCTCGGCTTCAAGGCCGGCGCCTACCATCCGGTGACACTTGCCGGATCCGGCATCGAAAGCTGGGAGGATATTAAGGGCAAGACCGTTTTCACCGGCCCACCTGCCGGATCGGCCTCAGCCACGTCGGAAGCCCTGATCAAGATCCTCACGGGCTATGTCGCTGGGGAAGACTACACCGCGGTTCGGTTGAGCTGGGGTGAAGGTTACGCCGCACTGGCGGATGGTAAGATCGACATGATGGTACGTCCGGCCGAGATCGGCTCGGCCAATGTGGAACGCTTCGGGCTCAGCGGCGAGTTCAGGGTGCTTTCGATCCCGCAAGACAAGATCGAAAACGAGGAACTGCAGGCGTTGTTCGGTCGGCCTGGCCGCGGGATGATCCAGTTTGACGGTGACGTCTACAAGGGCCAATTGACCGAAGGCCAGATCACGGCGCTTGGCTTCACACAATTCGTTGGCACCCATGCCGATGTTTCTGAAGATGTGGTCTACAACGCCACCAAGGCGTTTTGGGAGAACCTGGACGAGGTCCACGCCACCGCCTTCTTCCTCAAGGATGTGACCAAGGACACCGCCTTCACGTCGGTCAATGTGCCGCTGCATCCAGGTGCCGTGCGTTACTATGACGAGGCAGGCATCACGATACCGGACGCGCTTCGTCCCTAGTTCTTCGTGATGTCCGGGCGGCGGGTCCCGCCGCCACCCGGCACCTTCTCTGGTCTCTATTGATAGTGATGACACGCCATGACCGATGCGGCTTCCCCTGCCAGCGTCACGACCCGTCTGTTCGGCCTTGCAGCGACTGTCGCCTGCCTCGCCCTGGGTCTGATCACGCTCTACAGTTCAGGCATTGGCCTGATCGACCCCAAGCTGCACCGGGCCGCCGGATTCGGGCTTGCCCTGATCGTCGCGGTGGCGGTTTCGCAGAAGCGGCGAGGCGGAACAACGCCTCTGCATCTCGCTATTGATGTCGTCCTGGTCGTCGCGGGGCTCTGGTCGATCTGGTCGTTCTTTTACGTTCAGACCGAGATGGAGACGGCGCTCTATGATGTGACCAATCGCGACGCCTGGCCCGCATTGGCCGGTCTTGTCGTGTTCCTGGAACTCTGCCGCCGACTCTGGGGATGGGGCCTATTTGGTGTTGGAACCTTCGGGGTGGTCTACCTTCTCTTTGGGCAAGACCTGCCTGGCATCCTGGCCCATTCCGGCTTCTCGTTGAAGGAGGTTGCCGAGGCGCTTTGGTACAACACCAACAAGGGTGTGTTTGGCTCGATCACCAATATCGTGCTCAGCACGGTTTTCATCTTCATCATATTCGGTGTGTTGCTCGAAGGCACAGGGGCAGGCGACACCTTGCTGAAATTCGCGTTCCTGGCGACCCGCCGCACGCGGGGCGGGCCAGCCCACGCCGCCATCCTGGCCTCCTCGATGTTCGGCACCATGTCGGGCTCGACGGTGGCGAACATTGTCGGCACCGGGACTTTCACCATCCCCATGATCAAGAAACGCGGGTTCTCGCCCACCTTCGCGGCGGGGATCGAAGCAACAGCCTCATCCGGCGGACAAATCATGCCGCCCATCATGGGGGCCGCCGCCCTGGTCATGGCCGACCTGACTGGTGTCGGGTATCTCAACATCATCGTGGCCGCCCTGTTGCCGGCACTGTTCT
>JGI12316J15310_10000380_pt10 | contig 12351 bp, 8 predicted proteins | sample MarCyaLeptolynsp_FD_15310 | JGI IMG/M metagenome (IMG submission 15310)
CACCACGGTGGCGGCGGGACCGGTCGATCGCGACGGCCTGGTCGAGCGCCTGCGCGCGCTGTTCGCCGAGGTGCTCAAGCTCGACCCGTCGGAGATCGCGGTGGATGAGCCGTACGAGGCCTACGGCGTCGACTCCCTCGTGGCGATGGATATCCGGGCCAAGCTGGAGACCCGGATCGGTGCGTTCCCGACACCGCTGCTGTTCGAGGGGGTGACGCTCACCGGCCTCGCCGAGGTGCTGCTGCGCGAGAAGCCGGACGCGGTGGCGGCGCTGGCCGGCGGCACGGTGGTCCCGGCGGCGGCCGCACCATCGACGGCGTCGATGCCGTCCGTCTCCGCCGGCGGACGCGCGGCCGAACCGATCGCCATCGTCGGCATGGCCGGGCGCTATCCCGGCGGCGAGAACGAGGCGGCGTTCTGGCGAACCCTGAGGGCGGGCGTGCCGGTCTATGGCCCGGTGCCCGGCGACCGCTGGAGTGGCGCCGACTCCCCTGAGCCGGCCGCCCGGACGGCGGCGCTGATCGACGGGGTCGACCGCTTCGACCCGCTGTTCTTCCAGATCGCCCCGGCCGAGGCTGCCGCCATGGACCCGCAGGAGCGGCTGTTCCTGGAGACCGCCTGGGCGGCGATCGAGGATGCCGGCACCACGCCCGGCCGTCTCGGCGGGGCCGGGCGCCGGGTCGGCGTCTATGCCGGCGCCATGCGCAGCGACTACCAGCGGATTGGCACCCTCGATCTCGCGGCGGGGGGCAGCGGCCTCGCCGGGTCGTCGTTCTGGTCGATCGCCAACCGGGTCTCGCATCAGCTCGACTTCCGCGGGCCGAGCGTCGCCGTGGACACCGCCTGCTCGGCCGCCCTGCACGCGATCGTCATGGCGGTCGAGGCGCTGCGGGCCGGCAGCGTGGAGGCGGCGCTGGCCGGCGGCGTCCACCTGATCCTGCATCCGCAGAACCAGCGCGCCATGGCGGCCATGGGCCTGCTGTCGCCAAGCGGGCGCGGCCGTCCCTTCGCCGCCGATGCCGACGGTTTCGTCGAGGGCGAGGGCGTCGGGGCAGTTGTGCTGAAGCGGCTCGGCGACGCCGAGCGCGACGGCGACCGGGTGCGCGCGGTGATCCTCGGCGGGGCGGTCGGGTCGGACGGGCGGTCGGCCGGGTACATGATCCCGAACCCCGCCGCCCAGGCCGACCTGCTCCGCGCCGCCCTCGCGCAGGCGCGGGTGACGCCGGACGACATCGGCCATGTCGAGGCCCAGGCCTCCGGCTCGCCGATCGGCGATCCCGTGGAGGCGACGGCGCTGGGCCGGGTGTTCGCTGCGGCCGGGGGCCGTCGGCACCTGGCGACGCTGAAGGGCGTGATCGGCCATCTCTCAGCCGCATCGGGCGCGGCCCAGCTCGCCAAGACGGTGCTGCAGCTGGAGCATGGCAAGCGGCTGCCCTTCGCCCCGCCCGCCCCGCCGCATCCTGATGTCGACCTCTCCGGCTTCGAGTTGTCGGCCGCGCCGACGCCCTGGACCGGGGACGACCGGCCGCGCATCGCGACGATCACCGCCAACGGCGCCGGCGGGGCCACCGCGGTGCTGGTGGTCGGCGAGGCGCCGCCGGCGCCGACCGTGGCCGTCGGCGGCGGCGCGGCGGCGCGGGTGTTCCCGCTGTCGGCCAAGACGGCGGAGCGCCTGGACGTCATGGCCCGGCGCCTGGCCGATCACCTGGAGGCGGTCAACGAGGCGCTGCCGGCGGTCGCCTGGACGCTGCAGGCCGGGCGCGAGGCGATGGCCTTCCGGCTCGCGGTGGTCGCCGACGATCGGGCGACGCTGATCGCGCGGCTGCGCGCGGCGGCAACCGGCGAGACCACCGAGGCGGCGCGCGGCAAGGCCAACGGTCACGCGCCGACGCCGCCGGCCGCGACCGCCACCGCCGAGGACTTGGCCCGCGCCTGGGTGCGGGGCGCACCGGTCGATTGGCGGACCCATTGGCAGGATGCGGTGCCACGCCCGGTCTCGTTGCCGACCTATCCGTTCGAGCGGCGGCGCTGCTGGATCGAGGCGACGGTTCCCCCTCCGGGGCCGCCCGCAGCACCGCCGCCCACGGCACCGCCGCCGGCGCTGCCGGCCACCCGGCGCGCGGTGCGTGTCGCGCGGCCCGGCGATATCGACGACCTGGCGGTCGCCGACATCCCGATCGAACCGCCGGGTACGGATGAGGTGGTGATCGCGGTCGAGACCTTCACGCTCAACTTCGGCGACCTGCTGAGCCTGCGCGGCAGCTATCCCAACCTGCCGCCCTATCCCTTCACCCCAGGCATGGAGGCGGTCGGGCGGATCGTCGCCGTCGGCGGCGACGTGCGGGCGCGGCGGATCGGCGATCGGGTGGCGGCGATCACCGGCGGGCGCGGCGGCCAGGCCGATCACGTCACCGTCGCGGCGGCGCTGACCGTAGCGGTGCCGGCCGCGCTGGACCCGATCGAGGCGGCCGCCCTGCCGATCGCGTATCTGACGGCGCGCCACGCGCTGGACCGTGCCGACCTCGCCGCCGGCGAGACGGTCCTGGTGACCTCGGCCGCCGGCGGTGTTGGGCCGGTGCTGGTGCAGCTCGCCCGGCAGGCCGGCGCCCGGGTGCTGGCGACCGTTGGGGCGGCGGCGAAGGGGCCGGCGATCGAGGCGCTGGGCGCCGAGGTCCTGGACTATCGGTCCGGTGACGTGACCGGGTGGGTGCGCGACCGCACCGGCGGCGCCGGCGCGGATGTCGTCGTCAACCTGCTCGGCGGCGCGGCGATCCAGCAGGGGCTCGACCTGCTGGCGCCCGGCGGGCGTTATGTCGAGATCGCGCTCGCCGGGTTGATGGCGGCAGGTCGGGTCGACCTCTCGCGGCTCATGGACAACCAGAGCCTGATCACCGTGAACCTCGGCCGGGTCCTGGCCACACCGGCGCGCACCCGCGCGGCGATGGCGGACCTGGAGCGCGCGCTGGTGGAAGGCCGTTTGACGCCGCTGGTCGACAGCGTCCATCGCTTCGAGGATCTGGCCGAGGCCTATCGCCGGATGGCCGGACGCGGGGCGGTGGGCCGGATCGTCGTCGCCGTCGACCCGTCGATCCCGGCGCGGGCACCGGTGACGCGCGCGCCGGTGACTCACGCGGTAGCCGCGCCGCCGCCGGCCCATCCCGTCGCCGACGCACCGGTGCCGGCAACGGACGGCGGGCTCAGCGCCGCGATCACCGCGGTCGCGGCCGGTGTCCTCGGGCTGGCGCGCGACGAGATCGCCCCCGACCGGCCGCTCGACGAGCTCGGCCTGACATCCGTCTCCGGCCTGGAGATCGCCCGCCGGCTGGAGCCGGTCGTCGGCCGGCCGGTGCCGGTGACCCTGCTGTGGCAGCATCGCAGCACAGGCGCGCTGTCCGCCGTGCTCTCGGACTCGGTCGTTGACTCCGCGGAAACCGCGCGCTCCCCGCTGGTTCCGATCCGCGAGACCGGCGATGCCGCGCCGCTGTTCCTGGTGCACGGCGCCCCGGGGGAGGTGAGCTGGGCGGTGGACCTGGCGGCCCGGATCGGCGACGCGATCCCGGTCTACGCCTTCGAGGCGCCGGGTCTGCACGGCGACCGGCCGGTCCCGGAACGCGTGACGGATTTCGCGGCGCTCTATGCCGACCTGCTGCAGGACGCCTGCCCGCGCGGGCCGTACGCCATCGGCGGCTACTCCGGCGGCGGCGCCATCGCCTTCGAGACGACCCGGATCCTGGCGTCGCGGGGGCGGCCGGCGTCGCGGTTGATCCTGCTCGACGCCAACGCCCCGGGCACGGACAGCCTGAAGGGGATGGAGGCGGCGTTCGGCGACGGCTTCATCCATCGTCTCGCCGCGAACTGGCTCGGCGCGCGCTGGGGCGGGCGGCAGCGGCTCGAGGCGGACGGCTTGGCCGGACTGGACGGCGACGCGCTGACCCAGGCCGTCGTCGATCACCTGTTCGCCACGGCCGCGCCGCCGATGTCCCGCGCCGACCTTGCCGCCCTGATCGACGGCATGGACGCCGTCGCGGGGGGGATCGGCCGGGCGCTCGCGACGTATGAGGCGACGGCGATCGACCCGCCGGTGCCGACCCTGTTGATCCGCTGCGGGCGCGGCATGGCGCCGGAGGGCAATCCGCTCGACCTGCCGGCCTTCCTGACCGACGGCGACTACCGGGCGGGCTGGGACGGGCTGGTCGGTGGCGGTGTCGAGACGGTGGAGGTTGACTGCGATCATTTCTCCCTGGTGCTGGCGCCGCATGCCGACCGGGTGGCGGCGGCGATCCGGGGCGCGCTGGCGTCGGAGTCCGCGACCGAGGGCGGGCGCGACCGGGTGGCGGCGGTGGTCCTGGAGAAGGTCCGGGCCGGCCTCGCCGATGTGCCGCCGGAGGATGTGGTGCCGGAGCGCAGCATGACCGATCTCGGCGCCACCTCCCTCGACCGGGTCGAGGTGACGCTCGCCGCCATGGAGGAACTCGGCCTGGACATCCCGCCACGCGACCTGGTCGGCCTCGCCAACATCGATGCGCTGATCGACGTTCTGCACAGCCACCTCACCTCGCAGGGCCCCGGCGAATGAGCGGCATCGCCCTCCTCGGCAGCGGGGCGGTGACCGGGTTTGGGGTCGGCGTGCCCGCCCTCGCCGCCGGCCTGCGCGAGGGGCGCGGCGCCATCCGCCCGCTGGTCGACGGCGAATGGCCGGGACTGGCGCGGCCGCGCTTCGCCGCCATGGTCCCCAATCTCGATGAGACGGCGTTGGCGGATCGCGTGGCTGAGGCGCTGCCGGCGGTGGCGGATCGGCTGGGGCGGACGCTGCGCGCGGCGCGCCGGTCCCTCGGTCTCGGCCTGCTGGCCGCCGCCGAGGCACTGGCCGGTGGCGGCGGTGACGGAGCGCCGGACGCGGATCTGGCACTGGTGGTGGCGGGGTCGAACCTGTTCGCCGGCGCCCTGGCGGAGGCCGAGGCGCGGCGGCTGGCCGGCGGCCGACCCGGCGCCCGCCACGGGGTCGAGATGTTCGACACCCATGCCGTCGGCCTGCTGAGCGAGGCGCTGGGCTGTCGCGGGCCGGGCCTGACCGTCGGCGGCGCCTCGGCGAGCGGCACGGTCGCTATCGTGACCGCGATCGACCTGCTGCGGGTCGGGCGGGCCCGGCGGTGCCTGGTCGTCGGCCTGCCGGCCGATCTCGGCCCGGCGGACTGGGCCGGGCTCGACCTGATCGCCGCGCTGGCGGACGACCGGTCGGTCGCGGACGGGCGGGTCTGCCGGCCGTTCGACGCGGCGGCGACCGGGTTCGTGCCGGGGGAGATGGCGGGCGCGCTGCTGCTCGGCGCGGACGGGGAGGCGCTCGTGCGTCTGACCGGATCGGCGCTGCGGCTGGACGGCTCGGCCCAGCCGAGCCCGAGCCCGGACGGCGAACGCCGCGTGATGCGGGAAGCGCTCACCGGTGCCGGTCTTGGGTCCGACGACATCGACCTGATCTCGGCGCATGCGACCTCGACGCCGCTCGGCGACAGGACCGAGGCCGACGCCATCGCCGAGCTGTTCGGCGACCGGCCGGTGGTGAACGCCGCCAAAGGTCTGATCGGCCACGGGCTGAACGCCGCCGGGCTGGTGGAGACTGTTGCGGCGGCGGTGCAGATCGAGAACGGCTTCGTCCATCCCAACGCGCATCTGGAGAACCCGGTGCGGCCGCTGCGCTATGCCGGCGGACGGGCGGAGAGCCGGACGGTGCGCCGGGTGCTGAAGACCGGTTTCGGCTTTGGCGGGTTCAATGCCGCGCTGGTGCTGGAGGGTTCGGCATGACCGGACCGGTCGGCATCGAGGCGATGGGGTTCTACGGCGGCCGGGCCTTCCTCGACGTCGGCGATCTCGCCGAGGCCCGCGGTCTCGATCCCAAACGGTTCGAAAACCTGCTGATGCGGCGCAAGAGCCTCGCCCTACCGTTCGAGGATCCGGTCAGCTTCGCCGTCAACGCGGCCCGGCCGGTGATCGACCGCCTCGATCCGGAGGCGGTGGCGCGTATCCGCCTTCTGATCGTCGCCAGCGAGTCGGGGATCGATTTCGGCAAGTCCATGGGCGCGCATGTTCACCAGCATCTCGGCCTCGACCCGCGCTGCCGGCAGTTCGAGATCAAGCAGGCCTGCTACGGCGGAACGGCGGCGCTGCGCATGGCCCAGGCCTGGGTCGCGTCCGAGGGCCGCGCGATCCCGGGTGGCGGCCGGGCGCTGGTGATCAGCACCGACCTAGCGCGGCCGGTGCGCCATTCCTATGCCGAGCCGAGCCAGGGATCGGCCGCCGCCGCCCTGCTGGTCGGGCCGGAGCCGCGCCTGCTGGCGCTGGAGCCGGGGGCGAGCGGGGTCCACACATTCGAGGTCGCCGACGCCTGCCGGCCGACGCCGGAGATGGAGACCGGCGATGCCGACCTGTCGCTGATGAGTTACCTGACCTGCGTCGAGCAGGCCTTCGCCGGCTACCGCGAGGCGGTGGGCGGTGTCGCCTTCACCGACCACTTCGCCGGCCTCGCCTTCCACACCCCGTTCGGCGGCATGGTCAAGGGCGCGCATCGCACCCTGATGCGCAAGCTCGGCGCCGGATCGGGCGCGGAGATCGAGACCGATTTCACCGCCCGGGTGATGCCGTCGCTGACCTATTGCCGGGAGGTGGGCAACATCTATTCCGGCACGGTGTTCCTGGCGCTGGCCGGGGCGCTGGATCCGCTGGCGGAGCGGGCGGGCGCGCGGATCGGGCTGTTCTCCTACGGCTCCGGCTGCTGCTCCGAGTTCTACAGCGGCCTGATCCCCGAGGGCGCGGGCGACGCGCTCGACGCGGCCGGGGTGGCGGATGCGCTCGCCGGGCGCCAGCGCCTGTCGGTGCCGCGCTACGACGCCTTGCTCGATGCCGCCCCGAGCCTGGCCGGCGCCCGCGAGGCCGCGGTCGGGCGCGCGGTCGCGGACGGGGCCGCCGCCGACCTGTACGATGCCGCCTTCGCCGGCGAGCGTCTGCTCGTGCTCGACCGGATCGAGGGATACCGGAGGGTCTACGCGTGGAGTTGAGCCGATCCGACACCGCCGCCGTGCGCCTGGAACGGCGCGGCTCGCTGCTGCTGGCGACGCTGAACCGGCCGGAGGCGGGGAACACCCTGAACGCCGAGCTGATCGCGGCGGTGCACGACGCCCTCGACCGGTTGGAGCACGACGACACCCTGCGGGTGCTGGCGGTGCGGGGGCGCGACGGGGTGTTCTGCGAGGGCATGGACTTCGCCGAGGCGACGGCCACCGACGTGGCCGACATGGCGGCGCTGCGGGAACGGATCGCCCCGTTCTGGCGCCTGCTCGCGCGCTTCGCCGGCGCGCCGAAGACCGTCGTCGCGGTGATCGACGGCAAGGTCAGCGCTGGCGGCCTCGGCCTGGCCGCCGCCAGCGACCTGGTGATCGCGACGCCGCGCTCGAGTTTCCTGCTGTCCGAGTTGATGTTCGGCCTGGTGCCGGCGACCATCGCGCCGTTCCTGGTCCGGCGCATCGGCTGGCAGCCGGCCTGGCGCCTGACCCTGACCGCCAACCGCATGGGCGCGGAGGAGGCGCGGGCGCTGAACCTGATCGACGACCTCGCCGACGATCCGGACGACGCGCTGCGCCGGCTGATGATCCGCGCCGACCGCATGGATCCGGGCGCCGTCGCCGCCGCCAAGGCCTATTTCAACCGGCTGGAGCCGATGGACGCCGAGACCGAGCGCCGGGCCCTGGACGCGATCTGCGCCCGCATCGCCAATCCGCAGGTGATGGCCGGTATCCGCCGCTTCGTTCAGGGGGAGGGGCTGCCATGGCGGAGGTCGTGACCGCGACCCGGGGCGGCGACGGGATTTGGGTGGTCGCCATGGAGGACCGCGAGGGCCGCAACACCTTCACCCGCGCGCTGGTGGCCGGCCTGTTCGACGCGCTGCGCCGGGTCGGCGAGGACGATCAGGCCCGCGCCGTCGTGCTGCACGGCTTCGACACCATCTTCCTCGCCGGCGGCACGGTGGAGGAGCTGATCGGCATCGCCGAGCGCAAGCAGCGGTTCGACGAGGCCGGGTTCTACCGCCTCCTGCTCGACTGTCCCGTGCCGGCGATCTCCGCGATGCAGGGGCACGCGCTTGGTGGCGGCCTGGTGTTCGGCCTCTACGCCGAGATGGTGGTGATGGCACGCGAGGCGCTGTACTCCGCCAACTTCATGAAATACGGCTTCACCCCCGGCATGGGCTCCACCATGATCCTGCCCGAGAAGCTCGGCACCGCCCTGGGGGAAGAGATGCTGCTGACCGCGCGGAGCTACCACGGCGGCACGCTGGAGGCGCGCGGCGTGCCGTTCCCGGTGGTGCCGCGGGCCGAGGTGGTCCCGGCCGCCCTGGCGCTCGCCCGCGACCTCGCCGACAAGCCGCCGGCGGCGCTGCGCCTGCTGAAGGCGCATCTGGCGCGGGACCGCCGCGCCCGGTTGCAGGAGGTGGTCGACCGTGAGGTGGCGATGCACGACGTCACCTTCGCCGCCCCGGATGTGCAGGACCGGATCCGCGACCGCTGGGGCAACCGATGAGCGCCGACCCGCGTATCCCCGAGACCTTCCCGGTCGAGTTCCAGGACCAGATGGTGCGGATCTTCTCCGAGAAGGGCACCTCCGGGAACTTGACGATGGCGTTCGATTTTGCCGCGCGGCTGGACGAGGCGCTGCTGCGCGCGACGACCCGCATGATCCTGGATGCCGAGCCGATCCTCGGCTGCGCGATGGACATGACCGGCCCCGAACCCGTCTGGCGCCGTCGCGACGACCTGGACGCGCTGACCGACTTCCGGACGGTCGAGACCGGCGATGTGGAGGCCGAGACCCGGTCGCTTGTGGCGGCACCGTTCGACCCGGTGGTGGCGCCGAATCTTGCCGTCACGCTGCTGCGCGGGCCGGAGACCGACCGTCTGCTGCTGCAGATCAACCACATCGTCGCCGATGGCGGGGCGACCTTCGAGACCGCGATGCGCTTCGCCCAGGTGTATTCCGGCCTGACCGGCGACCCCGACTTCGCGCTCGCCCCGAACCTCGCCGACCGGGACAGCTTCGCCTGGCTGACGCCGTTCAAGTGGCGCGACCGGCTCAAGATCATCCGCCGCGATTTCGGCGACATCCTGCGCATGCGCAAGCCCCATGGCGGATTCCGGATGCGGGCGCCGGAGACCCTCGGGTTGCCGGGCGAGGGCCCGAACCATGTGATCGTCGAGGTGCCGAAGAGCCGGCTGGAGGAGATCGACGCCCTCGCCGCCGCCCGCGGGGCGACCCGCAACGACCTCCTGCTCGCCGGTTTCGCCCGCGCCTATGCCGCGCTGACCGGGGCGGGTCCGGAGGAGTCCCTCCAGCTTGCGGTGCCGAACAACCTGCGCCGGTTCGCCGAGGTCGACGGCCGGCCGCCGATCTGCAATCTCGGTGGAGTGGCCAATGTCTTCATCGAGCCCGGCGTCGGTGACAGCTTCGCCGTGACGGCCGATCGTCTCGCCCGCGAGATGGAACGCCAGCGCGCCGGTTTCATGGGCGCCGGCAACCCGCTCACCATGGTTCTGTTCGCCCGCATGTCCTACGCCCGCAAGTCGGCGGCCATCGACAAGATGCTGCGCGGGGCGGTCGGCCGCGCCACGCCGCCCGCCTTCACCAATGTCGGCCGGCTGGCCGAGCGCCGTCTGCGCTTCGCCGGTGCCGCGCCCGACCGGGTCCGGCTGTACTGCTATCCGGTTCGCAAGCCGCTGATCGTCGTCGCCGTGATCGAGTATCGCGGCGTGCTCGTCCTAAGCTGCTGCCACTACATCTCGGACACGCCGGCGGCGGACATGGAGCGGTTGCTGCGGGATACGGTCGACGGAATTGTCGCATGACCCGAGAGGTTGGAGGGAAAGCGGATCATGAAGCGTTCTGAAATCTTCGCCATCATCGAGGATCTGGCCGGCGTCGAGGAGGGGAGTCTCATCGGTGACGAGACCCTGATCGGGCTCGGCGAGTGGGACTCCCTGGCCGGCGCCGAGTTCCGCGTCGCGGTGGCCGAGGAATGGGGTGTGCGCCTGAGCGGTGTCGAACTGGAGAAGATCCGCACCATTCCGCAGCTCATGGAACTGCTGAAGGACCACCTGGAAGATTGACTCCGTCACCGGCCCTTTTCCCGCCGCCCTGAATCGAGTTCAGGACGACGGTTGAAGCGGTGCCGTTATCCCCGCCGCGACAGCACCACTGGCACGCCGCTCGCCGGGCCGGCCACCGCGTCGATCAGCTTGTGCTTCGGCGCCACCCGATCGCCGAGCGCCGCGTCGTAATTCCGCACCAGTTCGGCGAGCGCCAGTTTCATCTCCGTCAGCCCGAGATTGGCGCCGAGGCAATGCCGGATGCCGCCGCCGAACGGGATCGACCGGGCCTGCGGCGCGCGATCGTCCGAGAGGTACCGGTCCGGCAGGAAACGCTCCGGCTCCACGAAGGCGCCGGCATCCGAATGGGCGAGCGGCACCGACAGGCCGATCACGGTGCCGGCCGGCAGGGTCCGGCCCTTGATCTCGAGCGGCATGGCCAGCTTTCGGCCGATCACCGGCCCGATCGGGTGCAGGCGCAGAACCTCGCGGCAGACCGCGTCCAGCAGGTCGAGGCGCACGAGACGGGCCGGATCGCCGCCGGCCGCGCCGATCTCCTCGCGCAACCGGACCAGTAGGGCGGCATCGGCGTAGACGTGCCAGGCGGCCCAGGTCAGGCCCTGCGCCGTCGAGGCATGGCCCGCTGACAGCAGCGTGAAGACCTGGTGGCGCAGCCCCTCGACCCCCAGCGCCGGGTCGTCGGACGCCGTCGCCGCGCGGGCGATGGCGCCGAACGGGTGCGGGTCGTCCGCCGGCCGGCCGGCGGCATCCTCGATCGCCTGGGACACGATGGCATCCACCGTGCGCCGCGCCCGCACCAGCTTGCCCCAGGGCGACCAGGGGCCGAGATCGATCTGCAGCAGCGGCAGGAAGTGCAGCATGAAGCTGGCCTTGGACTGCAAGGCACCGTAGGCGGCGGCGAACCGGGCCTCGGCCTCGGCCGGTAGCGGGCCGATCACGCTGCGCAGGATGACCTCCAGCGTCAGGCGCTTGGCGAGGTCGATCATCTTCACCCGACGGCCGACGGCGCCCTCGAAGGTGCGCCGGGCGATCTCCTGGATCACCGCGCCGTTGTCCTGGCGCAGGGGATTCATGACCAGCGGCGCGACCTGCTTGCGCGCCGCGTCGTGGGCCGCCCCGTCGAGCCGGACCAGGGCGTACTCCCCCATCACGTCGGCGCCGATGTCGAGCACCCCGAAGACGTCGGGCGGCAGGGCGAGCACCCGGCGCACGGTCTCGGCGTCGCCGGTGACGACCATCCGCATGCCGGGCAGGCGCAGCGTGAAGGGATCGCCGTAGCGGTCGGCGAAGGCTTGGTGCGCGCCGACCGGATCGGCGGCGAAGCGCAGCATCGGGCCGATCAGGCCACGCGGTCCGGGGGGCAGGTCGGCCCCGCCGGGACTCACGCCGCCGGCCCGTGATAGGTGGCGAGCAGCGGTGTCTTCGGCCCCAACAGGAAGCCGGTGCGCAGCAGCTTCGGAAAGGCCGGGTCGCGTACCTCGATCCGGCAGGTCTTCAGCAGCGTCGCCAGCAGCACCTTGAGTTCCATCGGCGCGAAGGTGTTGCCGACGCAGACCCGCTCGCCGCCGCCGAACGGGTAGTACTCGAACGCCGTGTAGCGCCGGTCCACGAAGCGATCCGGGTTGAAGGTCCAGGGATCTTCGTAGATCTCCGGGTCGAAATGGGTGAGCCACACGCAGGCGCAGACCTGCACCCCCTGGGGAATGGTGTAGCCCTTGAGCTCGAACGGCTTGGCGACCAGGCGCAGCACGTCCGGCACCGGCGTCCAGAACCGCAGCACCTCCTTCACCACCGCGTTCAGGTAGGGCAGCGTGTGCACGGCGTTCGGGTCGCCGATCACGTCGACATCCGCCAGTTCCGCCCGCAGGCGGTCGTGGATCTCCGGATTGCCCAGCACCGCCTGGGCCGCCCAGCCGAAGCTCAGCGCCGAGGTCTCGTGCCCGGCGATCAGCATGGTGATCATGTTGTCCGCCATCTCCACGTCGCCGAACGCCGGGGACCCGTCCTCGCGCGTCGCCTTGACCATGTGGGCCAGCAGGCCGTCATGGGCGTCGGGGTCGGCGCGGATGTCGGCGATGGTCTGCAGTAACAGGTCCTGGAACTCCTGGCGCACGCGGTTGAACCGGCCTTGTGACGGCACCGCCGGGTGCAGCAGGCCCATCATCGAGGTCACGAGGAACAGCTTGTTGCTGAGCTGCTCGGAGAA
>JGI12316J15310_10001197_pt1 | contig 12337 bp, 8 predicted proteins | sample MarCyaLeptolynsp_FD_15310 | JGI IMG/M metagenome (IMG submission 15310)
CTAATATTCATGTCAATATAAGTCTCCATATGGCATGAAAAAATTAAAACATTCCACTAATTAATTAGTTAAAACGAATATATAAGCTCGTGAAATCCAGCATTTATGACGCGTTATTTATTCACTCTTTTTCTCATATCACTGACTACCGCAGTGATGGGTCAGAGTATTGTAAAAGGTAGGGTAAAAGACGAGAAAACCGGCCAGCCGATTCAGGGGGTTCATGTTTTTATCAATGGAACACAGTTGGGCGCACTTACAGATGTAAATGGCTTTTATAAAATTGATGGCATCAATCTGACTGAGTTTCGCCTTATATTTTCTTTCGTTGGATATGGTTCAAAAGCATATGATGTAGAGAAGTCTAAAGGGCTGATTACTATAGATGCCACTCTGAAGGAGGCCGCTCGTTTTTTGGGTTCGGTCGAGGTTAATGGAAAGAAAGATCGCAGAAGAGAGAGGTATCTGGAGGGTTTCAGAGAATTCTTATTCGGTGAGAACTATGAACCCAGCCTGATTGAAATCGATAATGATTATATCCTGGAATTTAAGGGAAGAGGAGGCAAGAACTTCGTGGTTCGAGGCGAGCCGGTGTTGAATATAATGAACAGTCATCTGGGGTATAACATCTATTTTCAGCTTACTGATTTTCAATATGGCAAGAATAATCTCTATCATGGTTATTCTCAGTTCATCGAGATGGAGCCGAAAAGTAAATCTCAGGAAGAACAATGGCTTGATAATAGACGCCAGGCTTACTTTGGATCGATGAGGCATTTTTTCAAATCCTTGATTGAAGATAGATTAAAGGAAGAGGGTTATGAGGCTAGTATTACAGAATATAGTGCGGAGTTTGAATCCAATGCCAATTGGGTTACCCAAATTAAGAATTCAATCGCACTGACTCCTCGAAATCGTCCGGTGGAATCTGTGGATAAGCGAGATATAGAAAAAGATTCAAAAGAAAATTACATCATTTATCTTGTTTCGGAGGGTCTTTATGAGATCGATTTTGAAGATATTCTTGAGGTTTCCTTTGTCGAAGAACCAGATTCCAAAGAGTCTCAGAAAAGTCAGTTAAGGCTGAAGGAGCCTCTTCTGGTTTATGAGAGTGGGCTGGTAAAGAATCCTGGAGCCATTGCATTAATGGGCTATTGGTCTAAAAGAGGTATCTATGAGCTATTACCTTTTGAGTATAAGCCTGAAACCGAAAACTAAGACTTAGTTGCCCCGAGTGTTATTCACTTGATAATCGATTTGCGAAAACCCAATTCTACTGAAAGTGTCTATTCCTTCAACTGTGACTCGAATGGTATTTGGTCTATCCGCATTGTAAAATGAGACAGTGGCCTCACCATTTTGATCTGTAATGATATCGGTTTCCCAGTGAATAGTATTTCTCAGATCATATATCGGGCTATCCTTTTGCTCCTCAGTCTCATAAAGCGGTTTGTAGAAGGATGTTTTTTCAGTTTCATAGGTGGTATAGAAATAGTAGGGATAGAGCCTGGGCTTACGTATAATCTCACCCCCTTTTGTTTTTATAACGATAATAGGTCTCGGTACTTTACTAGATGTATTTCTAAAAAAATTCGGATAGTTTGTGAAAAAATCACCCGTGCTACCGGCTGTTGAGGGCGCATTAACTGAGAGAGATTCAAGGTTTCTTAAATCTATGGTCTCGAAGTCTTCATAAGCATAGAATTTAAAGGGAAACCGATTTTCTCGGTTAGCATTAGGTTCGACATATTCACAATTGAGGTATACATCAAAAGGTACTCCCCATTCTATTATCGTTGACCCATATCTACTTGAGCGTATATTCCTGACTTTAATTCTGTTTACCATTCGTTCAGTGAAGTCTGACATTATGGCTCCGGTAGCAATAGCGTCACTCAGAAAACCGGTAATTCCATTGTTCATAGGTTGAAGTGTCCTAAATGCAGGGTGGGAAGGGTCAAACTTTACGCGTTTTGTCTTGATATCTCCATATCCAATGACATGATCACTGACCTGCCTAAGTAATGTAATCAGATCGAGCTTTGACAAATCAAGCTGTTCTGCTGTTTTTGTAACCCAGTTCCCTTCAGTATCCAAGGCCAGGGCATCACACGCATTGCCAAAGAAGTTTCTTTCAATTAAGGTGAATGAATTCAAAACAGTAACATCATGAAATTTGTCCATAGCCACCTTATTCGGTGTCCTGTAGATTTTGAGGTCTGGCTTAGTCACTGATGCAACAAGTCCATCGATCAATCGATTTTTGTAAGCATTGTTAAAAACCTTAGTTGAGTCGATGAGCTTAATGTTGGGAGAAAATTGCTTGTCTTTTATAGACGTGGCGAGTAGAAATGAATCTCCTTTGGCTTTTAGAAGTCCGGAAGGAATTACAAAACCACCCTGATCGTCTACTGTGATCTTATTTTCTACCAATCCGTCAATGCTGTAAAGTCTAAGCGCTGTGTTTGCAATCACTTTTTTCTTCCTGTTTCGTTGAATTAAGTTGCCATTTAGGCCTTCAGGGTTAAAAAACGGACTGCTTTTATACTGTCTCCAGCCATTGGTTAGTAGCACATACTCTAAGGCCTGCTTTGCTTTTGGGTTTTCAGAGAAATAAAAGTTAGGTGTAGGTATTTCACCCCTGAGTTCTGAGTTCAATAGTATTTGGGCGAGCATGCCTGGATTATCTTTACCTAACGAAGCCTGTCTTGTTTGGTCAATGGCCGCTAGATTAAAACCACCACTGACAGGGTTGCCTTTCATATCAGTCACCTTTAATATGATTTCAACCTTCTCCCTTGGCTTATAAGAGGTCTGATCAGTGGACAGCTCTACTTTCAGGCGCTGATCTGCTTTTATAAAAAGAAGTCGTTCGCTCAGTATATTTCCAGCTTTGTCAAGAATTGAAGCCCTGGCTATTCCCGGGCTTGCATTTTGGGAAGGAACATTGATAAACTCGCGTGATCTGGCAACTAATTCTTGTTCGAAGATGATTCCTTGCTGCTGGCTGACCACAAGTTTTAGCTCACTGCCAATCAATCCATCAGTACTTTTGAGTTCCAGGAAGATCTGATTGGAGTTGCCAGAGCGTCTGGTGGTTAAAACCACGCCTTGATCGATTGACTCTGGTAGGTGATAATCTTGAGTAATTGTATTAGGACTGACTATTTTGACTTTATACGTTTTTCCTTTTTCAGGTGCTAAATCAAAATGGCCCATTCCCTTATAAAAGCTACTGAACTCAGTGATTACCTTATTGTCTTCATCAATCAATTGAGCTTTAAAGTCGAATGGAATTCCTTGCTGATCGATGGCTTTGAAGGCCACTTTGTTTTTAATGTCAGCGACTAGATTTCCACCTTCCGGCAATAATTGAAGGTCTACCAAAGTTTCACTTTTGGGAATGGGAATAGCTAGAGTTACTGGCTTTTCAAGTTCTTTATCGGCAGCATTGACAATAACTTCGTAGTTTGTGTTTTTGAGATCCAAGGCATTAAAGGAAAGATTAACGAAACCGGCTGTGTCCGTTCTTATGGTTTCGTTTGTGATTTCTAAGCTATCTGACCAGATGCTATAATTGAGTTTGATTTTGTCAGCTACCTCTCTAGAACTGAGATTCACCTTTAAGTCAATAGACAGACTGTTTTCATTTGTAAGCCTCTTGGTGTCGATTACATCAATTGAAATTTCATCAGCTATCTCAGAACGTACGTAGATCTCTTTTTTGAAGAATTGGTTGGTCCCAGTCATTTGACCGCTGAAGGCGGTCAAATAGTATTTTCCCTCTCTACTGGGAGTTAAGAAGCTGCCCTCTACCAGTCCGTCAAAAATAGGCCACTTCTTGTCACGTATTTTGTTGCCTTCCTCATCAGAAAGTAGCACATGTAAAGCAATGCTCTGGTCCGAAATTAAATTCTTTTCGTCAAACACATAACCCTTAAACCAGAGTGTGTCTTGCGTGCCATAGAGTGTACGGTCGGTTTGCAGGTAACTCTTTTCAATGACCTGAGCTCTGATAAACGTGGTTATTAGTGAAAATAATGCTAGAAAGACCAGTCTCTTCATATGACACTTTTTTAAACTATTCCGTTAGTAAGTTGTTTTCTATCTATATAACTAATGATGAAAAGAAGGATACACATTGAGGGCATAATGAAGGTTAGTATGAAATTGTTCTTTTCTTGTATTATCTTTTTTTCATTCGCTAATGAGGCACTATCTCAGTTTTTGGTTTCAGGCAAAGTAACTGATGCAGAGACTGGACAGCCAATATTGGGTGTACACGTTTTTATTTCCCAAAGTCAAATAGGAAGTTATTCACTAGTTGATGGCCATTACGAATTAAACACTCAAGAGCGCAGGACTTTTTCTCTTGTTTTCTCTCATATTGGTTATTTCACACAAGTTTTTGAGATCGCCAACCTGAACGCGAATCAGACGATAGATATTGAGTTAAAGCCCGATGTCAAACAGCTCTCAGAAATACGGGTTGATGGAAAGGAGGATAAGAAATGGGGACGCTATCTTAAGCGTTTTAAGAATACTTTCTTAGGGGCAAATCATGATAAAGAGCAAATCATGATAAAGAATGATTTCTTGGCTGATTTCTCTTATTTAAAAGGACGAGACTACAGGGTAGATAATCAACCCATTTTTAAAATAGACAATCACTTTTTAGGCTATGAGGTGGAGTTTCAACTGTTACAGTTTCAGGAGAGTAAGGGCAGTGCTTATTTTGGATATTCGAATTTCATAGAAATGGAAGCTGCTAATACAGGCGAAGCAGAGCAGTGGAGGCTTAATAGAAGAGATGCTTACAATGGTTCATTGACACACTTCTTTAGGTCTGTCTTAGAAAACACACTTGGACCTAATGGCTTCGGAGCTACTTATATTACTGAGCCAAAAGACCACAAGGATCGAAAGATGGACTTTTTCGAAAATGATGTGCGGGATCCCTTGAGGATTAAGGATACTCAGGTTCAAAAATCCAATATTTCTATTATCTCAATGTCGGATCAATACTATGAGATTGCGTTTGATCAGCGCCTAGAGATCGTATATTTTGATGAGCTGGATGGTTTTGGAGAACCTCAAAAGTCGGAGATAAAGATAACCGCACCTCTACAAGTCTATCCGAATGGCATAATCAAAAACCCTGAAGTAATGGTTGTTTTCGGGTTTTTAGCAGACCGGGGGATTTACGAGCTCTTACCTTTTGAGTATAATCCTGAAACCGATAAATAGGGCTTAGTTTTGCCTTCTTTCACTCACCTGATAAAGGATTTGGGAAAAACCAATTCTACTTTGGGTATCAACTCCTTCTACTGTGACTTGAATTCTGTTGGGGCGATCGGCATTGTAAAATGAGATTTCTGCTTGACCATTTTCATCCGTTACCACATTGGCTTGCCAGAATAAAGTTGTTCTGAGATCTGGAACTGGATCGTTTTTCTCTTTCTCTGTAATATACTTTGGAGAGTAGAATTCTCTAGTGTAGTCTTCGAAGGGTTTGATAATCCTATGCTTTCTAAAGGTGGGTTTATAGATAATTTCATTTTTTTTGGTGTAAATCATCAGCCTTGACAGTTCATTTCTGGAGTCACTTCGTTTGAGAGACAAGGCCTCAAGGTTTGAGAAGTCAATCCCATCTAGCGTTTTCTTGACCTGAAAATCCCAGGGTATAGGAGGCAAATATTTAATGACCGGGATTTTTTCACAATTAATATAGACGTCAATAGGTACTTCTATCCGGAATCTCGTACTTCCAATTGTCTTAGAAGAAAGGAGTACATCTTCTACAATCGTCCCTACACCTCGCCTAGATCTTGCCTGAGCGTCACCGAACCTACTTATTATCCGATCAAACTGAAGGATAAGGTTGGTTATACTCTTATCTGTTAAGTCTAATTGATCAACCATTTTGGTTTTCCATGGGGCTTCAAACTGGAAATCCTCAATACGACAGGTCTCGAAACTGAGGTTGTTAGATTCTACCGTGACGCTGTTCAACAAGAGCGCATTGTTAAACCGGTCTTCCCCCAATTTATATTCAGGGTAATACAAAGCGTCTTTACTGAGCCTGCCTTTGTATTTGGAGGCCAAGGTCTTCAATAGATTAATTGATGCAAGCCTTGAACTGTCATTTAACTCAATACTGAATCTGTCCTTTCTGTTTTTGGTTACACTACTTATTAGAATAGAGTCACCCTTGTACTTTAGAAAGCTAGATGGAATTTCAAAGGTCATGTCCTTATCAAAAGCGAAACTTTCAATGTTAAAGCTTTGCAGGTCTATTACGTTGATGGGCTTATCACCAATTTTCTTTCGTTTGTTATTGTTAAAAAGGATGGTGCCTGAAACCGCCTCGGGGTCATTAAACTTACTGGGTACAAGTTTACGCCAGCCATTTGTGAGTGTCACCAGGTCGAGTGCAACTGCGGCTTTTGGTGCATCAGAGAAATAGAAATTAGGAGTAGGTATATGGCCCTTCAGTTCTGATGAGAGTAGCATGTATGATAACAGGTTAGGAGCATCATGCACGGGTCCCCTGGTTCGATCAAAGTCAATGGCTGAAAACGAGAAGTTTGATACAACCGGATTTCCATTTCGATCACTTGCCGTGACTTTCACTTTGACTTCCTCTCGTGGTCCGTAGTTGGGCTTGTCAAAGGAGAGTTTAAAATCTACTTCCATGTCACCATGATGAAAAAACAGTCTTTCGGCTACTGGTTCACCTTCTTCTGTATAAAGATTGATACGGGCTAAGCCTGAAGCAAGGAGTTCAGTGGGTAATGCCAAAAATTGTCTATGGTCTAACTGAACATTGAGACTGACGAGAGTGCTGTTAAATTGATTTAGTTCTAACACATAGTTTTTTCCCTTGGACCTTGAAGCGGGTATTAGCCGAATGAGCTGGGACTTATCCGGTCGGCTCACCATGCTCAATGCCGCACCTTCTTCTTTGCCCAAAGGCAACGGATAAAGGTTCTCTGACTTAAATGGAGAAATAATCTGGGCTTGAAGTTTTTGCGATCCTGGTACAAGTGAAAACTGCCCCATGCCCTTGTAATAGCTGGAAACCGTATCAATTACTTCACCATCTATTGTCTTGATGACCATGGTGATATCGATAGTTTCTTCAGGTCCTGACATGGCTTTGAATGCGATATTGTTAGGAGTGCCCTGTATTAGATGGCCACCCTCTGGGAAGAATTGAAGGTCTATGACTTGCTGTTCAATTTCGATCGGTAATGTGAGGTTAATCACTCGAGTCATCGATTTGTCCTCACTACTTATACGAAGTTTAGGATCGATCAGGCCAAGTGGAAATTCATCCAATTGGAATGATAGCTTTCCTTCCTCATCAGTTCGCATCCTGCCTGTTTTTTCAATTCCCCTTGCAGAAACTAATTCATACTTTAACCGAAGCTTTGGCGAAGGCTTGTTTCGATTGATCATCGATACTATTTCGAGTTTGAGTGTTCTATCAGAAATTGTTACAGGTTCGATTTGGTCGGCAGTTATGAATACTTCATCTACAAGCTCTGAGCGTACATAGAACTGTTTTGAGAATGCCATGTCTGCGATTGCCCCAATCATTTGCCCGCTGAAACCAAACAGTGTATACCGTCCCTCTTCTTTAGGGGCTAACAACCACCCGTCAGAAGTACCTTCAATGATTTGCCATGACGATTCATGTAGTTTTTCACCTTGATTAGTGCCAAGTGCCAGTTTAAATGCAATGCTTTGGTCCGAAAGCTTGTTAGCTTCGTCAAAAATGTAAGATTTAAACCAAATGGTGTCATTTGGTGCATAAATGCTCTTGTCTGTGGCGAGGTAGCTTTTTTCTATAACCTGAGCATGAATGTCTTTTGTAGTCGAAAAGCAAATAATAAGAGCAAACAGGAAAAAGTTTGTCCTATAGAAGTTCAGTATAGTTTTGAAGCTCAATGGTTGAAGTTATGAGGTCTAATCTATCAACCTTTTTTAAGAAAAGATATTGTCAAAATTATTCTATTGTTTAATAACCAACCATCGAGACTAGATTACCTCACGCAACTCACTAGAAGTTAATTCCAATGAAGTGCCACTGATGTAGAATGGTCACATAGATGCCAGCTGAGATCACATAAATGCTCAGGTAGATTCTTAAGCCGATCGTTCCTTCGTCCGACTTCCAACATTTGAAAAGCCTGTATACCATGATCAATAGCATTACAGGAAACAGGAAGCTACTAAGCTGTAAGTTGAAAATCTCATTGGGGATCCCAAAAATCAAGTCTTCACCTATTCTAAGCAGCTTGATAAACATTATGGCATTGATCAGCGTCAGAAATGCAAATGTTAGAAAGGTAAACCTTGTTGAAGGTTCCAATAATTTGCCTTTCATGAATTGAGGCTTAGATTTTCTGATCAACCAGACGACTAGCCAGGCCAGGGGAAATAAAAGGAAACTCAAGTTGATCAATGGGAATATGGCAGCATATTCATTGATGAAATGAATGGTTCGGTACCATGGTACTTTGTCTAAGGTCAAGGGAATTCTGAATCCACCGATCTCGATATTTCGATGAAGTTTGTCAATAGAACCTCCCACTTCCTCATAGACTAAGAAGAGATCTGGTTGTGTAGTGTTTTGAAAGGTGAATTTGTTAATGGGGCGATAGTATTGCCATCGACCATTTTGGAATAATCGCAGTACGCTATCTGATTCATTGTAAATGGTAATATTGCCCAATATTAATCCAAATAGATCTTCGATGGTATTCCGGTTGTATCTATTGGCTCGAAAGTCCCCGGCAAAAGGGGAAAGGTCTGGCAATGTTATGGTAGGTTCGAATTCCTTGCTAAGTGCTGGGAAGAATTGTTCAGTGAAAGCTTGAGTAAAGGATTCAAGGAAGTTGTCCGTTTCTGTATTCACAGCAATGAACATCCCAAAATCGTATTGTGGAAACATCGCTATGAAGGCTAGAAACCCTGGAATATTGCCTGCTTTTCCTACTCCCAAATGGCCATTAAAACTTTGTATTTCCGTACCATATCCATGACCATTGAGCAGTGGATTTGCTGTGAATTGTTCTGTCTTAAGAAGTCGATAGCTTTCTTTATTGAGTAATCTCTCGTCTTCGGCTAATAATGAGCGGACTAATTTGACAAGGTCTTCGCCAGTAGCCGAAATACTTCCTGCCGGGACAACATGCTTGGGAAAAGACCTCACTTTGTTATGGGTATTGTCTGTCTGATAACCACTGGCAAAGCTTTCATCAGTTTGCCCTTGCAGTTCATAGGTGGTCGAATTGAGGCTTAGTATGTCCAGTATTTCTTTCTGTATGTAATGCTTGAACTCTTGCCCACTGCTAAGTTCAACTAAACGGCCTACCAAACCGAAACCATAATTGGAATAACTGATCTCCTTGCCTGGAGCCATGTAAAGTGATGGCATTCTGCGTTTTAGGTGCTTATGTAGTGGTTCGATAGTTTCAATGCTCGTTGTACCATAGCCTATGATACGCTCATTCAATCCGGCCGTATGGGTAAGTAAGTGGTGAAGGGTTACCTGATCATTACCTGGGCCTGATAATTGGAACTCATCAAAGTAGTCGTTAACGCTCCTATGCAAATCAAGCCTTTTGGCCTCGACTTCTTTGAGGACGGCAATTGCAGTCAAGAGTTTTCCAACAGACCCGAGTTGAAAGTAAGTATTGTCAAAGGTTACAGGTCTCTTTAGATCAGTATCTGCCAGACCATAAGCTTTACCATGTACCAATTTCCCACCTTTGACGATGCCAATAATTCCACCTGGCACGAGTTGATCAGCAATTCCCTTTTCAAAGAGTGAATCAATAAAGTTCGGCATGCTCGCGGTATCCAATTCAAATCTCTGTCCAAAGGATTGAAAGACGAGGAAGAATCCACAGATGGCAATCAAGTAGGGTTTCATAATAACGCTTTCACAATTTTACTGTGTCCAAATGCAGGCAGATAGATTTTTCTACTTCAGTTTTACCTGAATTGTAATTTGGGCAAAACTTATTTGAAGCCCTTGCGGTATTGACTTGGTGTAGTTCCTGTATTTTTTCGAAATGCGGCATTAAAGGCAGAAGTCGACTTAAATCCAGCTTGTTTTCCTATATACTCTAGGGTTAAACGATGGTTGGTCTGGTCTTTAAGAAGGTCCTTTGCTTTGTTCACCCTCCATTGACTGATGTAGCCACTGTAGCTCAAACCCAATTGATTATTGATGGATTGAGAAATATAATTGGCCGGAATTTGGAGCAATGTTGAAAGTGACTGTAGGGAAAGTGAGGAGTCTGTGAAAAGACTTTTATCAAGAAAGAGTTGTTTGACCTTGGTCAAAATTTCCTTTTCCTGTTCTCTAGAGAGCGCGGAGGAAGCATATTTTCTGTCGATGTTGCCATCAAAAAAAGACTCTCTTGAGATGAACTTTATTGTGAGGTAAACCAGTACACTACTCATTAAAATCGTATTGATGATACCGGTGTACAAGTCGAACCTAAAGAAGTAACGGTAGATATCACCTAGCCACATAAATCCGAATAGGAGTATCATGGCCATTAAGGGCCGGAAATAGTTGTTCTTTAGGTTGGATTTAAAGTGCTGCTTGTTGATCCACAGCAACCGAATCACCAACAATAGATAGCCCCCTTGTTGCAGGCGTCTTGCACCTCCAAATATGAGCGAGTCACTATGAACTCCGGTATACATCATATTCAGGTAGTCAATTTTGGCAGAACTGTTGGCTAAAAAGAGAGGAATGAAATAGATTAAAGTGATTAATGCAGGGGCAAAATGAAGTAAGTCTCGTGCCTTGAAATCAGCCTGTTTACTAAAATAATAGTCTAGAGCGAGGTATAAAGCTGGCCCAAATGACATGACAAGAAAGGTGTTGAGTCTTAATAGGTGCGGAAAGTCAAAGATACTTTGAGTCTGATAGAGCAGCCCATATAGAATCTCTACGGCCATGATGATCAAAACAACCAAGAAGAATATACGGGTTATTGACCTTCGCTGAGTACTCTTTAAAAGAGCAATTGTTAACAAGAGCGACTGCCCAAAACCGAAGGCAAATAGGTAACTGAAATAGCTACTGTTTATTTCCATACTGATAACTAAGATACGATAAAACATTGCCGAAATGTTCTATCGATTCTAGCTGTTCTTTCTCTACCTGACTACCCTTCATTCGTGCTAGTAGGAGCCCAAAGACTCCATTCAGACAGGATTGAATGGGGCTCGAAACGAGCCCTTCAGAAGCGAGAATATTTTCTCGTATGGCAGGTCTGGCGGCATTAAAAAGCAACTGATAGTCATTGTCTTGGCTCAGCAGTTTGAGACTTAAGTCACTTAACCTTTGAACCTCTTCTTGGACATAGGAGAGGTGGCCTTCTTTTTCAATTTCTTCTGACTTCATTTCGGCAATTACCTGGCTGTACCAATCAAGAATCTCTCTCTTTTTTTCAGGGTTCATTTTCGAATCTGGAATGTTGCCAAATACATGTACTTTGATTTTTTCTATGTCAAATTCAAAGTTCCTGATCAAAAGTTCAGTCTGGTACATGTAGATGATGTACTCAGAAATGTTCGCTTTCTTTTTCTTGTCCGCCAATAACATAGCTGCAAAATTAAAGGTTATCCCTTCAAAGCAAATGATCCACTTTTTTCTATTTTTGCAGTTCTTTTAGAAAGCATGGAGAGAATACGGAATTTCTGCATTATCGCACACATTGATCATGGCAAGAGTACCTTGGCAGACAGGCTGTTACAGCAAACTGGCGCTGTGAGTGACCGCGATATGCAAAATCAGCTATTAGATGATATGGATCTGGAGCGCGAGCGTGGAATTACCATCAAATCGCACGCCATTCAGATGAACTATAAATACAAGGGAGAGGAGTATACGCTCAACTTGATTGATACTCCAGGCCACGTGGACTTCTCCTATGAGGTATCACGATCGATAGCCGCTTGTGAAGGAGCACTGCTTATTGTTGATGCTTCTCAAGGTGTTGAAGCTCAGACAATTTCGAATCTCTATCTGGCGCTGGAGCATGACCTTGAGATCATACCTGTGCTCAACAAGATCGACTTGCCAGGGGCAATGCCAGAAGAGATGACCGACCAAGTCGTTGAGCTTTTAGGATGTGACCCTGAGGACGTAATTCACGCCAGTGGAAAAGAGGGGATAGGCATAGACGATATTCTGGAAGCAATTATAGAGAAAGTCCCAGCCCCCAAAGGTGATCCAAATGAGCCCTTACAGGCCATGATTTTCGATTCAGTTTTCAACTCTTATCGAGGCATCGAGGTAATCTTT
>JGI12316J15310_10000302_pt72 | contig 12329 bp, 15 predicted proteins | sample MarCyaLeptolynsp_FD_15310 | JGI IMG/M metagenome (IMG submission 15310)
CATCGCGCCGTTCCGGCTTGATGTCGACCAGCGGAGTGCCGTCGACACAGTCGAGACCGCGGACGGTCAGGCAATTGTCTTCGATACGCTCCAGTGTCACGAGCGATACGCCGATCGGATTCGGACGGTTCGGCGATCGCAGCGCGAAAGTTCCAGTACCCTTTCCGTTGCGCGGTTTCTGCAGCAGAAAATTGCGGGATGCGCGGTCGAGCCAATAGAACACTTCGATGCGCTCGTGTTCGCCAAGCCCTTCCAGCGCCGGCACCCATTGCCGCTTCAGAACGATCGAACAGACCGGACCGTCGAAACTGCCCTGGCGCGGGCAATCGGAACGGCTCGCAAACGGTGTATGTATCGTGCCGATGAAAGAAATCGCGGCGTCCTCGGACAGGATGACATCGGCCACCAATTCGCCTGGACGGACTGTGCTTGCGTCCTGCATGAAAGATCCTGTTCTGTTTCTGTCTCACGGCCGCAGGCCTCCGACGGGGCGGGCTCGCGCCCGGCGCCCCTTGGGCTTGCGAACCCTTGCGGGTATAATTTTGTCTCACGGCCGTGGGCCTCCGACGGGGCGGGCTCACGCCCGGCGCCCGTTGGGCTTGCGAACCCTGCGGGTTCGTTTGCACCCCGACCGCGACGGCAAGATGAACCACCAGGCGCCGGGAGTAAACGGGACAAATCGCACTGCGCAAACAAGGGAAACAATCCCGAACCCGCAAGGGTTCGCAAGCCCAACGGGCGCCGGGCGTGAGCCCGCCCCGTCGGAGGCCTGCGGCCGTGAGACAAAAAATCACGAGCTCTAAGCTCGGGAAACACCCCCTTCATGCCTTGCGCAAAACGCGTCCACCTCCGCTTCGTCCGGCACACAACCGGCGAACAATTCCACATAGTGCCGAACCCTGGCCAGCCGCTCCTGCCTATCCTCCGTAACCCGCATGGAGATGTAGCCGATCTGGGTGTAGATTACGGTCAGGCCGCGCACCTCGGCCTGCTCCCGGGAATAGCCGAAGCGCCGGAACATGGCCTCGATCGCCGCGATACGCTGCGCGTCGGCGGCGTCCAGACGTTCCTGTAGCGCCGGGTCGGTCCGCGCCCAATTGCGGATGGCGAGATCGAGGGTTGAATCGAACAGGGACGGATCGAGCCAGCAATCCATCAGGTTGAACAGAGCCTCTGAGATCGTCCGGGCAGGCATGTCGCAGCGGCCCACAAGCTGTCCGGTGTTCTGCGCCTCCCAGCGCGCGATCATGGCATCGTGCAGTTCGGCGATGTCCTTGAAATACCAGTAAAAGCTCGTTCGCGTCTGGTCGAGATGCCTGGCCAGCACCATCACCTTGACCGCCTCGATGCCGCCGGAGATCAGAAGCTCATAGGCCGCGTTCAGCCAGATCTCTTTCGAACCGCGCTGACGTCGGGAAACCGTGTGTGTCATGGCGGTCACCTTAGACAACTTGACATATGTGTCAATTGGACGCTAGCTTGCAAAATTGACACATATGTCAAGTCGTTTGTGCCAGCCTGATTGCGAGGAACGAGATGTCGAGAGATCCCCTGCTGCAGCCCTTCCAGCTCAAACATCTGACCTTGAAAAACCGGATTATGACAACGAGCCACGAGCCGGCCTATCCGGAAGACGGCATGCCCAAGGACCGGTATCGCGCCTATCATGAGGAACGCGCCAAAGCGGGGATCGCGCTGGCAATGACGGCGGGCTCGGCCTCCGTGTCGCGCGACAGCCCGCCGGTCTTCAACAACATCCTCGCCTACAGCGACGACGTCGTTCCCTGGATCCGCAACCTGACCGATGCCTGTCACGAACATGGCTGCGCGGTGATGATCCAGCTGACCCACCTGGGCCGTCGGACCACCTGGAACAAGGGCGACTGGCTGCCCTCCCTTTCGTCGTCGAAACACCGGGAACCGGCGCACCGCGCCTTTCCGAAACTGATCGAGGACTGGGACATCGAACGCATTATCAACGATTTCGCGGACGCGACCGAACGAATGCGGGAAGGCGGCATGGACGGGATCGAACTGCAGGTCTACGGCCATCTTCTGGACCAGTTCTGGTCGCCGCTGACCAACGACCTTGTCGGGCCCTACGGCGCCGACACGCTGGAAAACCGCCTGCGGTTTCCGCTCGACGTGTTGAGCGCCATTCGCAAGCGGGTCGGAGACGATTTCATCGTCGGCTTCCGCTACACGGCCGACGAAGCCCAGAAAGGCGGCATCACGCCGGAAGAAGGCCTTGAAATTTCGAAAATCCTGGCCGCGACCGGCCAGCTCGATTTCCTCAACGTCATTCGCGGCCGCGTCCATACGGATCCGGCCATGACCGACGTCATTCCGGTGCAGGGCATGCCAAGCGCGCCGCACCTGGATTTTGCCGGTGCCGTCCGGCAGGCGACCGGCATGCCGACCTTTCACGCCTCCAGGATCCCCGATGTCGCGACCGCCCGCCATGCGGTCGAAGCCGGTCTGCTCGACATGGTCGGCATGACCCGCGCGCACATGGCCGATCCGCACATCGTACGCAAGATCGCAGAAGGCCGCGAGCATGATATCCGCCCCTGTGTCGGGGCGACCTACTGCCTGGACCGGATCTACCAGGCCGGCGAGGCGCTTTGCATCCACAACGCGGCGACCGGGCGCGAGCTGACGATGCCGCATGAGATCAAACCGGCAGAGCAAAAGCGCAAGGTTGTCATTGTCGGCGCCGGTCCCGCCGGCATGGAAGCGGCCCGGGTCGCCGCCGAGCGCGGGCACGCGGTCGAGGTGTTCGAGGCCCAGCCCGATCCGGGCGGCCAGATCCGGCTCACCGCGCAAAACCCGCGCCGCCGCGAAATGCTGTCGATCATCGACTGGCGCATGGCGCAATGTGCCGCCCGCGACGTGGTCTTTCATTTCAACACCTGGGCCGAGGCCGGCGACGTCACGGCCCTCGGTCCGGACGTGGTCATCGTCGCTACCGGCGGCCTGCCCAACACGGAACTGTTCGAAAGCGGGAAGGAAGCCAGTCACGTCGTCACCGGCTGGGATCTGATCGCCGGAGACGTCAAACCCGCCGACCATATCCTGATCTACGACGAGAGCGGCGACCACCCGGCGCTGCAGGCGGCAGAGATTGCGGCCAATGCCGGTTCGAAAGTTGAGGTCATGACCCCGGACCGCACCTTTTCCCCGGAAATCATGGGCATGAACCTGGTGCCCTATATGCGCGCCCTGCAGGACAAGGACGTCACCTTCACCGTGACGCGGCGTTTGCTCGATGTCGAACGGACCGGCAACAATCTGACGGCCACCATCGGCACGGATTACAGCAGCCACACTCACCGGGTGGAATACGACCAGGTCGTCGTCAATTACGGTACCCTGCCGCTGGACGAGCTCTATCACGCCCTCAAGCCGCTGAGTTCCAATGGCGGTGCGGTGGATCACAAGGCCCTGATCATGGGGCGGAAACAGGACCTCAGGCGCAATCAGGACGGCAGCTTCCAGTTGTTCCGCATCGGCGACGCGGTCTCTGCCCGCAACACCCATGCCGCGATTTACGATGCGTTGCGACTGGTGAAGGATCTGTAGGATCGAAACAGCCAAACGCCTGACGGCCCGGGCAGACCGTCAAGTGGGTTCGATCAGGTCAAATCGATTTGGATCGACTGCCCGGCGATCATAGCCTCCTACCGGCCAATCAGCATCGGAAACTCGTCGGCCACCAGTGGATCGCCGTTTTGCAGCGTGACCTGATTGAACGGCGGCGACGTGACGATCCCCTCGCGGCGCACGAAGCGCACATCGTCTCCGACAAGCCGCAGCGAGAAAGCCCGGCGCTGACTGCTCGGACTGTCGTTGGCCGGCGCGCCGTGGATCGTCCGGTAATCGAAGGCGATTGCATCGCCCGGGCTCACCGGCCAGCCGATGATTTCAAAATCGTCCCGTTTGCCGTTGATATCGGGAATATCCTCCAGTCCGTCATTGGCGTTCAGCGGTTCGCCGTTGAAGCGCTGGGGCCGGTAGAATTTGTCCCATTTGTGCGATCCCGAGATGAATTCCAGGGTCGTCTCGCGCGGCACCTCGTCGAGCGGGATCCAAAGGCTCACCGTCTTGGGACCGTCGACACAATAATAGGGCGCGTCCTGATGCCAGGGCGTCGGCACGCCGGTCGCCGCCTCCTTGACCAGCACATGCTCGTGGAACAGTTGCACCGACTTGCTGTCCATCAGTTCCGCCCCGATCTCGGCTGCCGGCGACTTGAAGATGAAGTCTCTGTATTCGGGGATCCGCGCCCAATTGCAATAATCGACAAAGAACCGGCCGCCGCCTTTCTCGCCCTTGTAGATCCGAGCGTTCGGATCCGGATCGTCCATATTCGCCGCCACACCGGCCCGCAAGGTCTCGACCCAGTCGGCGAACACACCGTGCAGGACGGTCGCGCCCTTGTCGTGAAACTCCTGAATCGTCCGGTCTTCGAGATGACGGACCATGACTTCCTCCTGAACGTGCTCTCTCAGCTTTGACCGTTACCATCTCCGATTCAATCGGAGAAAACAATCGGTACGGATGCCCCTGCGTCGCAATGCCAGTCCCCCGCTCTCGCAGGATCCGAAGCATGCCGCCCGGTTTAGCCCCTGAAGGCAATCGCCTCTCCGACGGTGCCCGCAAGACCGATCAGGCGGGCGCCCAATTCGGACCGGTGCGCCGGCGTGAACCGGCGGATCGGCCCCGTCGCACCGACACTGAAGACGGTGCCGACATTGTCCAGCGTCACCGGCGCGGCGACGCTGGAGACACCGACCTCGATCTCCTCGACACATTCGGCAAACCCGGTCTCGCGGATCCGGTCGAACTCCGCCTCGAGCGCATCGCGGGTGACCCGGGTCTGTTCGGTATAGGACTTCATCGGACCGTTCAGGATCGTTTCACGAAACGCCTCGTCGGCAAAGGCCGCGATCACCTTGGAGCAGGAACAGGCGTGCATGGGTCGATAGCCCAGACCCGGATGCACATAGGAGATGGCCGGATCGGATGGGGTTTCCACATGCACAATGGCGACGCCATCCTTGCGGAACCGGGACAGGAACACCGCCTCGCCGAACGCGATCGCCGTCTCCTTGAGCGCCGGCGCGGCAATGGCGCAGACATCGGCGTCGGTCTTGGCCAGGTGCGTTACACGCACCAGCCGGTCGCCAACAAGATACCGAGATTTCTCTTCCTGCTCATCCAAAAGGCCGTGCTCGGCGAGCGATTGCAGCAGTCGGTAACAGGTTGGAAGCGGCAGCCTGGTCATAGCATGCAGGTCGGAGGGCGAGACCGCCCGTCCGGCAATGGCGACGGTTTCCAGGACGGACATGACACGATCGAGGTTCATGGATCACATTCTTACTTTACAGAATATTTTATCACAATATGATAATTGCTACATAGAAGATACCATCATATCGAAGGGGCTCCAATGACCGAAAACGGATTGAAGGCGTGTTGCGGCCCCGGTTATGCATCGCCCGCCGAGGCCATGAAGGCGCCGCGCGAGAAGCTGCTCTACACGATTGCGATCTATGTCGGCACCGGCATCCAGAAGCCGGACTATCTCGCCACCATCGATGCCGACCCCGACAGCCCGACATACAGCCAGGTGATCAGCCGCTGCGAAATGCCGGGCATCGGCGACGAGCTGCATCACATGGGGTGGAATGCCTGTTCGTCCTGCTTCGACGATGCGGGTATGGAACGCAAATATCTGATCGTCCCCGGCGTGCGCAGCACCAACCTTCACATCGTCGACTGCGCCACGGACCCGCGCAATCCGCGCCTGCACAAGGTGGTGTCGGGCGAAGAGATCAAACAAAAGACCAACCTCTCGGCCCCGCACACCGTGCATTGCCTTGGCGCCGACATCATCATTTCCATGCTGGGCGACGCCAAGGGCAACGCGCCCGGCGGCTATCTGCATCTGGACAAGGATTTCAACATTGTCGGCCGCTGGGAAAATTCCATGGGCGACATCAAGTTCGGCTACGATTTCTGGTACCAGCCGCGCCACAATGTCATGGTCTCGTCCGAATGGGCGGCGCCGAACACGTTCATGCCGGGCTTCGATCTCGAACATGTCGGCAAGCTGATCTACGGGCGCGAAATTCACCTCTGGGATTTCGAAAAGAAGGAGCCCAGACAGACCTTCTACCTCGGCGAAGACGGTCTGGTGCCGCTTGAGGTGCGGTTCCACCACGATCCGGACTCGTCACACGGATTTGTCGGCGCGGCTCTTTCGTCCAACATCATCCACTGGTGGAAGAACGATGCCGGCGACTGGCAGTGGGAAAAGATCATCGACGTCGGCAACGAGCCGCACCCGGAATGGCCGATCCCCCTGCCAGGCCTGATCTCGGTTATCCTGCTGTCGATGGACGACCGGTTCCTCTATCTCTGCAACTGGCTGCACGGCGATATCAGGCAGTATGACATTTCCGACCCGCACAAGCCCGAACTGACCGGTCAGGTCTGGATGGGCGGGCTGTTGAACCGGGCGCCGACCGTGAACGGCGTCGACATTGCCGGCGGCCCGCAAATGATCCAGTTGAGCCTTGATGGCAAGCGGCTCTACGTTACGACCTCGCTGTTTTCCACCTGGGACAATCAATTCTATCCCGAGATACGCCACAAGGGCGGCGTGATGCTGCAGGTCGATTGCGACACGGACAGGGGCGGCATGACGATCAATCCGGACTTCATCGTCAATTTCGGCGGGGAACCGAACGGGCCGTCGCGCTGCCATGAAACCCGCTATCCCGGCGGCGACTGTACCTCCGATATATGGATTTAGGAGCCCACGATGAGCTACATGAATCACAAAGAGGACTATCCGGCGGATTATCTCGCCAAAATCCTGAAAGAGGTGAAGACCATCGCCATGGTCGGCGCCAGCCCGGACCCGACCAAGTTCAGCTATGGCGTGCTGCGGGTTCTCCATGAACAGGGCTACAACATGAAGCCGGTCAATCCGAAACCGGGCCTCGTCGAGATCCGCGGGATCCCGGTGTTCAAGTCCCTTGCCGAGGTCGACGAGCCGATCGACATGGTGCAGGTGTTCCGCTCGTCGGACGCCCTGCCGGGGATCGCCCGCGAAGCCGTCGCTGTCGGCGCGAAGGTTCTGTGGTCGCAGATCAATGTCTACAACGAGGAGGCCGCGCGGATCGCCGAGGATGCCGGCCTGCGTGTGGTCATGGACCGCTGCCCGAAGATCGAACTGTTCCGCCCGTTCTGGAAACCGAAGCTGGGACAGACCATCTAGATGGCGCCGGCGAGACGATACCGGGTCGCACTGCGCAACGCCGGCCTGACGCTGGACGTCGCCGAAGACCAACCGATCTACAGGGCCGCGCTCGATGCGGGTGTGCAACTGCCGATCGGCTGCGATTATGGCGGCTGCATCACCTGCGCCGCCAGACTGATTTCCGGCAAGGTGCGCCAGCCCGGCGCGACCGCGCTCAACAGACGCCAGTCACAGGCCGGATATGTGCTGTTGTGCGTTGCCCGGCCGGCCAGCGACTGCGTCATCGAGGAAGGCGTCGAATCCCACGGCGCACTTTATGAAAACCCGTTCACCCGGACGATTGCGCCGATCTGAGACGGGACCCGCAAAGGCATCGAACAACAGGTTTGATTTGCGTGGGCGCGGCGATGCCCGTTTCATCCGTGGGCATCGACGCTGTCGCGCGGCGCCTGCGTGCGGTCCTTCATACTGTAATCACGGGTCACAGAGGCGATACGCAGCCGATAATCATCGAAGACCGTCTCTCTGCTGCGGCCTTGAACCTGGCGATGTTCGAAACAATTTCGCCAGGCCTCCACCGCGGCTTCATCCCGCCAGAACGACAGGGCGACGAACTTGCCGGGCTGCACAACGCTCTCGAACCGTTCGATGGAGATAAATCCATCGAACCCCTCTACGAGGGACATCATGCGCTGTCCCATTTCCAGATACGTGTCGCCACGTCCCGGCCTCGGCCAGGATTCGAATATGACGGCAATCATGAATGTTCGGTCTCCGGTTGCCGTGCCATTTTGGACGGGCCCCGCGGCACCCGCCGGAAGCCGGCGTTTTCGCCAAGTTTCAGCAGCATTTCAATCTCCCGTATAGGCCGGTTCGCGCCGCGCGATCCAGGCATCCAGGCCCTCCCGGGCGTCGCGTGTCGCGGCCATTCGCGCAAATTGCTCCCGCTCGATGAGCAACCCCTCCTCGATCGTCGTGTTGATGCCTCTGGTTACCGCAGCAATGATCCGCGACGCCGCAAGGGGCGAGTGCCGGATGATCCGTTCGGCCATTTCAAAGGCGGAGGGCAACAGGCGCTCCGGCGCAACGACCTTGTTGACCAGCCCGATATCGAGGGCGCGTTGCGCGGAGAAACTGTCCCCGGTCAGAAGCAGCTCCAGAGCCCGCTTGCGGCCCGCCAGCCTTGGCAGCCGTTGCGTTCCTCCGAATGTCGGCGGAATCCCGATCGCGATCTCCGGTTTCGCAAAAAACGCCTCTTCGCTCGCCACTGCGAGGTGAACGGCTTCGGTGATCTCGCATCCGCCGCCGAAGGCGAGACCGTTGACGGCCGCGATGACCGGCTTGGGAAAGGCCTCCAGCCGGGCCGTCATGGCCTGACCACGCCGGCAGAACGCGTTGACGGCAACCTCGACACCGGACGTGAGGCTCAGGGTGAATTCCGGAATATCGGCGCCTGCCGAAAAGGCACGGTCTCCGGCCCCGGTCAGAACCACCGCCCGGATTGTTGCATCGTCTTCGATCGTGTCCAGAAGATCCAGCAGACGATCGTTGGTCGCATAATTCAGGGCGTTCAGTTTTTCCGGACGATTGAGGGTCAACAGGGCGACGGCGCCGCGTTTTTCGTAAACAACTAGGTCGGTCATGCAGGACTCCATTTGGTTTCAGAGACCATAGCCGGCCGTCGAATTGACGTATACTCACTGTTCAGTATACATAATCATGACCTTGAAAGATGGTTCAGACAAAAACCCCTCCGCGAAGGATCGCATTCTGGATGCCGCCAACCGGTTGTTCTACGCCGAAGGCATACGGGCCGTGAGCGTTGACGCCATCGCCGCAAAGGCCGAAATCACCAAGAAGACGCTCTACTACCATTTCAAGAGCAAGGACGATCTGATCGACGCCTACCTGGCGTCGCGGGACCAGCCGAACCTCGCGCTTTACAAGAAATGGTTCGACGAGGCGGACGGCGCCTTGGCCGACAAGGTGGAGGCGATCTTTCTGCATCTGGCGCAATCCGCCCGGCATCCGAAATGGAAGGGCTGCGGATTCTTGCGAACGGCGGCCGAGCTGGCCAACATGCCGGGTCATCCGGCCATGAAAACCGGCGCGGCACACAAGAAGAAATTCGAGGCGTGGCTGACGGAGATTTTTGCCGAAGAGGCTATTGATGCTCCGCAGGAACTGGCACGGCACATCGTGCTTTTGATGGACGGGGCGTTCTCGACCATCCTCGTTCATCGCGACCCCGCCTATATCGAAGCGGCGGGCCGCGCGGCCCGAGACATCGTTTCCAGGGCGCGCTGACGCTTCACCGGCTCCATTGCACGACCGTAATGTGAGCGCCCAATTACATGGGATTGGAGGGAGGATTATTGCGCACCCAAAAACGAGCCCTAAACCGACGGTGAGAAACAAGGACCCGTTGCACTGGCCTGGTCATGTCACTTGCTCCCCGTTCGCCGCTTTCTCCAGAGTGGCGATGTCGATCTTGCCCATAGTCATCATCGCATCGAACACACGCCTTGCCTTGGCGCGGTCGGGGTCGGCATTGAGGTCGAGCAGCAACCGGGGCGTAATCTGCCAGGAAAATCCCCATCGATCCGCACACCAGCCGCAAGCGCTCTCTTTGCCTCCATTGGCGACGATGGCATCCCAATAGCGGTCGGTTTCGGCCTGATCTTCGGTTACGATCATGAAACTGACAGCTTCATCCGGAGTAAAGTTCGGTCCGCCATTGAGGCCAATGAACGGCCGGCCGAGAACGGTGAACTCGACAGTCAGCTCCACGCCCTCTTCTCCACCGGGAAAATCCCCGGGAGCGAAATTGATTCGCCCGACATGGCTGTCGGGGAATGTGTCGGCGTAAAAGGCGGCGGCCTTTCCCGCCTCGCCGTGGTCAAACCACAGGCACGTCACGATCTCGGTCATATCCGGGACCTCATTACAAAGGCGGCGTAATTGTCCGGAATTGCTTGCCAGCCGTCACGTTGCATCTCCGCCGGGGAAGCGTCAACATGTGTCCCGATGGTGATCGGATTGCTCATGACATGGTCTCCCTCAAGTGCCTTTGGTACCGGTGAAGTTCAGCATCCAGGGTGTGCCGAAGCGGTCGGTGAACATGGCGAAACGCTCGGCCCAGAAGGTCTCTCCAGCGGGCATGGCGATTTCGCGCGCATCCTCGCCAAGCGCTTCGTACAAACGATCGAACGCGTCGGCGGAGACAGCCTCCACTTGCAGGCGGAAGCCCTGCGGCCGCTCATAGTGCTCCTCGGAATTGTCCGAACCCATCATGATACCGCCATCGATGCGGATAACCATGTTCATAACCGCGTTGTCCGGCCCGGGCATTCGATCCTCCGGCGCCGCGGCATCGGAATTGCGCATAACCGAACCGACGTCGCCGCCAAGGACTTCAGCGTACAGGGTCATCGCCGAGAAACAGTCACCGGAAAAGAAGAGATAGGGACTGGGCTGCATATGGTTCCTCCTCAGGGCTGAATCTGGTCCGCCAGCCCAAAAAGCCGACGCACATAACGATCGAGATGGTCGATGCTCTCACGGGCAAGGTCCGGGTCTTTTCCTGCCTTGGCGAGAATGAAGCCGCCCTGCAGCACGGCCTGGAAGTGGCGGGCCAGGCTGGCGGCATCCCAGCCTTCAGGCGTTATTCCGCGGGCGTCGATCGCATCCTGGATGTCGGCCTCGAGGCTGGCCGCATGGCCGAGGATACTGGCCCCGCATGCATCGCGGATAGCGGGAGCAATGTCGTAGACCTCCTGTGCCATGGTTCCAACGAGGCAGGTGAACGCGGGTATCTCGTCGGATATGATGGCGCGGCGGAAAGCGATATAGGCGATAACCCGATCCAGCGGGTCCTTCGGACCGTGATAGGGAGCGCACGCGAACACGGCATTCGTGGTCTCGGCCCAATACCGGGCCGCGGCCACTCCGAGCGCCTCTTTGCTCTTGAAATGATGGAAGAAGGCGCCCTTCGTCACTCCTGCGTGTTTACAGAGATCATCGATTGTGGTCGCCGCGAAACCCTTTTGCCTGATCACGTCGCGGGCGGCATCAAGCAGTCGCGTGCGGGCATTGCCGCGGTCAGGGTCGCGTTTGGTGGGACGTGGCATACCGTATATATACCGACTAACCGGTATATATATCAAGAAAATGCCGTACGGTGATTGAGATCGGATGTTTCGAACGTCGGGCCTTGGCGCGCGACATTGCGGGTTACAATGGCGCATTGCCGATACACACCCGGTTTGCGGCGGCCGCCTGCCGGCATATCCCAAAGCAATCCGCGAAAAGCGGCTCCGCCATTCAACGATCGCGCCAATAATGCATGTCGCGTGTGATCTGCTTGAGATCGAACGAAAACGATTTGCACAACAAGAGCTCTGCAGCTTTTGCATGACCCGATTTCACCCGACACGCTCTGGTACATACGACCCAGGGATCAGGAGATTTCAGAATTGATCCACGAAAACGCTGTAGTACCGTTTCCCGAACCACCGGGATTCCGGCGATAGCCGGCACGCGAGCACTGATTGTCAAAAAAGCCGAAGGGACGCCAAATGGAGCAGAGAATATTCTGGATCGCCTTCTTGGTTTTGGGGATCCTCTCGACGCCGGTCGGTGCTGCGGAAACGTTCGCAGAGATGGCGGATCGGGCCATTCGTCTGTCGGACGTAAAGGCGATCAAGGGCATGAAATCAGACGAAAACAGGCGTCGAGACGATGAATACGGTTCAAGGCGCGGTTTCAGGGACGGCAGAAAAACGTACATCGTCTGGACAGTCGGTGAAACCGCCTTTTCGGCTGACGAAGCGCACCGGCAGTTTCTGGCCGACAGCGAGGGGTTCTTCGCAAAACGGGAGATACTGAAGAAGGACGGCGGGCTGGGCCAAAAGTCGGTTTTGTACCAAACCATATTTGGCGACAATGTAACCGGTCTTACCTATCTCATTTGGTACGATCAGTTGGAAATAAAGGTTCACGTGAAGCGAACGGCAAAGCCCTGGGTAGACGGCAAGGCCTTTCGGAAATTTCATGCCAG
>JGI12316J15310_10000328_pt25 | contig 12256 bp, 9 predicted proteins | sample MarCyaLeptolynsp_FD_15310 | JGI IMG/M metagenome (IMG submission 15310)
CCACGGGCTCGGGGCAGACGGTCTCGCAGGCGGCGGGCTCTTCGAATGCATCGAGACGATCGACGCAGGCGACAGTGACCGGGTCGCCGCCGGTCGAGTCATCGCAGCCGGGTCCGCCCGTGCTCGTGTGTGTCACCATGACCTGGGCGTCCAACTCCACCGCGTTGCCTTGGCCATCGGTGAGCGACAGCAAGGTCTCCATCATGCCGACCAAGTTGCGAGCAACATTGGTCTGCTCCTCGCGCATCGACGGACTGTCATCGACGACGAACAGGACATCCCACCGCGGTTCGGGGGGCGGAGGAGGCCCGCCGGTGCTGTCGTCGGACTCGGTCGTGTCGAGGCCAGTGCTCGGGTTGCCGCCCGTCGACCCGTCGACCGAGGCGTCGGACGTCGACCCAGTGGTCGTTCCGCTGGTCGCCGTTCCGTCTCCGCCGCCGCTGGGCCCGACCGAGGGCCCACAGGCCAGGACCCCCGCCATGCACACGCCCCAGCCGCTACGCGACGCCACCGACCGAGTGTCACACCGCGCAGGCCGTCGCGCCAGCCGTCCCATGGTGGGGCCACGTCGATCATTCATTTTCACTGCTCTGTGTACTCAATCAGACTGAACAGACAACGGTGCCCGACGGGCTACCCTGGCGGTGTGCACGACCCCGAGCAGCCCCGACTCTCACGCGCCATTGGCCTGTACATGGACGGTATTCGCGACGGAAAGCCTCACGAAGCGATCGAAAAGTACACGGGGGCCCGCTACCGGCAGCACTCGACCGGGGTACGCGACGGCAAGGAGGGCTTCATCGCGTTCTTCGAGCCATTCCTCGCCCGGAACCCCGATCGCGACATCCGAGTCATTCGCGGCTGGGAAGACGGCCGGCACGCCTTCGTTCACGTGTACCAGTCGCTCAACGGTGGAAAGGCGCAGTGGGTGACCGCGGACTTCTTCGACACCGACGACGACGGCAAGATCATCGAGCACTGGGACGTCATCGCCGAATACGCCGACCGCACGCCCTCCGGTCACACGAGCATCGATGGCCCCACCGAGATCGAGGACCTCGATCGCACCGACGCCAACAAGAGGCTCGTCCGCGAGTGTATCGAGACGCTGCTCATGCGCGGTGGAGACGTGAGCATGCCGGAGCGGTTCATCGACCCCGAGCAGTACATCCAGCACAACAAGGAGGTCCCCGACGGGCTGCCGCCGTTCGCCGAGCTGCTGCGGGCCCCCGACCGCAAGCTCTGGTACGAGCGCATCGTGCTGCTCGTCGGTCGCGGGAACTTCGTCGCCACACTGTGCGAAACGTCGCGGGAAGACCAGCGCTACGCTCAGGTCGACATCTTCCGCGTCGCCAACGGCCGCATCGTCGAGCACTGGGATGCAGTGGAACCCTGCCCGCCCGAGGACGAGCTGGTCAACTCGGGGAAGTTCTAGAGAGCCCCGTGGGGCTCGGCCGCGCGGCACTCGAGATCGCACAGCAGGCTCTGCGTTCCGGCGAAGTCGCAGGTGTCGTCGTGCGCCTCGCGGGATGCTTCGGTCGCGCAGTCGGAGACGCACTGCCCCCACGCGACCGCATCGTCGCATCCCGTCGGGCACCATAGGCTGTCGCAGCCGGCCGTGCCGATGGTCCCGACGTCTTCGGCGGTGAACGAGAGGTCGCCGGCCGGGCACGACGCGACTGCACACTGCTCCGCGCACGCGTCGAACTCGGCGACGCCACTGCAGTCGACGCGTAGGCGCGGCGTCAGCGACAGGGTGCAGAGGTCCGTGCAGCGCTCGGCCGGGACTTCGCCTGCCGTCGACGCGCGGGGCTCGTTCGCGAGGACCACCCGATCGTGCGACGCCATGCGCGGTTCGGGAGCCGCCGTCTCCGGAGCCTCGACGCACCCGGCAACGCAGGCGGTGGAAAGAACGGCGGACGCGATCCGTATTGGGGTCTTGCGGTGTTTGGGCATGGTGTTCGTCGTTTGCTTCGTGATGAGAGATCCGGGTCGGGCCGACGGCCTCGGCTCGCGGTCGCAATGCGCCGGGCCGACCACGACGACAGCGGTCACGACAGCGAGCGCCGTGAAGGGACGCACCATCGACGAGCTTGGGCCGAACCCGCATACCGCCAGCCAGCTCCGGGATGTGCCTCGGTCGTCGCCCACCGAGACCCGCAACCGCTTCATCGCGCGCGCGAGGTGCCAGCGTACGGTCGCCGGCGCGAGCCCGAGCTCGTCGGCAATGACCGAGCTCGTCTGCTCCTCGAGCCATCGCCGTCGCACGATCGTCTGCTCCGGCTCAGGGAGCCCCGCCAGCGCCTCGCGAAGCCGCACCAGCAGCTCGCGCTGCTCGAGTCGCTTGGTGACCTCCGTGCCCTCCGTGTCCTCCGTACGCCGCGGGGCAGCCGCCTCCCGACGGCGCCGCCGCTCGTCCGCCCGCAACCGCATCTTCGCCCGGTTGCGCAGCGCTCCCCGGAGCCACGACGCTGAGACCCGGCCGGCGAGGCCTCGCGACAACACCGAAACCCAGGTGTCCTGCACGGCGTCCTCGGCCAGGCTGCCGTCCGCCACGATCCGGCGTGCGAGCGCGCGGAGCTGGGCGTCCAGGGCGGGGGCGTGGGTCAGGTGCGGCACGGGCTTCACCCCGTCCGTTGTCACGAACCCGGGGGGTGTTGGTGCCCGGAGATCGATTTTTTTCGATTTTCGTTCCTACTCGGGCTCCGCCGGCTCCTTCGGCGGCGGCTTCCACTTCGGCCCGCGAAAGTACGCCGAGAGCTCCACGCGACGCCCTTCGCCGTCCTCGCGGGTCAGCCCGACGCGCACGAAATGGCCGGCACACTCTTCTTCGTAGGGGATCGACACCCTCGCCCCCGCTCGGTCCGGATCGCCGACCTTGTTCCGGCCCGGCGCTGGCTTGGAAGACGAGCCACAGCCGACCGACTCGCGAAGATCACCGACGGGAAGGAAGTTGCACGACAGGCGCTGAACCGGGATCGGCGAGGCCGCGATCTGCTCGCGCAGCTCCGGGTAGCGCTCGATCCACTTCGCCGCGTCGAAGCTGCAGCTCGCCTCGAGCAACAGCAGCCCGTCGGACGCGTCCGGGATGGAACCCGGGATCGGGTGCGCCAGCTCCCGGCGCGCCTCGAGCTCTCCAGCCCACGTGTACGTGTAGCACCCGCGCTCGATGTCGTAGAGCGCGTCGCACTTCGCCAGCGCTTCGACCGAGATATCCACGAGAGCGGGGTACGCGTCCGCGATCCCCTCGGGCAGGTCGGGCACGCGCTCCGGAAAGGTCACCGGTCGGGTCGCGAGGTATTCGCGGACGGCTTCTTCCCCACCGTCGGTAAACCACCGCGACGACAAGCATTCCAGCGCCGCCTCGGCGGACGAGGAGTTCGTCAGGCAGCGAGCGACCTTCGGGTACACGCGATCGGTCTTCAGTGGTCCGAAGAACACCTCGCAGGTCTCGCGAAATGCTGCCTCTGGATCGTCGGCGCCGAGGGACTGCGGCGCCACGCGACGGGCGAGACTCACCGCCGCCTCGTCCCCGTCGACGTCCGCGTCCTCGACCAAGCCATAGAGCGATCGACAAACGCTCTTGGGGCTCGGGTTGCGCAGCAGGTACCTCCAGGCGGCGAAACCGGAGCCAGCCACCACGACGACGGCGAGCACGGTCCCGATCGTCTTGCGCCGCCGGTAGGTTCGCTCGAGATCGTCCAGCCCATCGTATGTTCCCGACCCCGTCATTGCGCGCGAGCATCATATCGCGCTCCGTGGAACACTCGGCGGTGCGGGCCCCCGCGGTCGCTACGACATCGACACCACGGGTCCGATCGCCGCCGAGCTCCAGCACCTGATCGATGGGTCTAGGGACGTCGTCGACGCGATCGATCTCTGATCCCCATCAAAAGCAGCAACAGCAGCAACAGCAGCCCCGCGCCGACGCTCAGCAACCACCCAATCGGAGGCTGCGGGACGAACGGCCGCGCGTCTCCGTCTCCGATCACGACGAAGCCGGCCCAGGCGGCGGGCGGTGCCCCGGCCCGCTCCAGATCTCGGGCTGCCGCCTGGACCGCCGCGGCGACGGTCATCCCAGTCCCGAGATGGCGATAGAACGCACCGAAGAACGCGGCGGACTCGTCGTCGCGGACTTTCCACAGGCTCGCCACGACCGTGCGGGCTCCCCCTTCGAGCAGTGCCCGAGCCAGGCTCATCGGCCCTTCGGCGCCGACGATCGGACCGTTCGCGCTCCGGCACGCGGCGAGCACCACGACGGCGCCCGACAGCTCGGCGCCCGACAACTCGGCGGGACGAAGCAGGCCGTCTTCGTTGTCCGTCGTCCCGCCGAGCACGATGGCAGCGCGATCGATGCGCCCCGTGTCGACGAGCGCATGGGCGCCGAAGTGGATCAGCGCAAAGCGATCCTCGAACAGTGACTTGACCATCGACTCGTTGGCCTCCGCGCCTGCCCGCACGATCGTGCTGCCGTGAACGGCCCGTACGGCCGCGGCCTCCTCTCGAGCGCGAGGCAGCGCCCCCAGCTCTTCTCGCGCGACGCCCCACGCCGGTGGAACGACGTCGTCCTCGGTGGCCGGATCGACCACGATGAGTGCCGGGTCGTCGGGATCGGTGGTTCGCTCCGAAAGCTCGAGCCACACCGCAATCGACGGCGCAATCGTGAGCTCGAACCTCTCCATGAGCGGGCGCCCAGCCGCGGGCAGGGCCGCGAACGGGAGCCGATACAGCTCCCCGTCGGGAACGACCACGAGACTCTCGACCTCGGGCGGTAGCGCCGACAGTGCCTCGGCCAGCAGATCGTCGTAGAGCCGCTCACCGGTCGCGAGAGCGTCCCCTCCCGGACCGATCAGTCCCGAGAACAGAGCCACTGCCGACTCGAGCTGCATCCGCGGCGGCAAAACGTAGGACTTCACCGAGTCCGCGGTCACGACCGCAACCCAGTCGGTCAGGTCGATCTGTTCCCAACGCGCCTGAGGCGGCGGTCGCATCAGATGAAACGAGAGCAGCGCTCGACGGGGGCCGAGTCGAGCTTGAATCGTCTCGAGCGTCAACGATGGGTGCGTCTCGGCGGCGACCGTCCGATGCGCTTCAGCTTCGGTCAGCCGCCGCTCGATCGCGTCGAGCTCGTCGATGTATGCCGCACGCTGCGTCGGGTCCGGTGCCGACGCCCGGAGGCGACGCCGCAGATCTGCCGCGCGGTCGCGGAACGGCTGCATGCTGGACGGAAGCGGAGCGCCACCCTCGCCAAGAGAGTCCAGAAGGACGACGGCTCGATGCCGCTCGATCCACGCGAGTGCTCGCTGCAAGTCCTGCGGGCTCGCAGCACCCGGTTCGGGAACGATCCAACTCGAAGCCTCGTCGTGGTAGGCGCGAAAGGCAGCGACCGAGCGCGCTCGAAGCTCACGATCACCGGTGCGCCGGAGCTGCCCCTCCAGGTCCTGCAGCAGGGCACCGGCTTGCTCGAGTGCAGCGTCGACTCGCCCTGCCCTCGCCAGCGTCCGCGAACGCAGGAAGCGGGGAAAGTGCCCTTGGGCCCCCTGGTGACGATCGCGTTCGGCCGCCTCGTCGAGAAGCGCCAACGCCTCGTCGATGCGAGATGGCGGCAGCAACAGAGCCATGCCGATGCTCGCCGAGTTGCGCGCCGCCGATGCCTCGAGCTCGCGGGCCTGGTCGGCGCATCGCTGGTAGCCCGCGGCTGCTTTGGCCACGTCGAGCTCGAGGTCGGCGCCGATGCACAGCAACCGGACCTTGGCGTACGGGTTGCCGGAGCGCTCAGCCACCTCGAGCGCCTTGTCGAGCTCGTCGCCGAGCGCCTGCGGGGTGAGCTGGTGCAGCCCCAAGGCGTCCTCGTGGACCAACTCCAGCCACTGCGAGCGCGCCAGTGCTTCGATGTAGATGTCCTCGTGCTCGTGCGCCAGCTCGATGAGCTCGGCGAGCCGCTCGCTCGCCCGGCGCGGACGATCGAGGGCTCCATCGAGCTCGGCCTGAACGAAGAGCGCGTGCTTGCGCAGCTCGTACGGGGGCTCGTCCAGCGCTGCGGCGACGCTGTCGAGCAGGGTCTGCGCGCGTCCCAGCTCGACCCCATTGCGCACCAGCAGTCGAGCGAGCTGGACGTCGACCTGGGCGAGCAATGTGGGATCGCCGAGTTCCTTCGCCAGCGACCGAGCGTGACCAATCTCGGCCGCGATCGCTTGGTAGCTACCCTCGGGGATGCTGAACGCGTACGAGAGCCGAGCGTAGGTTGCACTGTCGAGCTCACCCAGCATCTCGAATTCGTGCGCCACCTGGCGAAACAGTTCAGGCGCCCGGTCGTCGCCGGTGTCCATGAGAAGGTCGCCGAGAATGAAACGGGGCCACGGGCGCCGAGGCTCCGCGGACGCGATGGCCTCGATGCGCTCGATCGCCTCGTCATACGCATCGGTCATCCGAGCGAAGACGTAGTAGCAGGTGTAGCCATTGGAACCGGCGGGATCGGCAAGCCGGAGCTCGTCGCACTGCTCGAAGCTCTTGGGCGCCCCGACGATGGCGACCCCCAGCACGCTCGACAACAGCGAGGCGGCCAGCCCGGGCACTACTTCACGCGCGCCTTGTGAGTGGCGGAGCGACCGGTTCGACCATCTTCGCAGCGCACCTCGGCCTGCCACAGGATGATCGCACCGGAGGGCGCATCGGCGAGCGCGGTCGCGGGAATACGAACCGCCGGCTCATCCAGGCCTCCCCGGTCGAACAGGACTTCGAGCTCGGCGGTGGAGGCCCGGAGTCGGTACGTGCACTCCCCGGACAGCCCCTCCCAGCGCAGATCGAATGCATCGGCCGGGAGCGCCGCGTCGGACGGAACCAGCGAGCGCAAGATGTCGGGCTGTCCGCTCCGATACTCGGCATCTCCCAACTCCACCTCGGTCGACGGATCCGCGGGACGCAGGACCCACACCAGCAGTGCTGCCGCGATCGCAACGGCCGCGATCATCCATCCGCGGCTCGTCGGGGCCTCCTTGGGCGTACCTGTGGCACCGAGCTCGTCGTGGAGCGCCACGAGCAGCGCGAGCTCCTCGTGACCCCCGGGTTCACGAGCCGCGGCATCGATGACGTCGACGGCCTGGGCCGCGGGCAGCTCGCCCTGATACGCGCGCCACAGCAGCTCGGGGTCCGGCGCATCCTTGCGCGCTCGACCCTGCTGGTCCGCCGCTCGCAACCCGATGCGAAGCCACTCGCGCTCGTCGGGGCCGGGCGCGCTCACGGCTCGAACCCCTTCGATGTCAGGCACCGTCGCATGTCGCCCATCCCGCGATAGACCGCGTTGTCCGCCTGCTTCGAGCGCCAGTCGAGCGCGCGCGCAATGTCGGCGATCCCGCTGCCCGCCAGGTACAGCGACACCGCGGCGCGGCGCGTCTGCACCAGTCGCTCGAGGCACGCCCGGATCGCGCGACCCAACTCGCGTGCACGGGCCGCCTGCTCCGGGTCCGAGGCGTTCGGCGCCGGCTCGGCGTCCACGTTCGACGTGGCAACCGGCCGCTTGCGTCGCCGCAGCTCATCGACGATCGCGTGGTAGGCCGTCTTGGCGAGGTAAGCGGGCGTCAGACGCTCGAGGTCGTCTTCGGTGATCCCCCGCTTGGTGAGCCGCGCCATGACGGTCTGGACGATGTCCTCGCGCTCGCTCGCGAGGCGATTGGGACACGCACGTTCCACTGCGCGCAGCAAGGTGGCCCGGAGCTCCGCGATGACCCGGTCGTCGACCGCCTGGACCGGCTCCGGCACACGATGGGGGTAGCTGCCCGGAACGTCGGATGTCAAGGCGCCCGCCGGCGGGGCCATGCACAGCACCGTCATTGGAGGATGATCGGCGCGAGGATCGCCGGGCTTTCGTTGTCGCCGACGTAGTCGAACCCGGGCTGGCCGATCTGCCCGCTCGAGTTGGCACCCCAGCACAGCACCTGGCCCTCGTCGATCCGAGCGCAGGAGTAGGAGTTGCCGACCGCCAGGTCGTGGACCTCGCCCGCCGCGAGGAGCACAGGCTCCAGACTGCTCGGCACCTCGTCGTCGCCGACGTCGTTGCCCGCGTCTCCGTAGCCGAGACGTCCGAAGTTCGCGTCCCCCCAGCAGCGAACGTCTCCGTTTTCGAGCAACGCGCACTGATGCCCCGCCTCGTGCGACGCCAACGCAATGGCAGGTCCACCCAGAGAGACGTCGGCCGCGGTCGTCCAGTCGATCAGGGTCGCATCGGTATTGCCGTACCCGAGCTCCCCCTGATCGTTTTTTCCCCAACATCGCACCGCACCGTCATCGAGCAGAACACACGTGTGGCGCAGCGATGGCTGGATGTCGACGATGTCCTGAGGGTAGTCGATCGCGGGGACTGCGGTGGGAAGCTCGTCGTTGCCGATCGTCTCGAGGTCTCCGGTTCCGAGCGCGCCGACTTCGTTGAAGCCCCAGCAGCGGGCATTGCCGTCGTCGAGGAGGGCGCAGGCATGGTCGCCTCCGCCGCGAATGGCCCACGCGGTGCCGCCGAGCTCGATCGGTTCGAGTGTCGACGGCTGCTGGTCACTTCCGATCGCGAAGTCGTTGTTGCCGTAGCCACACGTGCCGAAGCCCGCGTTTTGGCCGAAGCAGATCACTTCGCCGGTGTCGAACAACACCAGCGTGGACCAGGTCGTTGCCGCAATCGCAACCGGCGCAGCACCGAGCAGAACATCGGGGAGCGCGCTGGGGAGCTCGTCCGGTGCGTCTCCGATCACCTCGTTGAGCTCATACGCCGGAACGCCGAGCTGCCAGCGATTGTTGAGGCCCCAGCAGCGAAGCGCGCCTCCTTCGAGGAGCACGCACGTGTGCTCGCGGCCCAGCGCGAGGTCCACCACGGTTTCGCCGATCGGCACGTCGCCCGCGCTGGCGGGTGTTTCGTCGTCGCCGATCGCCTGAAGGTCTCCGTAGCCGAGCTTGGCGTTGGCACCACTGCCCCAGCAGCGCAGTCGACCGTCGTGAAACAGGGCGCAGGAGTGCTGGGCGCCCGCAACGACCCGTGCGACCCCCGTGGAGGGCGTGCAGTCCGATTCGCAGCCGTCTTGGGTCGCGGCATTTCCGTCGTCGCATTCCTCGTCCAGTTCGACGACACCGTTGCCGCAGACCGGCTCGACGCAGACCTCATCGGCGCAAACCAGCCCCGAGTCGCAGCCGTCGCCGCATGCACACCCTGGGCTTCCGACGACGCAGCCGTCCGACGAGGAGCCGCTCTCGGCATCCATGGACGTCGCGTCACCCTCGGACGCTGTCGTGTCGGCCTCGGTCGCCGATGCCGTGGTGTCGGATGTCGTCGTCTCGGATGTGGTCGTTTCGCCGACCTCGCCGGCCGCGTCCGAGTCGGTCGAGCCCGCGACGGGTCCCGAGGCGGTCGCGCCCGAGTCGGTCGTGGGATCTTCGGGCTGCCCGCCGCTTTCTTCGTCTTCGAAGCCGACCCGGTCCGCGAAGCAACCCGTGGTTGCCAACGTGACCCAAACAAACCATCTGCAAGCGCTCCGGTCGCCCATCACGACCCCTACGGAATTTGTGCGGCGTTCACCTCACCCCCCGAGACGATTTTTTCGAGGCGACGTTTCCCTACCGCCACCCACGCAGAACGCAGGGTTCGTGACTTGCTGCACGAACTATGGGCGCTTCGAGGCCGCTCGTTCGGCGCAAGACCCCGTACTCCTGGGCAGCGCCCATGAGTCTGACGTGGAAGAAGCAAACCCTGACGCTGGAGCACCGCGGGCCGGCGGAGCACATCCTCGTTTCGAGCGACAGCATGGCCAAGCTCGCGTACGGGGCGGTCGACATCGTGTCGCTCGAGACGCTGGAGCCACGGGACAAGGTTGATCTCCCGGGCGCGGTGAACTTCCGACGCGGCGCCCAGTTGGCCATCGACAATCACCGCGTTGCAACGTTGGACGATGGGCAGATCTCCATTCGAGTCGTCGAAAGCATCGGCGACCTCCCGCGCATCGTCGCCATCGACGGAGCGCGGACCGTGGTGGAGAGCGCGGAGACGCTGCACGTTCTCGCTCCGGGCGCGTCGCCGGTTTGCATCTCGTCGCCGGGTTCGTTTCGCGCCGGGGTGCAGGCGGACATGAGCGGGCGCCACGTCGTCGTCGCCAATCACGAAGGCATCGCGGCGTACGTCGTGACGGATCGATCCGAGGTGGCCCAGGTCGAGACTCCCGCCGACTTCGAGCTCCACTACGACATCTCCGTGGCCGTCCGAGAGGACGTCCTGTTCGTCTTCGCTCCGGGTGACGTGACCTCGGGCCAGGGCATTGATCCAACGGAGGGCGCGACCGGGGGCACCCAAGGGGCGATCCTCGTGTTCGCATTCCAAGACGGGACCTGGCGTTTCCGCCACCGGATCAAGGGGACGGTCGATCAAGATCGGCCCTACGGGAGGTTCTTTCACGCGGGGCCGGGTCTGCTTGCGGTCCCTCGTGAGGACAAGAAGCTCGACGTCTTCGAGGTTTCACCGGCTGGAGACGTCGTCTTGTCCAAGGTCTTCGCCAAAGGGCACTACTGGCACGGTGCTGGCTTCGGTGCGAACGTCATTGTGGTGGCGAATGGCCGCCCGTCGAGCTTCGACGTCTGGCGCGGCCGGCCCAAAGCCAGGAAGGGCAAGAAGTCCGACAAGCCCAAGCCCGGCGCTACGAAGGCAGCGACCATCCCCGACGTGGTGCGCCGACTTCCGGAGCGCGGCTCGCTCGGCGGCGCCATTGCCCACCTCGAAAAGCTGGCGACACAGTGCACGACTCGCCGGGCGTTCGCCCAGCTGTGCGACAAGGCCGCGGAAGCGTGGGAGCGCAACGCCCGAGAGCTCGAAGCTGCCCTGCCGCAGCTCGACGCGGCGCTCGGGGATCTCGGCGCCGACAGCCGCAGCATCTCCGCCGTGTTCCGCTACCCGGACGCCCCCGGCTGGATCCAGCTCGCCCGGTCGGCGCACTTCGACTCCGACTATGGCGACCCCAAGGGCGAGTACGCAGAGATGGGGCGCTGCCCGCTCCCGCCTCACCTGCGGCGACTGACGATCGAGCACAACCGACTGCGCGGCAACCACGTCCAGGCGATGCTCTCCGGTCCGTACCTGAGCGAGCTCGAGGTGCTGCAGTTGCTGGGCCGCATCGGAGACAAGGGCGCCAAGGCGATCGCCAAGGCCGAGCTTCCCCGCCTGCGATTGCTGGCGCTGTACAACAACGAGATCGGGCTCGGCGGCGTGCAGGCGATCCTGGCGAGCCGTGGATTGCCCGAGCTGCGCGCGCTCGACCTGCGCTTCAACAACCGGACGGCAAAGCTCCGCGGCGCGTTTGCGACAGCGGCTCCGTTTGGACTGACCGAGCTGCGGGTGCAGGGCTGCTCGCTGACGGATGAGGATGTCGTGGACATCGCCCAGCACGGTCCCGAGCTCGAGTGCCTCGAGTTGCGGGCCAATCGGTTGGGTGCCGACACCTACGAGACGCTCGCCTCGATCGCGTCGCTGCGGGAGGTGCATATCGACCTCGCAACGCCACCGCCGCGGGGGTTTGCCGCGCGAATGAGGACGCTCGAGGTCGGTGCGCAAGACCTGGGCTGGAGCGAGGCCGACCTCGCCGACCTCGTGTCCGATGCGACCGGGCTCGAGCGGCTGGTGCTCCGGGGCAGGCTAGAGTCTCTCGGTCCGCTGCGTGAAGCCTCGGCGCTGCGTGAGCTGGTGCTGGACCGCGTGCCCGAGGAGGTCTCACTCGACCCGCTCACGGATTTGCCCTCGCTGCGCGTGCTCGGGATCGACCACGCCGAGTCCGTCGTCTCGCGATTCCCGGAGGCGCTCGCTCACCTCGAGCGACCCGGCCCGGCTTCGCCCCCGACGCAGGCACCTTGGGTCCCGCTGGGGCCGAGCAGCTGGGGCAACTGGGTGCAACGACGCTGACCGCGTCTTTCGTGCGGCGCCCAGGGGAGCGCGGCCGCGTCGGATGTGCTGCACTGGGCTCAGTGTCGGAGAGCCGCCGGTTCCGTTTCGTCTCTTGGAAGTACCTCGCGGTGGCATTGATCGTGCCGATCCCGTTGGTCTTCATTGGCGTGCTTGCGCTGTCCGAGATTCCGTTGCTGAGCGTGTTTCTGATCGGTCTTCCGGCGGTCATTGCCATCGCGATGCTTCGGCGGGGATTCGTCTCGCTCGCCCTCGATGGCAACCGTCTCATCCTGCGCCGTGGTCTCTGGCCGAGCCAGACGATCATGCTTCCGCCCGCGGCGGACGAGGCTGGCGACG
>JGI12316J15310_10000041_pt117 | contig 12253 bp, 8 predicted proteins | sample MarCyaLeptolynsp_FD_15310 | JGI IMG/M metagenome (IMG submission 15310)
TTCGCAAGCTCCGCAAGGAAGTCCCGCAGGGGTCGTTTGCCACGCTGAAGATCAGCGTACGGGACGGTCTGGGGCGAACCGAAGAGCTTCAACGCGAGATGCGGGTGACCGCCAATCCGTGGGTAGCCGTGCTCGAAGCCGACAAGGATCAGTACGGGACTGGCGACAAGGTCGTCGTCGTTGCTCGGATCACGGATCTCGATCGCGTACCGCTGCGTGGCGAAGCGGTGAAGCTTCGTATCGCGGGCGAGACGATCGAGGCGACGACGGACAAAGGAGGCATGGCCAGCTTCGACCTGACGATGCCCGGCACGACGGCCACTGCAGAGCTGCTCATCCCCAGCGTCGCTTCACCCGTTGCGGTGACGAAGCTGCCGTGGGTCCCCCCGCGGGCCATGCTCTCGGAGCTGCCCAACCCGATCGTCAAGGAACGCAAGACCGCAAAGGTCGTGGTGCGCTTTCCCAACGAGTACCGGCCGGCGGATGGACACGTGCACGTCGACGTCACCGACACCTCGGGCGCGATCGTGGGCGCGACGCTCCTCAAAGTTCGCGAGGAGAACGGCGGCTTCGTGGCGCGCGGAGAGTTCGACGCGCCTTCGTGGGGCTCGATGCTCCTCACGATGTTCGCGTTGGGCAAACACAAGGGCGACAAGCACGTGGCCGCGGGCGAGGTCGCGTTGCTCACCGAAGGGCAGAACCTCGTGGTTCAGCCCGATCGCGAGCTGGTGGTCATGCTGTCGGCGGTGCCCAAGCAGGTTCGCCCCGGGGCCACGCTGGACGTCAAGGCCGAGGTCCGGACCGCAGAGGGCGAGCTCACCGATGCCGAGGTCGGCGTCGCGCTCGTCAATGCCGCCGTCATCGGCCTGAAGGACCCGCTCGAGATCACCCCGATGGACGACCTCTACAACCCCGAGATGCGGACGATGAGCACCACGGGGTCGAAGATCTTGACCTGGCCGGTGGTGACTCGGAACTGGGGCGACGCTCGTTTTGACATCGCGTTGCCTCCGTTCCGTCCGCTCGAGGGCGGGGCCGTCGAAGGGTGCCGCAGGAGCAGTCGCTCGAGCTCGAGCGTGGGCTTTGGCGTGGGCGGGATGGCGCTCGGCGGTGTCGGCTATGGCTCAGGCAAGGCCGCGACCAAACCGTCGAAGAAGAAGAAGGCGAAGAAGAAGTCGGGCTTCCTGGCGGCCCCGAGTATGGACCCACCGCCTCCGCCCAAGGCCGCGCAAAAGATGGCCAACGAGGTGCAGATGGAGCCCGGCGACGACGATGCTCTGGCGGGCGAGGGAGTCTGTGGAGCAGTCGCGGAGATGAGCCCGTTACGCAAGGCACCGCCCGCCGCACGCGCCGTGCCGGCCAAGATCACGATTCGAACCGAATTTCCGGATACGGCCATCTGGCGCCCGCATGTCGAGGCCCGCAACGGAGCCGCCCCGATCAAGGGCACCATCCCCGATCGAATCGGCGCACAGGAGCTCATCGTCGTCGCCTCGGACAAAGACGGTGGGGTGGGGTTGGCCCGCGAGAAGATCGTCGTGCTTCAGCCGGTTCACGTGCAAGCTGAGCTGCCGGTTGCACTCGTCGCGGGGGAGCAGCTCGAAATCCCTGCGCTGGTCACCAACGCGACCCATACCGAAGAGACGTTCGAAGTCGGACTGGGAAAGCACACCCAGTCCGTGAAGGTGGAGGCCTCCGGGCGCAGTGCGGTGGCGCTTCCTTTGACGGCCAAGCAGGCCGGGACGATGAAGCTCAGCATTCGCGCAACCGGGGCGGGCCACGACGACCGAGTTCAGCGAGAGGTCCGCGTGGACCCGGCGGGGCTTGCCGTGCCGTCCTCCCAGACCGATGTGCTCACGGCGAGCAAGGCGACCACGCTCACCCTCGACGTGCCCAAGCAGGGCGCGGAGGCGCATCTCGAGATCCAGTTTCCTGCGATCACGTCCGCGTTCCCCGGGTTGGAGACGCTACCGCAGGCCGTGAGCGACGACCCCTCGCGCCTCGCCGTCGACCTCACGACAGCCGCGCTCCTGGTGCGCTACGCCGACGAACACGGGATCTGGACGCGCGAGGCCAAGCAAACGAAAGAGCATCTGCTGGGCGTGCTCGGCATGCTGCGCATGGTCCAGCGAAGCGACGGCGCGTTCGGCTGGTGGCGCAACGGCGAGCCGAGCCCCTACGTCACGGCCTGGGCACTCGAGGGACTGCTCGAGGCGCGCGCGGCGGGACTACCCGCTCCTGAGGACGTGATCACCAAGGCGGCAACCTGGGTCAGTACGCAGGTTCTCCCCGACAAGCTCGTGGACGCCAGCGACATCGGCTGGTGGGAAGGCGACACCGACGCAGTGCGCGAAGGGCTGACCGCGGAGATCTTCGACGTGTTGACGCGCGTGCCGAAGGAGCTTTCGAACTCGACGATACGGATCGCGAAGACCAATCTCGCGCTGCACTACGAGAAGGTGCTCAACGAGCAGGACGTCGACAGTCTCACCGCTGCACATGCGCTGTCGGGTCTGCTTCGCATGGGTAAGATCAAGGGCAAGACGGCCGTGGCCCACGCCAAACGGCTCGTCGCCAAGCGCGACGCAGAGCACTGGGAGCCGAGCTGGTTCCACGCGTACGCCGGGCGGATCGACGCGACGGCGCTGGTGCTGGACGTGCTGCAGCGCGCGGCGCCTCGAGGGTTTGCCGCCGAGAAGCGCGATGCTCTTCGGTGGATTGTCGCCACACAGGAGGGTTGGGGTCAGTGGCACGCCGAGCGCGGCACGGCAGCCGCGATTCGGGCGCTGATGAGCGTTGGCGCGGCCCCTCGGGAAGTCGCGAGCACCGTGACCGTCGAGCTGGACGGCAAGGTGATCGAGACGGTGAGGGTGGACCCCAAGGACCCACTGAAGTCCACGATGGCGCTCGCCCACCTCGATCTCGAGCGCCTCGGCGCGGGAAAGCATGCCGTGACGATCCGCTACGACGGTGCGCTTCAGCCTTCGGTGCGGCTGGTGACGCAGACCTGGCAAACGGGCGTCGCCGACGAGACCAAGGGAGGGGGTGCTCGGATCGAAGCAAAGCTCTCGGACGAGGTTGCGGCCGACTCGCGAACCTGGTTGCGGATCAAAGCCGGGGGTGATCTGCGCGGCGCGGCAATTCACGTCGCGCCGACGGGACTGCTCGAGGTCGACACGGTTGCACTCGCGCGACGCACGGGCCCCACCCGCGACATCGAGTCGTTCGCGATCGACGAGCGGGGCCTTCGGATGGTTGTGTCGCCGCGGGCCAAGTCGGCCTCCATCGCGGTCCCCATGCGTGCGGTCAGACGCGGCAAGGGGCGCGCTCCCGCCGTCGGCTTGGTACGAACGAGCGTGGACGGCAAAGCCGATGCGCCGCTCATCGTCGATGCGGGGCCGCTGACGGTGCGGTAGCCCCAACGCTCGGCCGCGAACTTCGTGACTCAGGCTACGACGCGCAGCCCGAGTAGCCTGCGACACAAAGCGAACGTCGGCCGTAGGACCGTGCGCTGACCCAACCTCGGTCGACGGACTCTCGGGAACCTCGCGCGCACCTGGACCCACAGGTAGGACGAAGTGCGATGGCACTTTGCGGCCTGGGGGTCGATGCGTGAATCAATTCAAAGATATTCGTCGTTTGGCATTGGTTGCGGTGGTCGCAGCCGGCTGTTCTCGCTCCGATACCGGCAACGTCGACGTCGACGTCGGCTTCGATGACGCGAGTCAGCGCGTGCTCGTGAAGCTGTCCCGCAGTCTCAATGAAGGTGAGACCGCATTCGCGCGGGTTCGCCAGGGCGAGGTCGGCGAGCTCGACTGCAACCAAGCGATCGCTTCGATGTCGCGCTTCGACGGCGAGCAAGTCAACGGTGGCATCTACCGCGGTCCCAGCGTCGACCCGCAGATCTTCGAGCCGATCTACGACGAGCGCTGGCTGGACCATGCCGAGCCCACCGAGGAGATGCTCGAGCAGGCCGACGCCGGCCGTCACGTCATCGACGTCTGCATCATGGACGGCGACCAGCTCGTCGCGGCGCGCGAGTTCGATGCCCGGCGCGCGCTCGACATCGCAGGTGCGGACGGCAAGTTCGACGGCACCGAAGAAGAGCGCATCGCGAGTACCGAAGCGTACGCCGAAGCCTGCGTCGCGGAGCTTGGCGAGATCCCGTTCTTCGAGCGCATGGACGACGGCGACTACGCGACGTTCGACTGTCTCGAGGGCACGCCGATCCCCACGACCGTCACCGACGAAGACGGCAATGTCACGTATCCCGACGAGGAAGTCGCAGCGTGCGACGACCCTCAGTACATCTACAGCCTGTGCGAGCCCAATGCCGAAGACGGCGTCACCAACGGGCCGCGCGTCAACCAGCGCACGAACGAGGAAGGCACCCACTGGGTGCTGCTGTGTCGGAAAGCCAAGGAAGAAGAGGGCAAGTACAACGACATCGCAATGCTCGGTCACAACCCCTACACGGGGAAGACCTGCTTCTTCCAGAACGCGCTGTACTCCCGCACCGATGGGCTGCACGTGCCGCACCCGGCGGACAAGGTGGAGTCGGAAGGCTCGCCCGAGCAGTCGGCATCGCTGTGGAGCGGCATCCAGGGCGGCATCGGAAGCGGCATTCAGTGCGCCAAGTGCCACGACTCCGACCCCTTCATTCACACCCCGTGGATCGACGGGGCCAAGGACGACAACGGCGACCCGGTCGTGCCGAAGATGGGCATCGATGAGGACTTCGGGCTCGGATACAACGACTCGCCGTACTCGATCGTCAACGCGGCCGGGCAGGGCTGGTCGATGCCCAAACACCTGCTGAGCGAAGAAGCAGCCGCGTGCACCAAGTGTCATCGCATCGGCGATGGTCGGTGGGCCACGGACTGGTTCGACCGCCTCGAGGGTCTCGACGACGCGTGGACCAAGAAGGTCGCTCCGGCGTCGCAGACGTTCGAGCACACGTTCTGGATGCCGCCCGAGCTCGACGGGCTCGACGCGGAGTCCTGGAACGAAAGCGAGTTCGCGTCGGCGATGGCGTTCATTCGCGACTGCGCCGCCAACCCCGAAAAGGCCGAGTGCGAGTGGGGCGAGCTGCCGCGCGACGAAACCGGTGACGGCAGCCTGCCGGAAATCGAGCTGACCGGGGCCGAGCTGGCGCACGAGTCGCTCGTCATTCTCGGAGCCGACGTGCAAGACGATCGCTGCGAGGACGGCGAGTGTCTGTCGCGGCGCTGTGCCGAGTGCCATGCGGTGTCGCGGCCCGGACTGCGCGCCTGGCATGCCCTGACCGACGAAGCCTGGAACACCTGCGGGTTGGCGAAGGCGCCGGCCGACATGAGCGAGAGCGAGGCCAAGGCGGCCGTAGACTGCCTGCGCATCGAGCCGAGCGACGAGTCGTCGCCGTTCGAGGCCGCCAAGCTCGGCATCATGACCACGGGCGTGCAGTACGGCCCGTTCCGCGAGCTGTTCCGCAAGGCCTACGGCGAAGACTGGTCGCTCGAGTACGGCCGGCTCAAAGCACGCGTGGGCATGCCGAAGGGCAACCACCCCAAGCTCTCGCAGCGCGAATACGCCGTGCTCGAAAAATGGTTCTTGGAAGACCTCGTGTCGCTGGACTCCGAGCTCGACGAGCAGCCGCCGCCGGAAACCTGCAGCGACTCGGTGGATGGCCCGGCATTGATGGCGCACATCCAGGAGATGGAGTTCGAGGGCTGGGGCGCGCTCAATGCCGACGCGGGTGTCTCCGCGTACGGCTGCAAGGCGGGCGACGCACCCGTCGATTGCTTCACGGACTTTGGCGACCGCAGCGGCGACTGGGGCCGAGCCGATGGCAGCACGATTCGCGAGCTGACGCAGCTTTCCTTCCGCACGTCCTTCTGGACACGAACGTCCGCGGACGGCCGCTTCGTCGGCAACGGCGGCGGCAACGGCTCCGGCGCGACGATCACGGACCTGCTCAAGGGCCGCGACATCGGCGTCAAGGCCAGCTACGACCCGGGCTTCTTCCCGGACAACTCGGGCTTCATCTTTCAAGGAGCAACCGGCGGCGCCGGCATCTGCAACCAGAAAGTGCTGCTGTCGGGCGACGAGATCGACTTCGAAGAATCGGCCTGCATCAAGGCCTCGGGCATCAACCTGTACCAGCACGTGGCACGAGGCCTGGGCGGCGGTGACTACTTCGTCATCAACTCGCAGTTCACGAGCGACTCCGGCACGGGGAACAACGACCCGTCTGCGCCCTTCGGCGAGAACGCGACGATGAAGCTGACGCCGATGCTCTTCGACGGAAGCAAGTACGAGCCGCTCGAGCCGGTCATCGTCGACTCGCCCTTCGAGGGAGACTCGGTGCTCTCGCCCTCGGGCAAGCTGGTGGGTAGCCGCCTTGCGGGACCCCACGGCAAGTCGCACGGCTTCTCGATTCGGCCGGTCATCGCGAACACGACGACGGCGGGGTACGAGGTCAAGCTCGGCGACTCAGTGGCGACGATCTGCGAACCCGGGGCGAAGGTGAACTTCTCCTACGACGAGCGCTTCTTCGTCACACACCACTACGAGAACGAAACCGCCAACCTCGTGCTGGTGGACCTCGCGGACGGCAGCCGCACGAAGATCACGGACATGCCGGAAGGCTACAAGGCACTGTTCCCGCACTTCATCACCAACGGGTGGATCTACTTCCTCGTGCACGGTCCCGATGACGCCCGCTGGGTGGCTGCGAGCGACGCAGCGATTGTCGAGGCGGCGAAGTGAGGTTCGCGGCGTTGGTCGGCGCCGCGCTCCTGTTTGCCGGGTGCGATGACGGAAGTGTCTCGGACGTCGACGCGGCGGCGTTTCCGGGGGGTGCAGGGGGCAAGGCGGACGCGTTTGGCCGTTCTCTCGTTGGCGTGGCCGATCCGTATCCGGCGGACTCGCGGCTCGAGGACCCCGAGGCGGCGGCTGAGCTCGAAGACGATCCTTACGTACGGCGGCAGCAGGCGTGGCGGACGGTGCTCGAGGTGCTGCGGCCGGTGCCGCTGCTCGGTCTGTCGGACGTCGACGCAGAGCACGAGGTGCTCGACCTCGACGAAGTCCCCCACGGCCCGCGCTTTGCCACTTGGTACGGCGGCGAGGAGTTGCGCCGAATGCTTCGGCAGATGCTCGAGACGATGTCTGCGGAGGACCGCTTGGCGCGTCGGTTGCCCACCGACGAGGAGCTCGCGGCGCTGATGGTTTGGAATTCGGAGGCGGTCGACCGTTCGGATCGTTGGCCTCTCGACCGGTATCTGGAGCACGTTTCCAAGCTGGATGACTGCGACGACGACGATCCGCAGGCGTGCGCGCTCGAGCTCGATGCGAAGCTGGGTGGCGCGGTGATGGGGGTGGGGCGCGTTGCCTATGGACCTCTCGCGACCAACCATGCGCTTGAGAGCTGGGGGCGAACGATCGACTGCCTCGACGAGTTGGACTCGGTCGGCATCGATGCCAAGCCCAAGTCCGACGACGACTTCACGCAGTGCTTGAGCGGCGAGATGCCGTTCGGATCCGTAGTGATCAAAGCGCAGTGGGACCGCGTGGGGTTCTCACGAACGGTGCCGGCGTTCGATACGGACGCGGATGCGCTCGAGGCCCGGCTTGATCCGAGCACGACGCTGGACTGGGGCGACCAAGGTGACCGGCGGGCGGATCCCGAGGCCTCGGACATCTACACGATCGAGCTGCGTAACGGCGCGCGGTTTCGGCTCACCGGTCTGCACATCATGACCAAGGAGCTGCGGCACTGGCAGTGGATCACGCTGTGGTGGAGTGACTCGCCAGACAGTGACTTTGGCGAGGACCGACCGGCGGAGTTGGTGGATGCGCTGCCTCCCGTGTGGGGCAACTACAAGATGTGCGTGACGACGAGTTACCTCGAGGAAGCCGACGACCCCGGCGCGGGATTCGAGTCGCATCCATCGCTTCAGAGCGCTCTGCGGGCTTCTGTTCCCCAGGCAGGCGGTCCGTCGTGGTGTAGCAACCCGTATCTCGAGCATGGCCGCGGCAACGCGGCGACGAACTGCATCGGGTGCCATCAGCACGCGGGCGCGACGGTCTCGTCCGACTGGGACGAGGACGGGGAGCTCGACCCGCTCGATCTGTCGGCGATCATCGACGACCCGAGGTATCCGTCGCAGGGCCGCAAGTCGATGCGCGAGGTCTTCCCCACGGACTACGTCTGGTCGTACGGGGTCGGGGACGATCTGCTCAACACGTTCGCAGCGGAGCTGGCCAAGATCGAAGGATCGTGAGGCTTGCAGAGCGCTGGCTGTTTGTCGTGTGAGGCGCGCAACGTGACCGGCTGAGCCGCCAACTAAAACGAATCCGATCCTCGGAAAACCACGCGGCTGTGCGTGTCACTCTCAATAGGCAGGGGTCGAAGGGTGGGTTCATGCAGCATCCCCTCCGCGACCAGATCGAACGCGAGCTCAGCTCGCTCAACAATCAGAAGAAACAGTACTTGGTCGCCATCTCCGTGGCCGAGGTTTCGCGCACGCTCCGTCGTCACATCCGCAGCGTCCAGCGCCTCGAGGACGAGATCGCCGCGCGCAAAGAAGTGCTCGCCGCACTCCCCACCGAGTTCACCCAAATCGCCCAGGGCCCCCCAGCGCCCCCCGACAACCTAGACTTCCCCCTAGCCCACGCGGTCTAGTCCCAACCAAAGTTTGTCAACTTTGGGGACGTTGCTGCAAGTTGACAAACTCTGGTCGCCCCCGTGTTGCAGCTGGTTGTCGAGCCGAGGGACGGTCGAGAACGGCCATGAGCGCCCGACCGAGCGCCGGTGTTGCACACGTTTGTCAACTTTCAGCTACGTCCCCAAAGTTGACAAACTTTGGTCAGAAGTTGGTTTGGAACGAGACCGCGGCTTTTTGAGGGGTTGCGTGGACGTATGCTCGGACGCGGGCGGCACGGCGCGATGAGACGGCGTAGGCCAGCAGTCCGCTGCCGATGGCGAGGCCCGCGGTTCCGATGCCGTAGGTCATGGCAGCACCGTCGAACCAGCGGGTGTGACAGTCGGTGCTCTCGCAAGACTTCGGCGGGCGCATGTAGCGGGCAATGCCCCAAGTCGCGGCGGACGCGGCGAGGAGAACGCTGCCGACTACGACACTCGCGGAAGCTCGATCAGTCGACGGTCGGGCGATGCCCCATAGATGGCCGGACACCACCCCCATCGCGACGGTGACGGCGACCGGCGCGAACGGGACTCCCATGAACGCGCTGCGCACGATGTGCCCGCGGCCCGCCGGAAACAAGCATGAGCCTCCTTCTCGACACCGCTCCCGATCCCGGGTGACCGTTCCACTCGCCTCGATCGCCAAGTCGCGCTGTCGCAACCTCAGCAACACGCCCAGCGATGCCAGCGATGCGGCACCGATCGTCGTCGTGGCGATGGCGCCGTTGCGAGCTCGAGTCGGGTGGTCGTAGATCGTCTCCTCGCGCGGCGGCTCTGCCCAGAGCTCCGCCGTGGCGTCCTCAAACGGTTCGGACCCCTCACCGGGCCCCATGACCCCAACGACGAGTCCGACCGCACCCAACGCGGCCAGCACGGGGTGTCAGTCGCGCGAAACACGATCTGGATGCATGCAATCCACGATACTGTGGGTTGATGATCGCCCAGCTCGTCGTGCTCGCGGTGGCGGGGGCTCCCGCGGCGCAAGAGTGCGAGTGGCCCTCGGTAGCGACGTTTCGGGTCGGCGACACCAAATGCAGCGCGACGCTGGTGCACCCGCGGGTGGTGCTGACCGCCGCCCATTGCCTCGAACTGGGCGATACCGGACGGATGCGCTTTGGCGAAGAGTTCTCGCCCTACGAGATGCGTATCGACGTCGAACGCTGCGTGAAGCGCCCAGAGTACTTCGCCACCCGCTCGCCGTCGGACGACTACGCGGCGTGCATTCTGACGGAACCGGCCGAGGGCATTCCGATCGTCCCCGTCGCGATGGGTTGCGACACCGAAGGCATCGTCGCGGGGGCACAAGCGGCGATCGTCGGCTACGGATTGCCGGCTCTCGGCGAGGACTTTGGAATCAAACACTGGGCCAGCACCGTCATCGACGAGCGCGAGCGCCCGGTCGGACTGGTCGACGTCGGCGACGCGGAGGTCAACGGTTGCCTCGGCGACAGCGGCGGGCCTGGCTTTGTGCGCCTTCCGGATGGCACTTGGCGGGCGTTCGGAATCTTGGTGGCGGGTCCCGAGTGCGGCGAAGGCCCGAGTACCTTCGCAACGATGCACGACCGAATGGCATGGTTTGAGGAAGCGACCGGCTTCGACCTCACGCCGTGCCACGACGCTGATGGCACTTGGAACCCAGGCCCCGACTGCGCCGAGTTCTCGCTCGATCCGCTGGACTCCAGCCCAACTTGGGAGACGGCCTGCGCCGCCGAAACGTTCGAACCGACGACCGAATGCCCTGAGGGTCTGACCGCACCAACCGAGCCGGAAGCCGAGCCAGATCCTCAACCCGAAGAGCCCGCAGCGCCGCCATCGTCGGGCGCCTGCGCCCTTGGAGCCCACCGCCCAGCCGCATGGCTCCCCTTGCTCCTGTTGCTCGTCGCGCACCGCCGATCGAAACCGCCCAGGAAATGACCCAAAGCGCGCCCCGGTTGATCGCGTTGTGCGAGTCGACCCCTACCGCGACGCCGCGCCCCCTCCCACTCACGACAACCGGGAGCTCGGCCCGCGTTTCCTCGCCATCCGAGCGCACGCTCGTTGCCACGGATGCGCACGACCGATCCCGGTCAACGCCCCTTCGGCATCGGTCGAGTGCCCCGCGTGCGCAACGGTGATGCAGCTGTCCGCGAGCGCGTTCCAGGACGTGGTCGACTCGTACGAGTACAGCCACCGCTCTCTGCAAGGATCGTCCGCGGAAGTCGAAGCCGAGGATGAGCCCCTCCACGCGACAATCTGGGGCACCACCGCCGACGACCGCTCATCGCTCGTCTCCGCGACGGCCCCGACCTGGCTCTCACAACGCTGCCCGACCGTACGCCGGATCTGGGTCGCGTCCGCCGACCCCGGTACGGAAACCGAGATCACCTACGGGTGCCCGTCCTGCCAGACCGCACTCCGTCTCACGCGGTCGTCGTCTCGCCTCAACTGCTGCCCCATCTGCGAAGCACGCGTGTTCACGCCGGACTCGCTGTGGACGTTGCTGCACGGCACCGTCCGCATGCGCACGTGGATCGTCGAGCTCGACGGGGAGAACCGATTCGATCGCAAGCGTCGCCTCGAACGCGAGCACGAAGATCGCATCCGCATCGCGCGGGAACGTGCGGCCCGAGACAAAGCCGAGCAAGCGGCGGCTCGCGAAGCCAGTCGGCAAGCGGCTCTCAGTCGAGACCTGACGAAACTCGGCGCCATTGCGAAGTGGGTGACCGGCGTTCACGCCGTGGTCGTCGTGGCCGCGATCGTAGCGCCATGGGTGGCGCGCTCGATGGAGGTCGGATTGCTGGGCACGGCCTTCGGAGGCTACTTCGCGACGCTGCTCGCGGGCGCCCTCGGACTCGGTGCGGGCGCCTCGATCATGACCCGCGTCACCGGCGACCGGGACCTCGTCTTCCCCGTCTGGTTCAACTTCGTGTTCGTCACCGTGATGCCGCTCGTCGGGCACATGCTCGGCTTCGAAGCGATCCACGGCCTGCGAAGAGGACGTTACGCCAAGCGCTACGGGAGGCACGCCAACTACGCCGCGCTCAACTGGGCGATCATCTCGATTGGAGGGTTGGCGTTTGGCGCCAGCTTGCTGCTGGCCTGTCTGCTGTAACAGCGGGCGCCCGGTGTTAGCGTCGACCTTGCGTGGCCGACTGGAAAAAGCTGCTAGACGCTGCCGTGTCAGGCGCGAAGTCTGCTGGCGAGAGCGTTGCCCAAGCGGCCGACGACGCGCGCAAGGTCGCGGGAATTGGTGTCGGCGAGATCGCCATCGAGCCGGCCGGGCCGGCATATCGGGGCGAGCGACTTCACGGTTGGATCGAACTGAGTCTCCCCGAGCCCATCCCGGCCAAGCGACTCGTGATCGCGCTTCGTGCCAAACGAACCCGAATCCCGCTCGAGAACCTGCGAGACAAACAAGCGACGCCGCTGCAGCTCGAGGACGTATTCAACCTCGCGGTGGATGTCGCCGGGGAGCAGACCTACGAAGGCGGCTCGCGCTACCCGTTCTGGATCGACGTGCCGGACAAAGAGCCCGAGGAAGATGTCGGCGGGCTCATCGGAGATGCACTCAAGGCCGCCCGCGCATTCAAG